>OIZT01000724.1_pt1 | contig 18438 bp, 18 predicted proteins | sample 1588611 | NCBI WGS metagenome assembly OIZT01 (sample SAMN03283278) | human gut metagenome | biome: human-associated habitat; material: feces | host: Homo sapiens | place: Peru | collected 2012
TAAGGGACTATTTGATTAATTAATTAACGTGTCCAATTTTTATTGGACACTAATGAAAAAACTTATTCGTTTATCATCAGATAGAATGCAAGAGCCCAGTCTTGGTCGTTTGCAAAAGCATCTGCGAAATGAGCTTGTTCGCCATTGATGCGCTTTGGATAGACAAAGGCACAACTGCCGGTGCCATCTTCGAAGACATTGCAGAGATTGTTGCGAACCACTTCCTTTGCCTTGTTCATATACTCCTCGCTACCTGTAGCCAACGCATAGTAGTAATAAACAGTACCATTAAGGCAGCTCCAATAATGAGGGAAGGTGTCACCAAACACTCGTCGTTTGCCAAACCAATAGCAGTCCCAATGGCGGATAGGAATCTCATTTAATCGGTAAGCAGGCTGATTGGCACAAAAGTTCTCGACAACCGGCAACATCTCTTTCGCAGCATTGAGGTATTTAGCATCCTTGGTTTGAAGATAAAGTTCGAGGAGGAACTGTGTGGCAGGAGCTACTATAGACTGCTCGAAAATTACCTCCGATTTAGGGAAGTTCAAACCATTCTTCATGAATACGTCAGCGGTGTGAGCAAAGTCGATTAGTAGGTCGTTGTATTCTGTCATAAGTCCTGCATCACGCAAAGCCTTCAGTCCACTTGTTACAGGGATGTCGATGCAATAGAATTTATATCCAGTATAGCGATATAGTGCTTGCATAGTTTGGTAACCATCAATAGCGTATTGCTTATCTTTGGTAACCTCGTACATATGGAAGTAGAAGTCGGCAACCCAAGCATAGTTGTAGCCACGATTCCAACCAATTTTCGTTACGCGTGAATATGTGGTATAGTCGTCTTTCTGAAGTTTCTCACGAATAAACTTAGCATATCTAACGAGCGAAGTCTTAAGTGACTCGCTTGGATGCTTAAGATACCATTTAGCCATCATAACTCCCATACCCACACGCTCACGACCTTCGTCACAATCGTAGCTCTGACGATTGTCATCATTCTTATATATGGCTTGCTTCTCATTGTCGTAAACCATATATGCACCATAACGAGGATCTGTAGTATCGTTCATCTGCTGATGATCCAAGATGAACTTTATGCGGTTAGAGATGAGGTTATCGTAGCTACTAACAACCAATATTTCGGCATGTGTCTTCTCCACCTTATTATATATAAGGTCTATACGCTGCTCTCCAAGTTGGTCGGCTGTGAATGTGGCATAATATCCATTGGCATCCTTTCCTGTCTTGACAGTTTTAGCAGGAGAAGTTACTTCTCCATTTTTGATTTTGATGCCTGTGATGGTAGCAGAAAGCGACTTTAGGTTGTTTTTCTTCAAATATACTTTCACCTGTTCACCCTTTTGATAAACATACTTATCGCTCTTGGCAATAGCTCCACCCATGGCAACAACCTTCTTATAGAAGTCAGCTGTGCCGCCGTGCTCAAACACTTTCCAAGCCACGGTATAAGATTTGCCGGAAGCCAGTGTCATATCAGGCAAGTCCATAGCTAACACTCCGCGGAAGTTGGAGTTAGCATTTTCCGACTTTCTTTCCCAAGCTTCGTAGTTAGGCAAAGAACCTTTGGTGAGCATCAAACCAACATTTCCTTGTCCTTTTTCTATGTTTTTTCCATTATCACCCATACGTACGGCACAGGTGTAGGCAGCATTGTCGCCAGCCCAAATATGGGCATTACAGCGATTGGTCATACATGTAGCAGAGGCTGGATAGTTGTCGTTCCATGGTGTATAGATACCGCAATCGGTGATATTGACAGGTTTCTTACCGGTATTTTTGAATGTATATTGCTCAAAGAGTTGACCATTCTTAATGGTTCTTACAACTGTAATTAGAATATCACCAGCCTTATAAGTAAGATTCTTGGCTGTTGATACAGGTTTCTCCCATGTCAACTTATTACCATTTACGGTAATGAAACCGAGTCCCCAACCATATTTACTCGTTACCCAAGCATATTGTTTACCATCGGGCGACAGCACCCAATTCATGTTGTTAGCATCATTATCGATAGCTATTTTAGAGATTGCTCCAGTTGTAGCATCTGTATCAATAACGACACCTTGAGCAAAAGACGTAGAAATACCCATTGCCAATAGGCAAGCAATAGTAGCTATTTTTTTGTTCATTTAGTTATAAAAAGAATATGTTATAGATTTGATTGAATATCAGGTACAAAGATAAATACAATAAAACTATCAAAGGTAGGAAAATCATTCATTTATCGGTAATTATCAATTATAATGCCACTCACGATAACCTTCATCACGTAAAACCAAGATAAAAACAAAAAAAATCACTATTACTTTTAACTTATTTCATATTTTTGCATCTATATAAATGAAAGCTTTCAACAACAAGAGTATTCACAATTAAAAACAATGAAGAATATGAAAACCAAGAACATCACAAGATTGATTGGAACAGGATTGTTGAAGAGCATCATCGTGTGCATGATGTTGCTTATAGGTTCCTTTACACCATCAATGGCAAGAGGTAGACATTGTGTAAGTCGTCGTCCACACTATACACATCGCAATCATGTTTACAGAACATTTAGACCAACAAGAGGCACAGTATTCCTCACTCGTCCAAGAGGAGGCAGGTACCACTATATAGGCAAACATAGATATTGGATGGCAGACAATGTGTTGTACGATATAGTACCAATGGGAAAGAAAGGGATACAATACATTGTTATAAAGGTAGTAAAGTAAAAAAGGAAAAATATAAAAGATAAAAAGTAAATAAAGAAGAATGGAAATAAACATCCTCGATAATCAACAACTGCTCCAAATGCTGTTTAACGAACAGCAAAAGGAGCAAGGCTTCAGACTATTGATGCAGAAATATGGCAATAAGATATATTGGCACATCAGACGCATCGTAGTTGGAAGAGAAGATGCAGAAGATGTTGTTCAGGAAACTCTTATCAAGATATTCTCTAATATCTCCGATTTCCATGGCGATGCAGCACAGTTACCAGCATGGATGTATCGAATAGCAACAAGAGAAGCACTACAGATGCTAAGAAGAAAGACGAGTTTTTTTCAAAGTATCGACTCTCTAAACAATACACTTATAGACACGCTGAAAGCAGAATGCGACATAGGAGATTCTTCTGAGCGATTGCTGCAAGAGGCAATTCTTACTCTACCAACCTCACAGCGATTGGTGTTCAACATGCGCTACTACGACGACATGGACTATGAACAGATAGCTACTGTAACGGGTAAGAAAGTTGGCACACTAAAAACCAACTATCACTATGCGTCAGATCATATAAAACAATATATAAAGGAGAAAACACAATGAAGACTGATAATAAAAAGAAAATGCCGTTCCCTGAAACGGAACAATATGTAAGCAACCTTATTGCAGAGAAAACAGAATTGGCTATAATGGAAAGCAAGCATGAGAGCAAAAGGGAATACTATGCAAAGATGAGCGTTAAAACATTGGTAGGCATAGCAGCCTCAGTACTCTTTGTGCTAACACTTAGCTGGAACGAATCGATGCCAGAGACAGAAACCGTGCCACAACAGACAGAAAGCGTAAGTAAGAGTCCTCTTGACAATTTTTTGGCAAATATCTCCGACAACGAAGCACAAAATATCGACAGCTATGATATCGATGACATTCCGGAATATTATAACTAAATTTTTAACAGATAACATCAACAACAAATAATATAAAGCTATGAAACAAATTGTATTATCTATTCTTTTTTGCCTAATGGCAATAAACGTAGTGGCACAGAAACATAGAACGTTCAATGAACGTTTGTTTAATGCCAAAGTAGCAGAGATAACATATCTGCTGAATCTTTCAGACAAGCAGGTTGCAGACTTTCGCCCCATCTACATGCAATACAATAAAGATATGATTGCTGCATGGGGAACAGAAGAAAACATGAAAGGATCTCCAAAAACTTCAGAAGAGGCAGCGGCTTTGGTGAAGCACCGTATGGCTCGACAGCAAAGAGCTCAAGAAATACGCATGAACTATACTGATAAGTTTGCCAAAGTACTTTCACCAAACCAGTTACAGAAGTTCTATAAAGTAGAAAATGGAATTCAAAAGCGACTACGTGAAAGAAAACTTCATAAATCATCTAACCTTCGACAGAGAAAAAGATAACACCCCATAGTAGATTAGTATTTTATAGGAAGTTAGGAAACTGGAGAAATCATAGTTAGATTTATTTCGTTGCGAAACGAGGAAAGCTGTTTTTTAATTTAAACATAGGAATTAATAATTTGAATTAAGGTATTAATATAATGGTTTCTTAGTTTCCTAACTACCTATACTCAAAGTATCAAGATAGCAAAACATGTACAATATGAAAATATCATTATCACTACTTACGATATTAAGTCTGATGTTTATAAGCTGCTCAGCTTCGTCTGTCGAGTCAGATAAAGACTATGATATTTCAGACCGCCCTATCACGCCCAAAGAAATGCATCAGATGATGGGACGTGGCTTTGACGTGCAATGGGCTGAATTTAGCAAGAAAATTGAACTATACGGAAAAGACGAGGTCATAGCAATCAAACAGAAAGGATTCAATACGGCAAGAATACGCACGAAACTACCTGCCGACGAAAAGCTTTTCCAAATACTAGACCGATGTATAAATGACTGCCTCAATAATGGTATTATACCTGTATTGGCATACAATGCGATAGACTATGAATTGAATCCAAATAAAATCACATTGGCAGAATGTGCCGAGTGGTGGAAAAAAATAGCTGAGCATTATGCTAGTTTTTCACACCGCCTAATATTCAACCTTAATATAGAATGGAGTGATGTAGCAGGAAAGGATTATGATGCCATCAACCTCTATAATCAGACTATTGCTGATATTATCCGCCAATCAAACCCCAACAGAATACTCATTCTGTCGCCAGCCAGACTTTCGAATCCGGCATATTTGGATCAGATGTCGATACCAACCTCGTGCGGTGACTATGTAATGGCAGAATGGCATCTCTATGCAGCTGGACCAAGCAAGGATCCTAACAGCAAAAAATATTGGCATACAGGCACAGAGGAGGAGAAACAGAATATACGCGACATTATAAACCTCGGTGTGAAATGGCAAGAGCGTACTGGTATCCCTACTTGGGTTGGTGCGTGGATGCCTGACAACTACAATAAAGGTGACGATTACACTGTTGAAGAGCAATGTGTGTTCGCATCGTTTATGAAATCAGAACTAGAAAGCCACGACATCCCATGGGCGGTAAACAGTCTCGATAAGTTTTACGACATTTATAATAACTGCTGGTATGATGATATGATACCCCTTATAGACGTTCTTGCAAAATAAGTATAAGTTTAAAGGAATTAAGACTACGCCACATTTTTACAAAGGTAAATCAATATGGTAAAAAAGTTATCTAAATATTATAATATCCGTACAAATACAAATAATAAGGGTTCACATCTTGGATGATGTGAACCCTTATTATTTTGTTATTCATTCAATCAGCCTATTAGTACAAAGCTGCTGCATAAATCCATGTATATACGCCACTTACGATACCGAACAATACTACGCCAAGTGTACACAAAGCGAGAGCCAACTTAGTCTCTGGCTTAGAAACGAACTTAGCAATAGGCTTCTCACTTGGCTTGATATACATAGCCTTAACAATGAGAAGATAGTAGTAGAGGCTTATCACGGTGTTTACCAATGCGATGAACACTACAACATAGGTAACAATACCCATTGTGGTGTCGATGGTATAATCGTTGAGGGATGCTATGAAGATGAAGAACTTCGAGAACATACCTGCAAATGGAGGAATACCACCAAGTGAGAACAAAGCCAATGTCATAAGGAATGACAAATGAGGATTTGTCTTATAGAGTCCGTCGTAGTCGCTGATGTTAACGGCCTTAGCATCGTGGTTCTCGATAACTGCGATGATACCAAAAACAGCGAGGTTGGCTACAATGTAGATGAGTACATAGTAAGACAAAGCTGTGGTAGCATAAGCAGATGGTGAGAGCAGAGCCAACATGATGTATCCAGCCTGTGAGATAGAACTGAAAGCCATGAAGCGCTTGATGTTCTCCTGACGGATGGCAAAGAGGTTGGCTACTGTGATAGACAACACGATGATGATGCAGAGCATTGGATGCCAGAATGTGATGATGTTGGCAAAAACCTTTGTGAGAATAGTAAGAGCAGCAAAAGCAGCTGCACCCTTAGAGATAACACTGAGGTAACCAGCAACAACAGAAGGAGCACCCTGATATGTATCGGCAGTCCAGAAGTGGAAAGGGACAAGCGAAAGCTTGAAAGCCAAACCGCTAAAGAAGAATACCAAACCTGCGATGGTGAGAGGAGTTGCTGTGATGTTGTTGGCAACATTATCGAAATAGAGGTTGCCGAGAGCACCATAGAGCATACTCAAACCATAGATCATTACACCGCTAGAGAAAGTAGCTGTGAGGATGAACTTTGCACCAGCCTCTGCACATTCATTCTTCCACTTGTCGAAAGCAACGAGGCATGCCATAGGCACACTTGCCATTTCCAAACCAAGGAAGAAGAGAAGGAAGTGGTTGGCACTAACCATCACATTCATACCAAGCAAGGTAGAAAGAACCAAGAGATAGAACTCGCCCTGGAACTTACTACGGTTTTCATCGTTGAGCCATTCCTTAGCCTGAAGGCAAACGATAAGTGTACCGAAAGCAAGGATAGACTTGATAACGCTGATAGAAGGAGTGGTATGATACATACCTCCGAACGCTGAGTCGCTAACACCTACGCTGATGGTGAATGCTACATGAGCAAGCAACAAAGCGCAGACAAGTGTGTTCAACCAACCACGATAACGCTTGTTTGCTGTTATGAAGTCAGCCACAAACACTATTACCATAAGAAGCACGAGGCTAACTTCTGGTATCATATTCAAAAATTGACTGTAATCTATTTGCATGATTTCTATAATGTTATAGCGTTAAAGTGATACGTAAGTTGAATAAAGACCTATGTGCTTGATGATAGGACCTACTGCATTGGTGATGATGTTCTGTGCCCACATTGGAGCTAGACCAAGACCAGCTACGCAAGCGATAAGTCCGATTACAGCAACACGCTCATCCCATGTAGCATCGTGAAGTTTGAGGAACTTAGGATTAGCAACCTTCTCAAACAATATCTTACCAACTACACGGAGAATGTAGACAGCAGTGATAACGATTGAAGTACAAGCAATGATAGTACAAGTACGACGGAAGGTATCGCCATTCTCGAATGAACCTACGAAGATGTTCATCTCGGCTACGAAACCAGAGAAGCCTGGCAAACCAAGGTTAGCAAGACCTGCGATAACATAACCTACAGAGAGGAATGGGATAATCTGCATCAAACCACCGAGGTAGCGAACGTCGCGAGTACCAGCACGATGATAGATCATACCGATAACGGCGAAGAACAATGCTGTCATCAAACCGTGAGAAAGCATCTGAAGAACCGCACCTGTGATAGCTGTCTGGGTAGACATCAAGAGTGCGAACAATACCATACCACAGTGAGAAACTGAAGAGTAAGCATTGATGTACTTAAGGTCAGTCTGTACACATGCAGACAAAGCACCATATACTACAGAGATAGTAGTAAGGATGAGGAATACAGGAGCCCACATATCGAGAGCATCTGGCATGAGATACATAGCGATACGGAAGCAACCATAACCACCAAGCTTCATCAATACACCTGCGTGGAGCATAGATACTGCTGTAGGCGCACTTGCGTGACCATCAGGAGACCATGTATGGAATGGGAACAAAGCACCAAGAACACCGAAACCGATGAAGATGAGTGGGAAGAACACATTCTGAACCTGTACAGGAATATTGTGCATAGCAGCAATCTCATTGATATCCATAGTGGTAGCACCGCTATAGAAATAGATTGCAAGGATACCGATGATAAGCAAAGCAGAACCTCCCATAAGCATCAAGGTAAGCTTCATTGCTGAGTATTCCTTAGCACCACTACCCCATACACCAATCAAGAGGTACATTGGTATAAGAGCAACCTCATAGAACATGAACATAGTGAACAAGTCCTTAGAGATAAAGAATCCGAACACACCAGTAGAAAGGAGTACGAACCAAAGGAAGTATTCCTTCTTCATAGGCTGCATCTGCCAAGAAGCAAAAGTACCTGTGAAGACGATGATGCCAGAAAGCAATATCATTACAACAGAGATACCATCAACGCCAGTAGCGAAGTTGATATGGAAAGGTTGGAACCAAGGGATGGTGTCGCCAAGAATCATTGGATACTGATCAGCAGGCATAACCTCTCTAGTGGCAACGAAATCGAATACGAGATAAATGGACAAGCCAAGCAAAGCTGTAGCACCTGCCACCATCACGCCACGCACCTGATTATCGTTCTTGGCCAACCAAAGGCCGAAGAGCATCAGTACGGGAATTACTACAAATAATGTTAGATATGTCATTGTTGTCTATTCTTTTAAATCAAACAAAGTAGTATTAACGTTAGGGCTACAGTGCCAGTAAGGAACCAAACAGCATACGATCTTACATCGCCACTCTGCCATGGACGTAGAGATTCACCAGCCTCGTTAGCACCCCAAGCCATGAAGTTGAATGTGCCGTCAACACAATGACGGTCGAACCATGCGATAGGAGTAGACAAGCAACGGAAGATGAACTTATGTGTGATGAACATATAAACCTCGTCCATATAGAAACGCTTGTAAGCAGCACGATGCAAACGTGGCATCAGGCTATAAAGCTTGTCGGCGATAGGCTGCTTTTCACCTTTATATATATAGGTAGCCAAGCAGATGCTGATGATAGCGATGATAGTGCTGGTGAGAGCCACCTGTGTATCGAAGTGGATTGTGTAGTCGGTACCAGTAGCGGTAACAAAGCTACCGAAGCTACCACCCCATCCAAGGAATCCACCAAGTGTGGTGTAGATACCAACACCTACGGTGATAACACAGAGTACTATCAAAGGAATAGTCATTGTCAATGGAGCCTCATGAGGAGTGTGTGCAGCATGAAGTTCCTTGTTCTCTGTACCCCAGAAGATACCGTAGTACAAACGGAACATATAGAAAGCTGTCATTGCAGCAACACCTGTCATAATCCATCCTACTACTGGGCTATAAGCGAAGCATGCTGTGATAATCTCATCCTTAGAGCTGAAGCCTGAGAAGAATGGAATACCAGCGATGGCAAGACAAGAGATGAGGAATGTGGCATGTGTGATAGGCATATACTTGCGCAAGCCACCCATTGCAGACATCTCGTTAGAGTGAACGGCATGGATAATACAACCAGCACCGAGGAACAAACAAGCCTTGAACATGGCATGTGTGAAGAGATGGAACATAGAAGCCATGTAGCCAAGTGAACCGTGGTTGTCGATAACAGCCTCGTGACCAGGCATACAAACTCCGAGTGCTACCATCATGAAAGCAATCTGAGAGATTGTAGAGAATGCCAACACACGCTTGATATCGCTCTGCGCACAAGCTACTGCAGCTGCATAGAAAGCGGTGAAGACACCAATATACACAACAATGCTCATCTGACCAGGAGCATACTCAATCCACAATGGGAACAAGCGAGCAATCTGGAACACACCAGCAACAACCATGGTAGCTGCGTGGATGAGGGCGCTGACAGGAGTAGGACCTTCCATAGCATCTGGCAACCAGATGTGCAATGGGAACATAGCACTCTTACCTGCACCACCAATGAACATCAATACCAAAGCGGTAGGAATGATGAAGCCACCTGCAGCAACAGCCTTAGCAGCATCTACTGTGATGAACGAAGCTGTACCTGCTGCCATCTGGAGGTTGTCTACGAATGAGAAGCTGAACGACTCTGTGTAGTAACCAAAGATGAGGATACCAATGAGGAAGAACAAGTCGGCAAAACGGGTTACGATAAACGCCTTCTTAGAAGCTGCAACTGCTGCATGCAAAGGATAGTAGAAACCAATGAGCAGGTATGAGCTTACACCCACGAGCTCCCAGAAGAGATACATCTGGAAGATGTTGGTAGCGAGAACCAAACCGAGCATTGACATGGTGAAGAGAGAAAGGAAAGCATAGTAGCGCTGGAAGCCCTTCTCACCGTGCATATATCCAAAAGAATATATGTGTACCATCAAGCTGACTGTAGAAATCACTATGAGCATCATTACCGAAATAGGATCGAGCATGATGCCAAGGTCGAAATGCAATGCGCCAAACTTCATCCATGTGAAGTTGTAAGGCACGATAGTAGCAAATGCCCCGTCGGCACAGCGGTCGGCAGTGAAATATCCGAATGCTGTAATATACGACAGGATGGTGACAATACCCAACGATGTAGTACCGATGAGACCAGCCACCTTATGTGACATCTTCATGCCTGCCAATCCCAAGATAAGGAATGAGAGCATAGGCAGAAGAAGTATCAGAAATGCATAACTGTAATCCATTGTCTATTAGAATTTCATGTTTTGGATACTGTCTACCTTATCGCTATGGAAGTGACGATAGACGTTGATGATAATGGCGATGGCAACAGCGGTCTCGGCTGCACTAACACCTATAGAGAATAAGGTGAAGAAGAAACCATCGAGCTGTCCTGGATAAAGGAAGCGGTTGAAGACGGCGAAGTTAAGGTCGGCAGCATTGAGTACCAACTCAACAGAGATGAGCATGGCAACCAAATTGCGACGTGTAACGAAACCGAACACACCGATAAAGAACAGCAGTGCGCTAAGCACCAACAAACAACTTACAGGAATCATTCGTTACCTCCTTTTCTAGCTATCATGATACCACCAATAATGCAAGCAAGCAAGAAGAGAGATATGAACTCGAAAGGCAATACATATCCGTCTACACCTGATGAGAGAAGCTGAGTACCAATAGCCTCAATCTTTACCTCACCATCGCTTGCATACTTTTCTACAAATACATTCTTCAAGAAGATGCCTGCTACAGTAGCCAAACCTACTACAGAAAGTAGCAAGCCAGATACTATGCGAGAACCATTGATACGCTCAGTGATACCCTGCAAAGCATTCTTTGAAACGAGCTGGATGGCAAAGACATACATCATAGTGATACCACCTGCATATACACTAATCTGGGCAGCACCCAAGAAGGTATAGTCGAGGAGGAAGTATATGCCAGCCACACCAAAGAGTACGAACAACAGGAATGTTGCCGCACGCATGATGCTCTTTGTCAATACGCACATCACGGCTGAACCAAGGATGATTACAGCCAAGATGCAAAACATTACTAAATTTGCCATAATCTGTTATTACTTGGTTTTAGTGTTAAACTTACCGATTGTTATTGGCGCACCACCCTCGATGAGGTTAGGAAGCGAACCACCCTTGTAAACCTCTTTGTCGAGATGTAGAACCAATTTACTGCGATCGAAGACAGCATTCTCGAAATCATTTACGAACTCAATGGCACCGAAGTTACATGCGTTGACACACAATTGGCAGAACATGCAGTCGCCAAGGTCGTACTGATAGTCGTCGAGTTTCTTCTTCTTACGTCCAGTCTCTGGATCTTCCTCCATATGAGACAAAATCTTGATAGAGCCATTAGGACATGACTTCTCGCACAAAGTACAAGCAGTACACTTGTAGCTTTCATCTTCGTTGCGAGTGAAGACAAGGCGTCCGCGGTGGCGCTGGGCAACATGGAGAGTTGTCTTACGGTTTTCAGGGTACTGCTCAGTGCTCTTTGCTGTGAAGTACTCACGAAGAGTGGTCTTCAAACCAACGGCAAGAGCCTTGATAGCAGAACCAACTTCACCGAAATATGATTCTTTATTTTCCATTACTATGTCTTATTATAGCTAATAATTAAAATGTAAGGCCCAAAGCCACACAAACAGATGTGAGAACCAATACGCAGAGCATGAATGGCATGATGTACTTCCACTCAAGCTTCAAGATCTGGTCTACGCGCAGACGTGGGAATGTCCAGCGTACCCACATGAGGAGCCATACTACGAAGAAGGTCTTACCGAAGAACCAGATGAAACCTGGGATAAGGTTCATGAGGTTGTCGAAAGCCTCGATACCGATATTCAAAGGAGCCCATCCACCAAGGAACAAGCCACTTGCAATACCAGAGATTACAAAGAGATTGAGGTATTCTGCCAAATAGTAGAAACCGAAGCCCATACCAGAATACTCGGTATGATAACCAGCGGTAAGCTCACTCTCAGCCTCAGCCAAGTCGAAAGGACCACGGTTAGCCTCAGCGTTACCAGCTACGAGGAATGCCAAGAAAGCGAGGATGGCAGGAACATGACCCTGAATGATGAGCCACTTCCAAGGACCAGTCTGTGCAGTTACGATTTCGCTCAGCTGCATAGAACCTGTCATGATAACAACGCAGATAAGGCAGAGGCACAATGACATCTCGTAAGAAATCATCTGTACAGCACCACGCATAGCAGAGACAACAGAATACTTGTTGTTAGAACCCCATCCTGCAAGGAAGATACCAAGCACGCCGATAGAGCTGATGGCAGTAAGAAGGAACACACCTACATTGAAGTCGAGCACGTGCATGCCCTTGTTCCAAGGAAGGAATGAGAATGTTCCGACAGAAGCTGCAATCACGAGGAATGGAGCCAAGAAATAAAGGAACTTGTCTGCCTTGTCGACGGTAAAGATCTCCTTGATGAGCATCTTCAATACATCGGCAAACACCTGGAGTGTACCCCAAGGACCTACGCGGACAGGACCGATACGGCACTGGAAATAGGCGCAAACCTTACGTTCCATGAAGATAAGCACGATAGCGATAAGAGCGTAGGCAACGAGAATGCCAACACCTACGAGCACGCACTCTATCAGGATAGTCCAGAAGTCGCCCAGCCCTAAGGTCTGACGCAACAAGCAGTCAATCCAATTAGAAACTATACTGAAATCAAACATTTGTTTAATTCTTAAATTAATGATTATAAAAAATATTATCGCTTATCGGTCGATGTCTGGAATCACGAAGTCGAGAGCTGCACCAACAGTGATAAGGTCGGCAATCTTAGAACCTCTCAACATTTCATCCATACATGCAACATGGCTCAATCCCATTGGGCGGAGCTTCAAACGGTAAGGACTCTTGTCGCCCTTGCTGTCGATGAAAGCACCAATCTCACCACGTGCACCCTCGCAAGAGAAATACCACTGTCCCTCAGGAAGCTTGATGATAGGTTTCTGCTTGATGTAGAATTCTCCCTCAGGAATATTGTCGATGAGTTGCTCAATGATATTAAGACTCTGATAGATTTCGTCTACACGGTTCAAGTAGCGAGCCATGCTATCACAAGAGTTGCGAGTAATCTGCTTAAACTCTACCTTATCGTAAACATCATAAGGATGGTTCTTGCGGACATCATTCTCCCAACCGCTTGCACGACCAGAGCATCCTGTAACACCATAGCTAATAATGTTTTCAGCATCCATCACTCCAACATTGCAGAAACGCTTGCGAGTGATTACATTGTCGCCGAATACATCCATATACTCCTGTACCATAGGACGGAGGTATGCGATGAGGTCCTTAACATTCTTTACAAAGTTAGGATCGATATCAGCCTGGAGTCCACCTATACGATAATAGTTTTGGATAAGACGACCACCAGTAGTTTCCTCCATTACGTTCAACACATGCTCACGATCGCGCATGCTGTAGAGGAATGCTGTCAAAGCACCGAGGTCCTGGGCACAGCAACCGAGATACAACAAGTGAGAATCGATACGCTGGAGCTCATCCATTATCGTGCGTACATATTTAATACGGTCAGAGAGCTCTACACCCAAAGCTTCCTCGATAACGCCAACCAAAGCATGACGGTTCATCATAGCGCTGAGGTAGTCCATACGATCGGTAAGAGCGAGAGTTTGAGGATATGTATACTCCTCACACATCTTCTCAATACCACGATGAATATAACCGAGGTGTGGATAGATACGCTTGATGATCTCACCATCGAGAGCAGTCTCAAGACGAAGCACACCATGAGTAGAAGGGTGCTGAGGGCCAATATTTACAACATAGTCGCCATCTGCAAAGAGAGGATTCTTCTTCTCAACGAGCTTACCGTTAGCATCAAGTGAATACTGATAGCCGAAGTCTACCTCAACATCATCCTGTGTGGTATACACATTATCTGCAGGATTGTAGTTCTTGCGGAAAGGATAACCCTTGAAGTCGTTACGGAGATAAAGACGACGCATGTCTGGATGGCCCAAGAACTTGATGCCATAGAAATCGTAAACCTCACGTTCAAGCAAGTTTGCAATCTTCCAAAGGTTGCAAACTGTAGGAACAACATATTCCTCGCCCACCTTCTTGGCCATCTGCTTTACACTGATGCGCTCGTGAGTCTTGGTATTCTCAAGGATATAGATACATCCAAGTCCTTCTTCGCCGAAGTCCTCGCCAATGATAGTAACAAGGTAGTCGAAATGCTTCTCATCATGAAGAGAAGTCATCTCTGCGGCAAAGTTATCAAAACCGAATTCTTTATGTTCTAATTTCATTTTCTACCTTATTATTTATTATTATTGTCTTCTGTTGAAGTTTTAGTCTCTTGAGCTTTAAGCTGGTCAAGAACCTTACCAAGATTCTCTACCTGCTCAGCAGTAGGAGCCTTATCTACAACAATAGTTTCCTTCTTTGCAACAGGTGCTGGCTTAGCAACAGGCTTTGCAGCAACAGGCTTAGGAGTAGGACGATAAGAAGCAGCACGCTTCTCCTTTGTCTCATCAACAGAGATACCGAGTTTGTCTTCGAATATCAACTCCTCATTACTCTTACCGAGCAAGCGTTCTTCAGCATTCTGCTTGTGGTTAACACCACCGAAGAATTTCTCAACCTTTACCTTACGCTGCAACTGCATCATACCATAGAGGATAGCCTCTGGACGTGGAGGACAGCCTGGAATGTAGACATCAACAGGGATAATTTCGTCGATACCCTTAACAACATGGTAGCTACTCTTGAATGGACCACCAGAAATAGCACATCCACCAACGGCTACAACATACTTAGGCTCAGCCATCTCATCATAAAGACGTTTCAAAGCTGGAGCCATCTTATTTGTAATAGTACCGGCACACATGATAAGGTCTGCCTGACGTGGAGAGTTACGTGTTACCTCGAAACCGAAGCGAGAAAAGTCGTAACGTGCGCAACCAACAGCCATAAACTCGATACCACAACAAGAGGTAGCGAAGGTCAATGACCAAAGTGAGTTACTGCGACCCCAGTTGATAAGCTGGTCGAGATTACCAAGAACGAGGTTTACACCACCATCGTTCAAATCACTGGCCATCTTCTCAAGAGTGTCGTTGTCTTTCCATTCATCATAAGGAAAGGCTTTGATACTTGGCTTTCTTACTTCCATTCCAATGCTCCTTTCCGCCATGCATAAGCAAGGCCTAAAATCAATACCAACAGGAAGAAGCCTACACTAACAAGAGCGGCTACTCCACACTGCTTAACAACAACTGCCCATGGATATAGGAACACAGTCTCGATGTCGAAAATCAGGAAAAGGATAGCAAAGAGGTAGTAGCCAATATGCACGTGCATCCATGATGAGCCACGTGTAGGAATACCACACTCAAAAGGTTGTCCCTTTACCGGATTGTACGAACGAGGTCCTATCAACTTGGCTACGACATAAGCGCCAACAACCAAGACGACAGCCGTCAACAAAACGGTGACAAATAAATAGAAATACATAAAAAAAATATAACGTTATTTAGATTATTTTCATAAGCCTACTGGCTGCTTGTTTTAAAACAGTTGCAAAGGTACGAATATATTTTGAATTAATAGACAACATTAACAAAAAAAACTTGCCTTTTTCACTACTATTGAAAGGAGTAAACCCAACATACAAAAGCATAGTGGTAAAATATACGAAATGCATATTACACTAAGTTTTAAAAAGAGATTCTTTTTTATCAAATATAGCTATAAAGAAACAGAGTGCCATAAATATGACACTCTGATATATTCTATTTTTAAAAAACAACTATTGCAAATGAAATTTCATCAAACCACGAACTGGGCGATGCACTATCTTGCCAAACATCAAACCTTCTGCATCGATTGCTTTATAAAGTTGTACTGCAAAAGCATTGGCAACACCACCAACAAAGTTAACAGGAAGATCAGGACGACGATAAGGAACTACATTAAGACGAAGAAAATCACGGAATGAATCAACAACCATTTGTTCTAATTCAGGATATCTTAATACTCGCTGACTGATAAAAGGAACTATTGAGGCTAAATAGCGATTTGGCATAGGTTGACGATATACTTTATCAATAATCTCAGAATATGTTAATCCGCTCCATGCAAGATATTCTGTTCTTAATCCATGATCAAGCCAACTCTTAAAGATTCCATTTAGAAAATGTTTACCCAGCACAGCACCACTACCCTCGTCGCCAAGAATATAGCCAAGTGGAGGCGTGTTTTGAACTATTTCCTTACCATCAAAAAGGCAAGAATTAGCACCTGTACCGAGAATACAAGCAATGCCAGGTTCTATACCACAAGTAGCCCTAGCAGCCCCTAATAAATCGTTGTAAACATGGAAGTTAACATTATATTCAGAAAAAGCTTCTTCAAGGATGGCTTTCAAAGGTTGCACAAGTTCCTTAATACAACCGCTACCATAGAAATAAGCATTAATATGCTTTTCTGACGAACACTGACTCAGAGTCTGACAGAATGTAGTATCCACAAACAATTGCTTGCGAACTATTTCTACAATAACATCAGAAGATTGATGAACCGGACTAATACCTTGAGTAGTAACATTACTCAACACAAAGCCATCTTCAACAATACACCAATCAGCTTTGGTGCTTCCACTATCTACAATTATAACCATTTTCCTGTATTTTAGTGCAAATTTAAGGAATATATTTCTAAATATCCCACATTTTATGTAATTTTGCATATTAAGATAATAAAAAAGCCAAAACAAAGGGAAAATTTAGAATAAATATCCAAATGAAAAAAAGAATATATATAATGTTAGTATTGGCATTGATGGTTGTTTTGCCATCTCATGCCGTACTGAAGGAGAAGAATATTGAAAACACTTTATCGCTTCTCAGACTGGAGCTTACAAACTACAGAACAGAGTTAGAACGCCAATCTGGATTGATGAAGGCTCAGCAAGAACAGGTGATGATGAATATGATATCTGTAATGAACAGAAGTCGTCAGAATTCACTTATGCTGTATTCTCAGAAAAATGGGTTTATTTTTGACCTTACATACGCTTGCCATGAAGCTACTGAGCAATATCAGGAGTTTCAAAAGAACGTGAAGCCTTTCAGGCAATATCTGAATACTGCAGATGTAGAGATATCGCGTTATGATAGCCTTATCAACGAACTTGGCACAATGGGAAAATATGGTCTATCAGAGAAAGCAAAGGTAGACCGCAATGTTTGTATCACATTGGCTATCAACATCCGTCACACTCTGAACGACAACAGAGTACAGATGCGTGACTATATAAAGATATACAACCAGACTGAAGAGCGACTGAAGTATCTGAATACCTATGCTAACACAAGGTATAAGGATATACAGCAAAGCATTTTCAGCAATCGAGGCGACAACTATGTGAACATATTAAAGAATATCGGGCATAATGTTGTTGAAACCTCAGAAACCGTTTCTGAAAAATATAAGCCACAGAAGAAAGTGAAATCTGATTGGGATAGCCGAATAATGCTTGGACTACTCATCATATTGGCTCTAGGTACAGGAATCTCGCTACTCATCAACTTTGTAGTCATTAGATGGATAGCAAGAAGACTAACAAGATACTCTCGATTCGAAAAATATAAAGATTGGCTCGAAGAGAAGATAACATGTATAAACCTCGCTATGTCGGTAGCTACATTTGCTATCATACTCGGTGTAGTTAGAATAATTGTGGAGCAAAACTTCATCATCATGGCGAGCGGATTGCTCATCAACTATACATGGTTGATGGAAGTAATATTGCTGTCGATAATGCTGCGTCTTGATGGTGATAAAATAAAGAGTGGATTCAAGCTTTATTCACCTATCATGGTGATAGGTTTCTTGGTTATAGCATTTCGCATAGCTTTGGTTCCTAACGCATTGGTTAGCTTAGTATTTCCTCCAATATTAGCAGTGAGCATATTCTGGCAATGGAATGCTATAAGAAAGCATCAGCAAAACACAGAGATGTCTGACCGCTACTATTCTTATGCATCGTTGGCTGTATTTATTTTCTCTACAATTAGCTCATGGGTAGGCTACACATTGTTGGCTGTAGAGATTCTGATATGGTGGG
>OIZT01000725.1_pt1 | contig 18423 bp, 14 predicted proteins | sample 1588611 | NCBI WGS metagenome assembly OIZT01 (sample SAMN03283278) | human gut metagenome | biome: human-associated habitat; material: feces | host: Homo sapiens | place: Peru | collected 2012
AGTTTTCAGGCACAATATCTTTCTCAACTAAGACCAACATAAAATAATCTCCCATGTTGGAAGCTTCTGTTATGTCGAAATAGTCAAGGAGTCCTGCGGGAAGAAACAAGGACAATACGGACTTGTAATCTATGGGCTGAGTTCTATTCATGACGCAAAGATAAACAATAATATTGGATTGTTAAAAACACAACAATATTATTTGATCCAACAAAATCACATAATTTCACATAAAAACCACACACAAATAAAAACTTATTTGTAATTTTGCATCCGTAATTACACATAATTATATATAATAGCCAATTATGAAACTTGATTTGCTGACAGCCATCTCGCCGATTGACGGCCGTTATCGTGGCAAGACCGAGCGCCTTGCCGACTACTTCTCAGAGTATGCACTGATACGCTACCGCGTACGTGTGGAAATCGAATACTTCATCACGCTTTGTGAGTTGCCATTGCCGCAGCTCGCTTCGTTCGACCATCAGCTCTTCGACCAGCTGCGCGACATCTACCGCAACTTCGGCGAAGAGGAAGCACAGCGCGTGAAGGACATCGAGAAAGTAACTAACCACGACGTGAAGGCTGTGGAATACTTCATAAAGGAGGAGTTCGACCGCATCGGTGGACTCGACGCTTACAAGGAGTTTATCCACTTCGGTCTCACTTCGCAGGACATCAATAATACATCAGTGCCTCTCTCTATCAAGGAGGCGCTCGAGCAGTTCTACTACCCGCTCTGCGAGGAGCTCATCGCACAGCTTCGCCAGTATGCAGAGGAGTGGGCAACAGTGCCCATGCTCGCAAAGACACACGGACAGCCCGCTTCGCCTACACGTTTGGGCAAGGAGGTGATGGTGTTCGTATACCGTCTTGAGGAGCAGCTGCGCCAGCTGAAGGAGTGCCGCCTCACCGCTAAGTTCGGCGGTGCTACCGGCAACTACAACGCTCACCACGTAGCCTACCCCGAGTACGACTGGAAGGCGTTCGGCAACCGCTTCGTGAGCGAGAAGCTCGGACTGGAGCGCGAGCAGTTCACTACACAGATCTCCAACTACGACTGCCTCGGTTCTGTGTTCGACGCAATGCGCCGCATCAACACAATCATCATCGACCTCGACCGCGACTTCTGGATGTATATCTCTATGGAGTATTTCAAGCAGAAAATTAAGGCTGGCGAAGTTGGTTCGAGCGCAATGCCTCACAAGGTAAATCCTATCGACTACGAGAATAGTGAGGGTAACCTCGGCATAGCTAATGCTATATTGCAGTTCTTGGCACAGAAGTTGCCAGTTAGCCGTTTGCAGCGCGACCTTACCGACTCTACTGTATTGCGTAATGTTGGTGTGCCATTGGGACACAGCGTTATCGCCATCCAGAGCACATTGAAGGGATTGCGTAAGCTTATCCTCAACGAGGAGAAAATACAGAAAGACCTCGACGATACTTGGGCTGTAGTGGCTGAGGCTATTCAGACTATATTGCGCCGTGAGGCTTATCCTCATCCTTATGAGGCTTTGAAGGCTTTGACACGCACAAATGCTAAGATGACAGAAGAGACTATTCACAATTTCGTAAAGACTCTCAATGTTAGCGACAGCGTAAAGGCTGAGATTATGGCTATCACACCAAGCAACTATACAGGCATCTAATTCGGCCTTTGAAGAGAATTAAAAGGTTGACAAAAGAAAAAGGTAAATAAAGAATTATTGAAAGTGAAAGGGAAGGGAAATCCCGATGTCCTGATCATTAACTCATATAAGAAAACTATAATTTATTAACCAATGGCCGTGAGGCTAAACATTTAAAAACAAAAGATTACATTATGGATTCAGAAATGGAAAACAAGTCACAAGACTTCTCTGCTCAGCAGAGTGACAATAGCCGTGAGGGCTACAAGCCAGTAGGCTATCAGAGAGATTATCGCGCAGGAGGTAGACCTCAGCGCCCACGTATTCATGCACAGAGAACATACTCATCAGGAACAGGAAGAACAGAAGAAGGCGGATTCCGTCCTGAAGGATTTGGAACAGCTTTACAGAGTGGTGATCAGCCACGTCAGGGAGGCTATCAGCCTCGCCAGGGTGGTTATCAGCAGCGTCAGGGCGGTTACCAACAGCGTCCTCGTACAGGCGGTTATCAGCCACGATATAATAATGGTGGCGATCAGGAAGGTGGCTATCAGCCACGTCAGGGTGGTTACCAACCACGTCAGGGCGGCTATCAGCAGCGCCAGGGCGGTTATGGTCAGCCTCGCCAGGGTGGCTACGGACAGCAGCGCCAGGGCGGTTATGGTCAGCCTCGCCAGGGCGGTTATGGTCAGCAGCGCCAGGGTGGCTACGGACAGCAGCGCCAGGGTGGTTACGGTCAGCAGCGTGGCGGCTATGGTCAGCAACGTGGTGGCTATGGTATGCGTACTCCAGGCTACGATCCAAGTGCTAAGTATAGCATGAAGAAGCGTATCGAATATAAGGAGACCCATATTGATCCAAACGAGCCAATTCGTTTGAACAAATATCTTGCTAATGCTGGTGTATGCTCACGCCGTGAGGCTGATGACTTCATCCAGGCAGGAGTAGTATCAGTAAACGGACAGGTTGTTACAGAGTTGGGTACAAAAGTATTGCGTGGCGACGAGGTTAAGTTCCACGATCAGCCTGTAACATTGGAGAAGAAGGTTTACGTGTTGCTCAACAAACCAAAGGATTATGTTACTACAAGCGACGATCCACAGCAGCGTAAGACCGTTATGGATCTCGTTAAAGATGCTTGCTCAGAGCGTATCTACCCAGTAGGTCGCTTGGACCGCAACACAACAGGTGTGCTCCTTCTCACCAACGATGGCGAGATGGCAAGCAAGCTTACACATCCTAAATTCTTGAAGAAGAAGGTTTACCATGTATATCTCGACAAGAACGTTACTATGCACGACATGCAGCAGATTGCTTCTGGTATAGAGCTTGAGGATGGCGAGATACATGCAGACGCTATCGAATATGCTGACGACCATGACAAGAGCCAGGTTGGCATCGAAATTCATAGCGGTAAGAACCGTATCGTGCGTCGTATCTTCGAAAGCCTTGGCTATCGTGTTACTAAGCTCGACCGCGTACAGTTCGCAGGTTTGACAAAGAAGAACCTTCGTCGTGGCGACTGGCGCTTCCTCACAGAGCAGGAAGTAGACATGCTACGCATGGGTGCTTATGAATAATGTTTAATGAGTAATGTTTAATGTTTACTTGATTGTTGATACCGCTTGTAGTTATAATGCATGATATCAGCATGAGGGTTGCATTAAACATTACTCTTTCTCTATAAACATTAAACAAGAAACAATAATCATTATTAAATAATGGAAAACGTAAAAAGAACTAAAGTCGTTGACTTGCTCAAGAGCACAGCCTACGGCTCAATCGTGAATGTAAAGGGATGGGTGCGCACTCATCGTAGTAGCAAAGCAGTCGATTTTATCGCTCTTAACGATGGTTCTACTATTAATAATATTCAGATAGTAGTCGACCCATCAAAGGTTGATGAAAATCAGTTGAAGCAGATTACTACTGGTGCTTGTATCAGCGTTGTTGGTACTTTGGTAGAAAGTCAAGGTCAGGGACAGAGCGTTGAGGTGCAATGCGAAAGCATCGAAATCTACGGTCTTTGCGGTAGCGACTATCCTATGCAGAAGAAAGGACAGAGCTTCGAGTATATGCGTCAGTATGCTCACCTCCGTCTTCGCACCAATACCTTTGGTGCGGTGATGCGTATTCGCCACAACATGGCAATGGCTATCCACACCTACTTCCACGAGCATGGATATTTCTATTTCAATACTCCTCTCATCACCGCAAGCGACTGCGAGGGTGCCGGTCAGATGTTCCAGGTAACAACAAAGAACCTCTACAACCTTAAGAAGACAGAGGATGGCAAGATTGACTATTCTGATGATTTCTTTGGCAAGCAGACTTCGTTGACTGTTTCTGGTCAGTTGGAAGGCGAGCTTGGTGCTACTGCACTTGGCGCTATCTACACCTTCGGTCCTACATTCCGTGCAGAGAACAGTAACACTCCTCGCCACCTGGCTGAGTTCTGGATGGTTGAGCCAGAGGTTGCTTTCCTGGATATGGACGGTTTGATGGAACTTGAGGAAGACTTCATCAAGTATTGTATCCGTTGGGCACTCGACAACTGTAAGGATGATCTTGCTTTCTTGAACAAGATGATTGACAAGGGCTTGATAGCTCGTCTTGAGGGTGTATTGAATTCAGACTTCGTTCACCTTCCATATACCGAGGGTATCCGCATTCTTCAGGAGGCTATTGCTAATGGTAAGAAGTTTGAGTTCCCATGCGAGTGGGGCGACGACTTGGCATCAGAGCACGAGCGCTTCTTGGTAGAGGAGCACTTCAAGCGTCCTGTTATCATGACCAACTATCCTAAGGCTATCAAGGCTTTCTATATGAAGATTGATGAGAACGAGAGCGGCTTCGGTGGCAAGAGCGGTCAGACAGTTCAGGGTACCGACGTATTGTTCCCACAGATTGGTGAGATTATTGGTGGTTCGGTTCGTGAGGAAAGCTACGATAAGCTTATGGGCGAAATCGAGTCGCGCAATATCCCAATGAAGGATATGAACTGGTATCTCGATACCCGTAAGTATGGTTCATGCCCACACGCAGGTTTCGGTCTCGGCTTCGAGCGTTTGATTCTCTTCGTAACAGGTATGCAGAACATCCGCGACGTAATCCCATTCCCACGTACTCCAAAGAACGCTGAGTTCTAAAGTCGTGAGGGATGATAATTCGAAATAAATAAAAAATCTCTTTGATAAGAGAGATGCAAAAATAGAGCGAAGAATTATACCCTTCTTTGAGAGTATAATCTCTTCGCTCTTTTTTAATAGGTGTTTTAATAGGTGATTATAAAACCTTTATATTAAACTAAATCTTTGTAATTATGAATGTTTCTACTTTAAAGTGTTGGGGGAGAAGTGTTTTATTTTTCCTTATGTTGACAACCTTTGTACCGAGTGTGGCGAAGGATGTTTATGGATTTATGACAGGAAACGGAAGCGATGGAGATGTGCCTATTGGTATGTATAAATATGATACTGCCGGAGGTACACCTGAACTTCTTACTTCATTGACATACCAATTTTGGGGCGGTACTTTTGCTGATGGCAAGTATATGATGATGTTGTCAGATGATGCTTCAGGCTATTTGACAGAAGGACTTTGTACTTATGATCTTAACACAAAAGAAATAAAGTTGCGTTATTCGCAACAGCCTTACCAATGTTCAGACCTTACTTACGATTACTCAACTTCTTCTCTATATGGAGTGATGATTAAGAGTGGAGGTGAAGACGTAACACCACGTTTGATAAAGATTAATACAACAGATGGTAGTTATACAAAAGTTGCTAATCTAAGCGAAAAGATTGTCGCTTTGGCTTGCACATATTATGGTGACCTCTATGCCTTGGATGGTAAATCAAACTTGTACGACCTTGATAAGGTGACAGGCGATTTGACTCTTATTGGCAATACAGGTATAAAGTGCACTACTTCTGAGGCACAGTCTATGGAGTTTGATCGTGCAACAGGCGAATTATATTGGAGTGGTTTGGACGAGAACAGCTTTACATTCTTTAATAAAATTAATCCGCAGACAGCTGAGGTTGTAAGTCAGAGTAAAGTTGCCAATAACTCCCTTATCGTAGGCTTGTATATTCCTTTTGCTATTGCAGAAAGCAAGGCTCCTGCTAAGCCTTTGAATCTTGTTGCTTCGGCAGGAGATAATGGCGTTACTTTGACATGGACAAACCCTTCTACACTATTTGATGGCGAGACTGCTGATGCTGCACTTACTAAGGTTGAAGTATGGAGAAATGGTGAGTTGATACATACCATAGATAATCCTGTAGCTGGTGGAAATGAATCGTTTGTCGACGAGGCTAAAGACTTGGATGGTAAGGTGAGATATATCGTATACGCTTACAACGAAGTTGGACGTGGCGAAGGAGCAAGCGTAAAGTTGTTGGCTGGCGACGATATTCCTTCTATTGTTGAAAATCTGACTTGCACAAAGAATGGTGCTGATGTATTGTTGACATGGACTGCACCTACAACAGGTAAAAATGGTGGAAGTGTAAATCCTGAAAAGTTTACTTATACTATTACCCGTCAGCCTGATGGAAAGGTATTTGAAGATGTAAAGGATACACAGTTTACAGATAATACTATTACTAGAGCTTGTTATTACAGCTGGCAGGTAACTTGCAAGAACAATGTTGGTGAGAGCGACCCTGCAAAGACTGCTACAATCGCTGCAGGCAATAGTCTTACAGTTCCTTTTACCGCCGACTTTGATAGCGACTTTGGATGCGCACAATGGCTTGTTATCGACCATAATGGTGATGGCAACACATGGACAAATAATGGTAAAGGCTATGTCTATAATACAAGTTGGACAAATGCTGCAGATGATAGTCTTGTTTCTGTGCCTGTTCATTTGGAAAAGGATATGAAATATATCATTAACTATGATATCTTGGCTCCAAATATGTTCTCGTCAGAGAATTTTGAGCTCTCGCTATATGGTAATAATGGCAAGCAGGTATTGGAAGAGCTCAAGAACTTTACAACTTCAGATTTCTCTACGCCAGAGAGCAGAAAGGTGGCCTTTAATGTCTCAGAAAGTGGCGACTATCAATTCTGCCTTGCAGCTCTCTCTGATGCAGCCCAGTTTATGATTCAGATTTCTGCACTATCTGTAGAGGTAGAAAGCGAAACAGACTTGAAGGTAGATTCTTTCTTGACAGCAGAAAGTCTTGTAGAAGGAAAAGAAGCTCAGTTTGCTGTAAAGGTGAAAAATAACGGAACTACAAACGTTAGTGGTTATACCGTAAAAATAGCAGATGCAGCTGATAATGTTGTTGCTTCTACTACTGTTGCCACAGAACTTGCTGCAGATGCAGATACAACAATTATGCTTGGCTATACCCCTGCAACTACAGGCAACCTCGTATTGAAGGCTATTGTTGAAGCAGAGGGTGATAAAGTTTCTTACAACGATACTTTGATTTCTAATTTCTATGTTCGTGGAGCAGAAGAAAGCGTTATTGAGGTTGGTGGTAAGGATTGTCTAACCGATTATCCATTCTGGTTTAATGGCTTTGCATATAACTATTCTCAGATGATATACTTTGACGATGAGATAAACTGCAAGGGCGGTGATATCACAGAACTTGACTATGAGTATGTGAATAATGGTAACGAGCTGAAAAATAAGCATATCAAAGTATATCTTGCTAATACCGACAATAACTTTGTTACCGAGGGTTGGATGCAAGAGGCTCAGATGGAATTGGCTGTAGATAGTGCTGTTACATTCTTGAAGGGAGAAAACACCCTGCATCTTCGTCTTGCCAAGCCTTTCGCCTATACAGGTGGAAACCTTCGCGTGATGACTGTGAAAGAAGATTCAGAACAGAGTGATAACATCTCTTTCTATGCAACTTCAACCTACGATGAAGAAGTTCGTACCGCATTATATTATGGTGATGAGGCTACTATAGATATATCAAAGGTAAAGGGCGCACAACGTATCAATTACTTAGGTATTGTAATGAAGCCAACTACAGCTTCTGCAATTAGCAAAGTTACATCATCTGCCGATTTGGCATTGATAAAGCGTGGTAATGTAATAGCTTTAGCAAATGGTGGTTCGGCTCAGTTTACTGTTACAACCCTTGCTGGTAAGGTAGTGGCTAAAAAGCATGCTACAATGCTCGATCTAAGCAATATGCCAAATGGTATGTATATAGTAAATGTTGAGGCTAACGGTCAGCATGTTGCTCAAAAGATGGTATTGCAATAACCAACATTAGTTAGTATTGCATACATACAAATACTATTATTATGATAACAATAAAAGCTGGATTCCTTGTTTGGAATCCAGCTTTTATTAATTTCTGTTATTACTTCTTTATGAAAGTAGAAGTATATACTAACTTATGAAACCGATATTTGTGTCTATACCAACTTCAAACCTTCTGGCGATATGGTGATAAGGCGGCGCTTGTACAAGTCGCCAACAGCCTTCTTGAATGTCTTCTTGCTCACTTGGAAAGTGTGCTTGATATCTTCGGCATCGCTCTTGTCGCCAAGCGGACAGAAGCCATTGTTGTCTTGAAGATAGGCGAGGAGAGTGTCTGCAAAGTCGGTAGTGAGCTTACGGCCTGTAGGCTGAAGCGTGATGTCGAGCTTTCCGTCTGGACGCACATTATCTATATATGCAGTCATCTTGTCGCCTGTGGTGATGAATTTGAATATCTGGTCTTCGTATACCAATCCTGGGAATTTGTTCTCAACGATGACCTTGAAGCCGAGGTCAGTCTTCTGCCATACCATAATCTCTACAGGTTGTCCGTGCTTATATTGTGGTTGCTCCTCAGAGAAATAGCGTTCTATCTTTGCCGAAGCCACCATACGATAAGAGTCTTCGTCCATATGGATGTGAACGATATACTTGTTGCCAATCTCCATTTTCTTCTTTTGCTCACGGAAAGGGCAGAAGATATCTTTCATCACTCCCCAGTTGAGGAATGCGCCATATTCATTTACCCAAGAACATTCGAGATATGCAAACTCGTCAGCCTTGGCAATAGGTGTCTCGGTAGTAGCGATGAGACGTTCGTCTTGGTCGAGATAGAGGAAACAGTCAATCTCGTCGCCAACCTTTGTGCCTTCTGGTACATACTTCTTCGGCATTAATATGTCGCCCTCGCGACCGCCATCGAGGAATATGCCGAAAGTCTCCTCGTTGTTGAAAGCATGAGGGTTAGGACGCTTAGCTTCCTTGATAACCTTCAGTTTGTTGAAATCGCCTAATTTTAGTTCTGCCATAAAAATATATTATTCTAAATGGTTTCTTCTGTAGTGAGTGTGCGCTCTTCTGATATAAGACCGTCCTTCATGTGTATGGTACGGTCGGTAGTTGCTGCCAACGACTCATCGTGAGTAACGATGACGAAAGTTTGTCCGAACTTGTCTCTGAGGTCGAAGAATAGCTGATGTAGCTCTGCTTTGTTCTTGGAGTCAAGACTTCCCGAAGGTTCGTCGGCAAGGATTACAGCAGGCTTATTAACCAAAGCTCTTGCCACAGCCACACGTTGCTTTTCACCTCCCGATAGTTCGTTAGGCTTATGACTTGCTCTATCTTCCAATCCCATAAACTTGAGCAGTTCCATAGCCCTTTCTTTAGCTTCCGACTGACTTGTGCCTGCAATGAAAGCAGGAATCATGATGTTTTCGAGAGCTGTAAACTCAGGCAACAGCTGATGAAACTGGAAAACGAAGCCAAGGTGGCGATTGCGGAAGTCGCTAAGCTTAGCCTTCGACAGATTGCTAACATCAATACCATCTATAACGATGCTGCCGCTATCTGGCTTGTCGAGAGTTCCGATAATCTGCAATAAGGTTGTCTTGCCGGCACCACTTGGACCAACAATGCTCACAATCTCACCTTTATTAATATGTAGGTCTATGCCTTTCAGTACCTGTAAAGAGCCGAAGCTCTTGGTGATATTCTTAATGTCTATCATAATTTCTTGATTAATCTAATCTTTCTATATATCCAATCTTGCAGTTCGTCGTATGCAGAACGTTCCTCTGTATGCTGCGACTGTGCGAAAGTCATTGTCTCCATTTGTTCGCCAAACTGGTCAGGGAATATTATCATGAGGTTTTTGCCATTGAAGTATTTCGTTATCTCCTCAGGCAAACGGTCGAGAGCCGTTTTGTATGATACTGTTCCCTTACGTGCTGTTACCACCACAAACATATGATCTTGTGATATGGTTGAAGCCAACATTGGCAGTTCGCTCCAATGCTCCATCTCCTCATAGTCGGCTCTTAGCTCATTGTGCTTATTGGTGATAAACTGCTTGATAAGTTCCTGAGTGTCTTTGCGGCTATGGAATGTGATGCGGCATTCCAGATTCTTAGCCATACGAGCCAAACGCTCAAGCCAACGATAGAAGCCTGGCTCATATTGTGCTCTTGATGGTACTGCCACCTGTATTCTTCTGATTGTTGTCAACGGCTGATGTAGACGAGCCATAATAATCTGGCGGTTAAGACCATTGAACAAGCTTTGATGAAATTCGCCCCAGAACTTATTAGAGATCTCAGCATGCATGTGCATACCGATGAGAATCTCTGAAGCCTGAAACTCCTTAAACGCATGCTTGATACCGTTGGCAATATTGGCAGCGATGCGCACCTGTGTTTGCATCTTAACGTCAGAGCCTGCGGCATATTGTTGTACTTGTTGCAATATCTTTTGTCCTAAAGCCTGATTCTGTCTCATCTTGGCATCATCATATACCACATTCAGACCCACCAAACCGCGATTGAGCTTTGGGTTCCTCATCAGTATGGCGAGATTTATCAAGCGGTTTGCATACTCCGGATATTTCACAGGCACGAGAATCTTCTCGTCGTCATTCTCTGGTTCTTCCTCGTGTGCAAACTCTTTGTCGCGTAGAATGATTCTCTGTGCAGCATTCTCGGTCACCATAGTAGAAATGATGCAAGTGAAGAGAATCATCATTACCACACCATTAAGCATGGTATCGTCGACAAGATATTTGCCAGGAGCAATCTCAATCTTCATACCCACCATCACCATAGCAATAGCACCAGCAGCATGGGCAGAAGTAAGACCAAACATCATGCGCCCCGACGACCAAGGCATGCGGAATGAGAAACAAGCTAAGTAGGCTGCAATAGCCTTGCCCACAGTTCCAAATACCACAATCAGGAATACCACCCATAGTATGTTGCCCCCATTGAATAGCAATCTCACGTTGATGAGCATACCCACACCAATAAGGAAATAAGGTATAAACAAGGCATTGCCAATAAACTCTATGCGGTTCATCAATGGCGATACAGGAGGAATATAGCGGTTGAGGATAAGACCAGCAAAGAAAGCACCCGATATACCATTGACGCCCACAGCCTCGGCAAGAGCTGCACTCATAAAGAGCATAGCCATGACAAAGATAAACTGCATGACAGCATCAGAATATCTGCGCAAAAAACATCTTGTTAGTCGCGGTACTATCAGCAATAGCACACCACAATAAATAATAATCTTAGCTATAAACCAAGCCCAAAACATGATGCCGCTATTGCCAGCATGTGCATTCTCTATAGCTGATAATATAATAAGCGAAGTAAGCAATGAAATCATAGATGCTCCAACGCTTAGCGTAACACTCGGCTTGCGTTGCAGACCATATCTGCCTACGATAGGGTATGCGATGAGAGTGTTGGAAGCCATGATACATCCCAATATCAATGAAGCCATGATGGAATATTTCAGCATGCTAACACTCATCACGAATGTTAAGCCAAACGGAATGAAACACGTTAATGCACCATATATCAGCATTCGCTTCACATTCTTCTTTACTCCCTCCATATCCATCTCGAGTGCAGCTAGGAACATGATGTAATAAAGTCCCACGTTGCCAAACAGCTCGAACGAGTCGTCGCGATTAAGAATGTTGAAACCATATTTGCCTATGAGGACACCAGCCAATACCATGCCTATGATGTGAGGAATTCGGAGCTTACCCATGATGATAGGAGCAGAGAGAATTATCAGCATCACGACAAAGAAAATCAGAGTCGGGTTAGTAATTGGAAAATATGTAGCTATATCGGGCATAAGTCTTGTCGGAGTTTAGTTAGTATGCTGCTATATTATGCGAGGTTATAACCTCAAAACAGCAAAAATATAGGAAAGCTATGCATTCCATCTGCAAAGTTGCAAAAAAATATTGGATTTCTGACACAATTCGCTGAATTTTAATGGTTAATTGCGCTAAAAGTTGTAATTTTGCCCCTATAATTTCACATTTTATTAATATAAACAGGTAATTATGAAAGTAGCAATTGTTGGTGCAAGTGGTGCAGTAGGACAGGAATTCCTTCGCATTCTTGCAGAGAGAGAATTCCCTATTGACGAATTGGTGTTGTTTGGTTCTGAGCGTAGTGCTGGCCGAAAGTACACCTTTAAGGGTAAGGAATATGAAGTGAAACTATTGCAACACAATGACGATTTCAAGGATGTCGATATAGCTTTCACCTCTGCAGGTGGCGGCACAAGCAAGGAGTTTGCCGAGACTATCACCAAGTATGGTGCTGTGATGATCGATAATTCAAGTGCATTCCGTATGGACGCTGATGTGCCATTGGTAGTGCCAGAGGTTAATGCAGAGGATGCGTTGACACGTCCACGTAGCATTATCGCAAATCCAAACTGTACCACCATTATGATGGTAGTAGTGTTGCAGCCTATTGAGAAGCTCTCACACATCAAGCGCATTCATGTATCAAGCTATCAGAGTGCAAGTGGTGCTGGTGCTGCAGCTATGGCAGAACTTCAGCAGCAGTATAAGGAACTTGTAGAAACAGGCAAGGTAAAGACCATCTCAAAGTTCCCACATCAGTTGGCATACAACGTAATCCCACAGATTGACGTTATGACAGATACCGACTATACTAAGGAAGAGATGAAAATGTATAACGAGACACGCAAGATTATGCATAGCGATGTTCGCACAAGTGCTACCTGCGTTCGCGTATCTTCACTTCGTTCACACTCAGAGTCTGTATGGATGGAAACCGAGCAGCCATTGACAGTTGATGAAGTTCGCAAGGCTCTTGCTGTTGCTCCTGGCGTAACTCTCGAGGACGATCCTCAGAACTATGTATATCCAATGCCTCTTGAGAGTGCAGGCAAGGATGATGTATATGTTGGTCGTGTGCGCAAGGATCTTGCCACCGATAACGGTATCACCCTCTGGCTCACAGGTGACCAAATTCGCAAGGGTGCAGCTCTTAATGCTGTTCAGATTGCTGAATATCTTATCAAAGTAGGAAACGTAAAATAATCCTATAACCCCATGAAGGAACCAAGTCCATGTGACATGGTCTTGGTTCCTTTTTCTTCGGCTAACAACTAACCATATATTTATTAACCATTCATGACTGACATTCTTACCAATTATCAGCCAATAACTCTTGAGGAAATGAGCGGTATACGACTTATGAATCGTACAGATACTAAGTTCGTTACCAATATCGCCATGCTACGGAAGCTCTTGAAGCTTGCCGTATGGCAATATCGTGCCCAAGAGATTGAAGGCAAACGGCAGGCAAGATACTACACCATGTATTTCGATACTCCTGATATGCAGATGTACACCTGTCATCATTCCGGTCATGCCAACCGCCAGAAGCTGAGAATAAGAAGCTATGTGGATAGTGGGCTTAACTTCCTTGAGGTGAAGACAAAGAATAACCATAAGCGCACACGCAAGAAGCGCACCACTATGTTCGACTTCGACCCTCTTGCTCCTGCTCGCAATATAGCTTTCGATAGCCATGACGATAACTTCAAGGAGTATGATAGTTTTCTGAGAGAAAACCTTTGGTATAAGCCCGGAATTATGGAAGAGGCTATAGAGAATAGATTTAATCGCATCACACTTGTTAATAATAACAAGACAGAGCGACTCACCATCGATACCGACCTCTGTTTCCATAATATCCATACAGGCAACGATTGTTCGCTACCTGAGCTTGCTATCATAGAGCTTAAGCGTGATGGACTTGTGCCTTCGCCTATCCTTGCGTTGCTCAACGAACTCCGTATAAAGCCCCTTGGCTTTAGCAAATATTGCATAGGCACAGCACTCACCAATCCCGACATACGCCAAAATAGGTTTAAGCAGCGTCTGCATGCTTTGGAGAAGTTAGCTGCTGCAAATAAAGAATTATAAAAATAATATTTCTAATAACCTACCTTTAATAAACAATTTATTTCAACATGGATATTTTCTCACTATCTATTTCTGAGCCATTCGTGGCTATGCTTATCCGATTGGCAGTTTGCATTGTTGTAAACCTCGTTATAGTTGACCGCCTGTATTATAAGAAGAGTCGCCGTCGTGATTTCTATTTCACATTCATGCTTATATCCCTGGCGATATTCTTCTTGGTATTCTTCATGATATTCGTTTTGGAAGATATGAAGGCAAAGACAAGTATCGGTATTGGTATCGGACTCTTCGGTATCTTCAGTATCATGCGCTATCGTACCGATGCTATGCCTGTTCGCGAGATGACATATCTCTTCGTAATAATATCACTTTCGGTAGTTAACGCCATAGCTGCATCGGTTTCTATAGTGGAATTGCTTGTCACAAACATTATTGTTGTTGCTGCTATCTGGTTGTGCGAACATCGGTTGAAGCTTGAGCCAAGCAAGCTTGTGCAATACGACCGTCTGGAACTTATCAAGCCTGACCGTAGTGAAGATTTGAAAGCAGATCTTGAGATGCGCCTTGGCTTGAAGGTTAGAAAAGTTGAAGTAGGAGCCATAGATATGCTTAGAGATATGGCTGTGCTCAGAGTTTACTACGATGCAAATACCGTGAGCAATACTGTAGACGAGAAAATGAAGCTCAATCGTGCCGACCTTGTAGAGGTTTAGTTATTATCCTTAGTTATTAATACACTAATAATTTATATATGATCAGAAAAACATTATATCTTTTGGCAATGATAATGTTGCCACTAATGTCGTTTGCTCAGAGCGACGACTTCGGTGTTTGGACTTCTATAAGTGCAGACAAGAAAGTGAATAAAAAGATTAGCGTAGGCATAGAGGCAGAGATGCGCACTCGCGACAACTCCGAGAAGATAGACCGTTGGAGCTTTGGCGTAGAAGCTCAGTATAAGCTAACCAAATGGTTGAAGGCAAGTGTGGGTTATTCTCTGTTAGATGATAACAACTACAAGATAACTTACAAGGCTTTAAACAGTGCACCTAACAAGCTTGCTGAATATTGGGGTGTGCGCCATAGATTTAATGTGTCGCTTACTGCAAGCCAGAAGTTTGGCAACTTCCAAGTGTCGCTTCGCGAGCGTTGGCAATACACTTATCGTCCAGAGAAGACCATCGACCAACGTTGGGATTTTGATGATGATGAGTATGACGGTAAGGCAAAGACATATAGCGGACGTGGCAAGAACATCATGCGAAGCCGTGTGCAAATAAGCTATGATATTCCTAATAGCCATTTCGAGCCATACGTTAGTGCTGAGATGTATAACGGATGGTCGGTAGAGAAAATGAGATATACTGCAGGCGTAGATTGGAAAATCACCAAGAAGCATGCTGTCGGAGCATACTATCTCTACCAAGCTGTTCACGATGACGACGACAACGAGCCAAACCTTCATATTCTTGGCTTGGAGTATAAGTTCAAGTTCTGATAATTGGGATGGATTATAGCATAATGCGACTTTGTTATAAAAACCATCCCGTTTGCTGATTTTATTTTATCGTTTAGTGGTGTTTCGCTATCTTTGTGCTCAATATATAACACAAATTTAGACGGAAATGAAATCACTACTATTATTAGCTCTTATGTTTCTGCCTTCTGTAATGACGGCTCAAACGCTTAATGTGGCATCGGGAAATATTGTTTATCAGTTTCCTGCAGCTCAGGTGGGCGATATGCCTTATAGTGATGGCAAGACATTAGAGATATTGGGAAAGTCTATCGACCTTACGTCGGTAGATAGTATATATATTAATAATGCGTTGGTCAACGACAATACAGTTGCGGTGGCATATGCTGGCGAAAAGGCTTATGTCACCGTAGCTGGAAATATAGCTAAAGACATTACGGCTACTGTTAATGGCGCACATGTTGTGCTCCTTCAAGGTGCTGGTGTAAGCAAGGAGATTACTTACACCCTTAGTGGTACCTCGCAGAAGGGCTCGCTATATATGGATGGTTCGCTCAAGGCAACATTCATACTAAACGGTCTCTCGCTTACCAATCCTGATAGTGCCGCTGTCAATATTCGAGATGGTAAGCGTATAGTCATCCAACTTGCTGATGGCACTACAAACAGTCTTGTTGATGGAACTTCTGGCTCACAGAAAGCATGCTTCGCCATAAAGGGACATGCCGAGTTTAGTGGTGGCGGTACGCTCAACGTTACGGGCAACACCAAACATGCCATTTGGAGCAAGGAGTATATTCAGGTAAAGGCAAGTGTTGGCACAATCAATATTTTGAAGGCTGTCAGCGATGGCATTAACTGCAACCAATATTATCAGCAGAATGGTGGTACTGTAGCTATCTCTGGTGTTGGCGACGATGGTATACAAGTGAGCTACGAAACTGATGACAACGACAACAAGGTTGTTGACGAAGAGAATACTGCTCAGCTGATAGTTCGTGGCGGAACTCTAAAGGTCAACGTAACAGGCTTAGCTACAAAAGGTCTTAATGCCGAGGGCGACATCATCGTGAATTCAGAAAAGTCGGTACCTGTGATAACTGTTTCTTCTACAGGTAATGGCACATGGGATTCTAGTGATTCTGAGGCTAAGGCTTCCGCATGTATTAAGTCGGATGCCAACGTCACTATTGCCGACGGTACATTAACCCTCACCAGCACAGGCACAGGTGGCAAATGTATAAAGTGCGACTCCATACTAACAGTATCAGGCGGCACCATAACAGCTAAGTCTTCAGGTGCTGTTTATACCTATGGCTCTTCGTCATATTATTCAAGCAGCATGCAGGCACCAGGTGGTGGTTGGCCAGGTGGCGGTGGTTGGCCAGGTGGAGGCGGCAACCCAGGCGGTGGTCCTGGTGGCGGTAATACTAACACCAGCAATAAATGTTCTCCAAAGGCTCTTAAGTCGCAAGGAAATATGGTGTTTAGTGGTGGAACCATTGATGCCACATCTATCAACTCTGAGGCTATAGAAAGCAAGTCGTGCATCACTATCGATGGCGATGCTGTTGTCAAGGGCTACGCTGGCGACGACGTAATCAATTCTTCCAGCCACATGTATATAAAGGGCGGAACAGTAACTGTATATTCTACAGGTAATGATGGTCTTGATGCCAATGGCAACATCTATATCTCAGGTGGTCATACCATAGCCTACGGCACACGTAGCCCTGAGTGTGGTCTTGATGCCAACGAGGAGCAGAACTATACTGTATATTTTACAGGTGGCGAACTTATCGCTATTGGTGGTGGAAACTCTGTGCCAGGCAATTCTTCGTCTACCCAATGTTATGTTACAACCTTAGGTAGCATCTCTGCCAACACCTCTGTAACCCTAAGCAATAGCTCTACGACGCTTGCAACCTTCACTATGCCTTACGCATATTCTAATGGCTCAATCCTCGTCACGGCTCCAGGAATGACAAAGGGCAGTAGCTACACCCTCAAGCTCGGTTCTACATCCAAAACAGTATCTGCCGTGCAGTATAGCTCAGGGTCAAGGTGGTAAGAGGTTGAAATAAGCTAATAACGTCAATATTTTGCATGATTATTTTGGATTTTGAAATATTTGTTTTAGTTTTGCAAAAGATAATGATATACTAAGTATGAGTCCGAAATTCAAAGAACAAAATGGCTTTGTATTCAAAATTTATTCCAATGAGGAATTGAGAATGCATATCCATATTGTAAAAGCTGAGAATGAGGCTAAGTATTGGTTGGAACCAACCATAGAACTTGCAGAAAACTTTGGCTTTGATAGTAAGGAGTTAAGTTTCATCGAAAAAATATTAAGGGAAAATGGAGACGATTTCAAAATTAAATATGCAAGACACACAGGTAAGCGTCTTGATGATAAATGATAAGGGTATCATGCTTTCTGTGAAAGGAAACGATTATTTTATTTCTTATAATCGCATTCCTTGGATGCGGACAGCCTCTATATGTGATGCTCTTGATGTAAAGATGAGCGGAAGAAATTCTATAGAATGGCCAAGATTGGATGTTGATTTGGAAATTGATAGTCTTAAATATCCAGAACGCTATCCTCTTATAATGAAACGTAATGAGATGGAAATGTTATAAATCTCAGTAATGAATGAAAATAACTACTCCCGACAAGAAGCATACTTTAAAGTATACTCTTGTCGGGAGTTTTTTGTGTATATTATATTCTTTTATTATTTCGCAGCTATGCACTCTACCTCTACGAGCGCACCCTTAGGAAGATCCTTAACGGCAACAGCTGAACGGCCAGGATATGGAGCTGAGAAGAATTCGGCATAAACCTCGTTCATCGCGCCAAAGTTAGCCATGTCTGAAAGGAATACTGTTGTTTTTACTACGTGAGCCAAGTCGGTACCTGCAGCTTCGAGAATGCTCTTTGCGTTGGTAAGACTCTGGCGAGTCTGCTCCTTGATGCCACCCTCTGGGAAGTTGCCTGTTGCTGGGTCGATAGGAAGCTGACCCGATGCAAATACAAAACCGTTAGCCTCAATAGCCTGGCTGTAAGGACCGATGGCTG
>OIZT01000726.1_pt1 | contig 18345 bp, 17 predicted proteins | sample 1588611 | NCBI WGS metagenome assembly OIZT01 (sample SAMN03283278) | human gut metagenome | biome: human-associated habitat; material: feces | host: Homo sapiens | place: Peru | collected 2012
CCCCATACTACGTGATAATTAAAATTTAGGAAACCCCTAGTTATTTTAAATTACCGGGAAATTGACATTACGAGTTGATTTGTTATTTAGCATTAATCTTCTTCAATTAAAGAATAATCATTCAAGAACAGTAATAATTCATTGCCTAGGTCAGTATAATTAGAACAATCTTTGAAATAATCATTAATAATTTCTAAACCGGCGCGCATATAAGAATCAAGTTCTTTTTGTAATTTTTTATCTTCTTCCTCTTCATTTACCATTGAAAATGCTTTTTTAATTCTCAAATCCACATCTTCAGATTCTTCTTTTAAAATCATATATTTCACAATATTTTTTAAATAATGAGATCTGTGTTCCATTACTTCTGTGAAAATTGTAGCAGAAGTCGGTGTTGAATCATCTACATCAGCCTTTCTATCTTCTATAATTCCCACCATCGCAGCTATCATATACGCTTCCATATAATCATTGAAAATATAAACTTCTTTAAGTTCACCATCTAATCCAGTAACTTGAAATAAAATCTCTTCTTTTGCACTAGAAGTTTTTGAATATTTTTTGATTATATCTGCATGTTTTCCAAATATTTTTATATTTTCTTTAAACATAATTTAATCAACCTCTTCAATTATATCTTCAGTTTCAGATATTTTTACAATTTGATATTTTCTTCCTATTTTATCATTCAAATCATCTTTAGCCACCTTATAATCCTTATGAATCATGCACATAATTAACTGATCACATGATTCAGGAAGAACATCACAAATTTTCTTAATATGTTCTTCGTCCGTATTTGAGAATGGCGCATCAATAACAAGTGGGTAGTCATCATCAGAAGATACGCCAAATTCATCACTATCAACTATTTTCTTTTTGGCAGTTTTCATCATTCCAGTAACAAAAGCAAAGTTCTTAACTGTATCTATACCAGTAGAATTATCCAGTTCTTTTTGATCTGTTATAGTCTTAACGTTAAACTCATTGTCAATAGTAATAGAACGATTACCGTGATACATCTTTTTAAATAAACTATTCGTTTCATTTTCTAAAGTTTCTCTCACCCTCGAGCTTATCGTTTTAACATGAGTTGAAGCCATACGATAGATATCATTTGAAATATCCAAGCATTTAGAAACCACTCTGAATTCTTCTTTTTTTGAAATTGCTTTTTTCAATTTGTCCTGATAATTCTTTTTTTCGTTCAAATATTTAGGTAAGGTTTCTTCTTCTATAGTCTTTAACTCTTTATTTTTTTCACCAATTTGTATGAAAATGTTGTCTACTTCTTTCTGCACTTTACCCACATTTATAGAACCAGCCACTTTTATTTTCAACTCACCAATTCTATCAATATTACCACCATAATTATCTAAAGAACCTAAAAAATCTTTGTTAAAAGATGCAACAAATTGATCAAGAATATCTCTATTCATTTCAAATGTACTATTTTGAAGACTCATAAAATCTGTTAAATAAGCCGCATAATCATGAGGTTCCATATGATTTTTAGCCTCAATCAAATGATTATACGCATCATTACCATCTTTTATTACAGCACCACATAAACATTTACCACGCTTTATCAATTGATTTACTGCATCTTCAGTAATGTTAGAAAGAGAATCTTCACTCTGAAAAGATGATTTTTCTTTTAAACTTCCTATTTCATACTTGTTATAACACTTATCAAAAAGACCATTCAATAATGGATGACTCTTTTTATTTCCTAATTTGTCAATAAATTTAGAATACTCAACCTCATAGTTATCTAGGATTTTTTTATTATTTTTCTCTAGTCTTTCTATTTCTAATTGATACTCTTTACTCTGTTCATTTGCCTTTATAAACTCTTGTTTTCCTTTTACTTGATTATTCAAATTATCCAATTCTTTTTTTAAACTGTCTTTTTCTTTATTGTTATTTTCAATTTCTTTTTCAGCATTCTCTATTTTTGTTTTAATATCAGCAAGATTGAAATCAAAATCTTCACTACTTTTCATTCCATCTGAATATATTATATTATTTAGTGCTTTGATAATATGTGGTTTCTTTTCATCAAATAAATTTCTAAGAATTTCAACATTCTTAATTTTCATCATTATAGAAATAGCATTCTTAAGACTTTTTTTATTACTAATCTCATCAATACCATTACTTTCACCATCATAAAAGAAAAACTCTCTCATCTCCTCTTTAAGAATACTCTCTATAATATTATGCGCACGTGCGTCTTCATAATCATGCACATCATTATTCTCATCAATCATAGTAACAATAGTTGTAGGTTTTTTATCTTTTTTAACCACTATACCATCATGATTTTTGTGATACTTCTCCTGTGTAACAATTGTATACTCTCTATTATGATGTTCAATATTGATAGTTACTTTCACCATTTTTTCTGAATCGCATGGCATGTCATCAGCTACCTGGCTATTCAAAAGAGCTTTATCGTGTTTAAAGTCATTTGTTTGATATAAACACCAATTAAATGCTCTTATTAGAGTCGTTTTACCATATCCATTTTCACCTAAGATTACAGTAGTATTTCTATCTTTATCTAGTGCAAATTCTATTTCAGCGTCTTTATATTGTCTAAAGTTTTTAAGTTTAATCGTCCTGATCAACATATTTAGTTACCTCTTCAATCATCTTATTCACAATATTATCTATAGTCTCCCTTTGAGTCTGACCTAAAAGCAGCTGTTTCTCTATTTCTTTCAATGCCATACTTACTATTTCTTTTTTTAACAATCTATATTCTTCGATTGAGTCACTCATAAAATATCATCTCCTATATCATACGCATCCATATCATATGCACTTTTTATTTCATCTATTAACTCATTACTGTAAGAAGGATTCAATGAAAGGTTAGAAAAATCAACTAATCTATTAAACTCTCGCCCAACAAGTCCTATTTCAATTTTCTTAAGTGAGTCTTCTACTCTCTTCACTTCATTAAGTGGTCTAGGCACAGTAATAAAATCATAAATTTCAGCATACTCCTTACCTTCTGCACGTCTAAGCACTCTTCCTCGTCTTTGTATATATTCTTTTGGATTTGTGCTACTTGCTAAAATAAAAGCAGTTTTAATAGATGGAATATTCATACCTTCATCTAAACATTTAATAGCAACTAGAGCTTGAATATTCTCATCTTTATACATGCGGATTAGTCTTTTTCTTTCTTCATTGTTCTCTTCTGAAGTGAATTTTCTAACACTCATTCCATAGTCGTTCATCAACATTTTACAAACTGTATCTATTTGCTTTATATCATCGTCATTTTGATATCCATATTCTTCATATGTGATTGCACCACAATATACTAATAGATTATTCTTATCTTTGTATGGTTGAATTACTTCTTTCAATGCACTTATTTTATTTTTAGCTCCAGCTATTATTCTAGCCCTTTTTATAAGCAGTTTCTTTAAGGCTTCGGGCATTTCATCATCATCCTGATAAACAAATTTTTTTATCTTTTCTGAGACTACATAGTATTTTTCTAACTCATCATCAGTAAGAGTAACCATAACAGGATAGTATTTATATTTAGTAAGCTTTCGCTCCTGAATAGCTCTATCTAAAGTATATTCTATACATTTCTCGCCAAAGAAATCGTAAAGTCGTTGAGTCCCCTTTGGGTCACGAAATCTTTCTAATGTAGCAGACAAAGCTAATCTATAAGGGTAATTAGCTTGCATAAATCCACTAATTTTTGGTGCTCCAAAATTGTGAGCTTCATCAACAACTAGTAACGTACAATCTAAATTCATTTGAATCGTTTCTTGGAAATACTTTGTCATAAATGTTCCATTAGTAGTAATTACACAAAGAAAATGATCTGCTTTTCTTTTAATACGCCATTCTTTTCTTTTTAGTTTATCTTTATATTTACTTTCTCCATGGCAAATAACTGGATTTATACCAAATATTTTTACTTCTTCTGCCCATTGTTCTACTAAATGTTTAAATGGACAGCAAATAACAGCAACCAGTCTTTCTTCATTTGCTGCTAATTCACAGATAGCTCCTAAAGCAGTAAATGTTTTACCCGTTCCGGTAGCCATATCAAATATTCCTCGATAACCACGAGCAACCCAATTATGAATAGCCTCTGTCTGATAATCATATAAAGAAACACTTTCTGGTATTCTAGGAATATCTAACTTTGCTTTCTTTGCATACTTTACTGCAAATTGTGAATCTAATTGCATATAATCAATGTTGTCTTTTTTATATGACATCAATTTATCTTTAATCACATCTGGAAACTTGATAGTGATTAGTTTTTCTTCTCTCCCTAACCACATTCTATCAAATCGTGCACTTTTCTCTCGACATCTATATCTTGATTCTTCAGATTTCCAAGAACAAAACACATCGAAACATTCATAGTTATCATATAATGCAGCATATGTTTCATTATTTGAACCAGAGAAAGAAACAACATCATCATTATCATCTACAATGATTCCTAACTTTTCATGGAATAAAGCCATTTCATTATACCCTTCAGGAACAGCCACTTTAATATCTAAGATTCTATTTTCAATCAGATGAGCTAACAAAGAAAATCTCTCTTCTTTTTGAAAGAAATCCACATCTTCATCAAATGCTTCAGTTAATCTCTTTTCAGCTAGTTCTCTTAATTGGTACCCATGTTCTATTGCTTCATAATCTTCTTTACTCAGCCTAGGTGAAACAAGAAGTTTAATTCTTCCACCTTTTTTTGCAATAGCGCCTAAACCTACGCTCATGCTTAAAAGAACAGTAGATGAAAAATATCCCACTGCTCTCTTATATTCATACGCTTCACTCAGACACGGAATAAAGAAACTAGAAACAACATCTTCAACGCGTGTTCTATATTCAATTTTAATATCATTCAAATCCCTTAACCCCATATGCGTTTACCTCTAAAGATTCTCATCAATATAATCTAATGCATCTTCTAACTGTTCAAAATCTTTATCACTTGTAAAATAACTTACACTAAATCTTATTGTTCCAGCTGGGAAAGTTCCAAAGAACTTATGTGCCAAAGGAGCACACTGTAATCCTGTTCTAACAGCTATTCCCTGTTTATCAAAAATTGTACCTGCACTATCACTACTTATTCCTTTAATTAAGCAAGAAACAATACCGGCATATTCAGTATCTGGTTTATTTCCTATTACTTGAATAAAATCATAATCACTAAGTAAATCTAAAAGTCGTTTTCTGTTTTCTTGTTCTTTTGCTCTTATGGCTTCAATAGTAATATTTTCATGCCATCTAAGAGCAGCATTTAATCCAGCAATTCCTGAAATATTTAATGTACCCATCTCATATTTTTCAGGAATACTATCTGGCATATTTTGATTTGCGGAATCATATCCTGTACCACCAAACAATACCGGTTCTAGTGGAACGCCTTTTTTCATTACGAATCCAGATATTCCAGTAGGTCCATATAAAGTCTTATGACCTGCAAAAACCGCAAAATCAAATGCATCCAACCCAATATTACAATCAATTAGTCCTGCAGTTTGTGCCATATCCACTACTGTAATAGCATCATATGTCTTTGCGAGAGTCATAATATCTTCAATAGGAGATACAATACCAAACGCATTGCTTGCATGACTCATAACAACCAAATCAGGTTTTACTAAATCAAATTGATATTTGATTTCCTGTAAATTGTATTTTAAGTTATCATCTACATTTAATATATGTAATTCAATTTTCTCACAATTAACATACTGCTGTAAAGTCCTAGTCACGGCATTATGCTCGAAAGGACTAATATAAACATGACTTACATTTTCTTTGATAATTCCCTGTAAAATCATATTCAATGCAATTGTTGCAGTAGGCGTAAAAATAACGTCTTTTGTAGGACAATGTAACAAGTTCTTAATTCTTGATCGTGTATCCTGAATTAACCCACTTGCTGTTTTTGCTTGTTCATATTTTCCTCTACCAACATTTGCACCACTTTCTCTATAGAATTGATCCATAAAGTCATACATTTCTTTTGGTTTAGGATAAGTTGTAGATGCATTATCAAAATATGCCATTTAAATCACTTCCTATAAGAATTTTTCTAAGACTGTCATTAATATCTGTCTCTTTTCTTGATCAGATATTGCCTGTCCCATAGAATCAATATTTGCTGTAATTGCGTTATATAGAAGCTTTCCTCTTCTACTTGAATCAATCTTATCAAAACGCTTAGTAATCGCTTTTCCTGAATCATCTAGATATGTAATCTGATATCCATCAATATCTTCAGAAGTACTTTCTTCAACTACCTCCTGATGATAAGATTCCGCTGTGTTTTTAAACTTATTAATAGTCTGTGTGAATTTTTCAAAAGTGTTGTCTGACCAGTCTTCTGTTCTAAGACCTGTTGCTAGTCTAGCTACATGTTTGACAAATGATAATTCATCATTTCCAGCTTCAATAATCATTTTTATAAAGCGTTCAGTACCATCACCAAATAACACTTCATGAACATTAGTTGCTAGATTTTCTAACCAATCCTTCATGATTGAAGAAAGTGTCATCTGATTAATAATTTCTTTATCACTATTTAACGCAAATAAATCTTTCATATAATCTAATAAACCATGTTCTAAATTATTCAATGAATTGTCTTCTAAATATTTTATTTCACTGATTTTTTCAACAACACTTATATTGTACCCAATATTACCGAATAATTCTGGTATTTCTACAAATAATAATTCAGAAGTACTATTTACACGTCTTAATAGCTTATTAAACTTGATTATTTTCTTATCTACCTTATCTCCATTAATATTTACTTTATTTTCTTTTGTATATTTAGGCAGATTTAAATACCAGCGTTTCATTGCCTTTGCAACATAATCGTAGTTATTAATTGATTTTTCGATATCAATGATATTATCTTTAAACACTTTAGAAAGTTCAATTACGTAACCTTCTTTTTCCTCATTCCAATCTAAATAATCTAAGAAATAAATAGAAGGATCTGCATTAATCTTTTCTAATGTTTTCGCATTTAAAGGAACCTGAGCGAAGTTTTCACTAATAATTAACTGTGATTTATACTTGTGGAATACTGCAGCTAATAATATAGGCATTACACCTCTTCTAATTCCAAAGCCAAAATCCGGATTCGTAAGAGAATCGTAAATATATGAGAAACAAATATTCTTTATTCTGGACTCTTTAATAAACTCTTCAATTCCCTGTAGTACTAATTTCATATTACCCTCAAGCTGCTCATTCAAATCAGTAACCTTAGCATCATCATCTTGAGAAAGAATATTAGTATTAATTAAAATACCTCTCATAACAGATACTTCCTGCCCATGTCCACTGAATCCTAAGTTGTATTCCAATTCACTTCTTAGTAATGCTGAAACAATCTTTTCTCTGCTCTTAATTGTGTTAGACGTTAATACATCTTTGTTTAAAGCTTCATTATTAATTATTGGTGTATGTTTGAAAGTTGCTTTACAGATACGAGATAATAATCCAGTTAGAGAAGATCTTCTTGCAATATTTTCTACATGCCCATTATAAATGTAGTTAGCTTTATGCTTTTCTGGACGTAAGAAAGAACTAATATAATTATTAATCATTTCATCCAAGTCATCATAAATAATGTTGTATTCTTCATACAAAATTTCATCGCCTAAAGTTTTTTCTTTAAGGGTTCTTACTGCTTCATATTTTATTGCACTCTCTTGAATATCATCATAAGAGTTCAAAGTCACGAATAAATACCTAGGAGTTGTTTCACTATTTGTTTTAAGAAGAATTTCATCTAAATCATTGAATGAAATATCTTTATTTGGAATAATAGCATAGATAACACCATCTGCCTTAATATTTTTTGTTTTTAGATTCCAATCAACATCAGCTGCCACTTCACTTGCATCAATGAATTCTACTTTAAAGTAACGTGTCATTTCTACTTCGTCATTGTATCGAGTAGGATAAATATATTTATCTACATTAGACTGATTTAACACATCTTTGACAGAAATTTTTCTTGAAAGTTTTTCCATCGTGTCATGTATTTTTTCATTGATATTGATACCTGAAGTTTTCTTTAGCTTCAAGAAATGGTTTGACTGTTTCTGATATACCACAAACTCTTCATTGATTAATTTAGAAATAGCTTCATCTATTTCATCAGAAGTATAATCAATTGAATATACATTCATTAATTCACTTGGTGTTGGTGCTAGAATATCGAATTGTTCTAATAGATAGATAAGAGCTAATGTTTTTACAATCTTACTTTCTAGACTACCTTCTTCTAATTTAAGAAGAATTGTGCTTGTTAAGATGTAAGTTGAATGTAATGAACTTGTATAGACTTCTTTTTTGAATAGTGGTTCAAAATAATCAAATATGACATCTGGTGTAATTGTAGTAAACTTATCATCTGCATAATTTTCTAAGAATGAAGGTAATGTAGAAATTCCTTTAGATGATAAGAATGTAAATAATGTTCTTTCATTCTGTGCTACTTTTTCAGATAGTCTAGGAAGAATGAATGTAGAAATTGGATGTAGTGGATAACAATCATAAATTACATTATTTAATTGTGATTCATTTAGATTTTTAAAAATACGATGTTCGTTATATGTTCTATAAAGTGCTTCAAAGTTATCCTTGTACTTATTACAGAATGAACTCCATCTAGAAGGTTCATGTTTAATAACAGATGCAATAACCTCATATGTCTGAGAGAAATCATTATTCAAATGAATATGCTTAAATCTTTCAGATACACCTCTCCAACCATCTACTTTTTGTTTAGGAAGTGTATCGATGTAATTAGATATTTCTTTATGTGAAATAAGCATAACGTGCATCTGTTCATTCCCGCTTCTATTACATTTTTCTGCAAAATCCTGAAGCATCTTTGTATCACTAATAGATGCTTTTGTGATATTCGCTTCTAGATATTTACTAAATTCATCATAAATAACATAAATACCTGAATAGCCTTGTTTCTTTAATTCTTTAATAACACTGCCATATAATTCAACAATATCAAATCCTAAGAAAGGATTGAATGTACTACCAGCAGTAAGTAAAGGATAAATCTTTTCAAACTTTTCATAAGCAGTTGAATCAAAATCTGATAATCTATCCAAATATTGATCAATAGGTTCTTCTAGTAATTCTACAAATGTATTATATGTTTCTGCATAATCAGTTTTCCATCTTTCAATAACTGAAGCAGCTGCCTTATAGTTTGTTTCAGGCATAATCTCTTTTAGATCATTTTCATCTAGTGTTCTTTTTAAAGCTAGTAAAAATGCCTGCGAAATACTTGTATTACTTCCTGTAATAACAACTGGAAGTATTTTCTTTTTACTATCATAGTAATTCATTAATTTCTGATATAAATCATGATCAGTTTTTATAACTGGCATAATATTATCAAATACATGAATATCTTTTCTCATTAATAATGACAGAATAGTCAGTATAATATGTGATTTACCCTTACCATAAGCACCTACTAATACTCTTGCTCTATCATTAGATTTATCATTCATGCTTTCCAATACATCATCTAATAAAGATAAAAATGCTTGTGTTGGAATAAAGTTTTCTATTTTTGTATCATCATGAAGATCATATGCAATATTAACTGAATATTGGAAGCCTGATGCAACTGATATCATTTTACTCACACTTTAGTCCTCCTATAATTCAAAACTTTCATAATATTTATTTATGCAGTCTAAGAAGCTATAATCATTGTTGATATGAATAACATCTAGCCCTGCTGTTCTAATAATCTTCAATTCATCAATTTTTTCTATTTTATGTAATAGTTCTAATAAAGCTACTGAATCAAGATTATAAACTTTACCAATGTTGTTATCATCATTCATCAAGCTTGAAATACTGATTTCTTTATTTCCATTTGATTGATCCACAATCACTGCTAAAGCAACCCATGGGTTAATAGAATTTACTGAAGGTATAGACTTTTTATAAGTTCTATTACCTGTGATATCAATTAATCCTAGTTCTGCAAAAGGAGATTCAATATTATTTTCAGGAGAATCAACTCTTGCATTTGTTTTATGACGTGGAAGATATGTATTTACAATACATGTAAAATCACCTTCTAAAGATGTTAAAGCAACTTCTTCTTCCTCCATAGAAATATACTTCTGGATTTCATTGATATAATCTTCTTTTGTGAATTCAGATAAAGAAAACTTATTAAAGAAGTAATACCAAGAAGTTGCTAAGTCTTTATTGCTTGCTAATTTATACTGTAAAGCATACAAAGTGCCTAATTCTTCTACGTATCTATCCTTATCAAAAACAAGTTGTCCAAAATCAGTGATTTTCTGGATTCTTCTACCACCTTTTTCTCTTACTTCAACAGTCAAATTCAATACCTGAAGCCAATATCTTAATGACTTACACATATTTGTACCAATTCCTAATGTATCAGTAGGAGAAACATTCTTATCAGTAAAAACATCTTTTTTTATATCTACATTTTTTAATCCTTTTGTTATCCACCCTTTTCGTATAAAAAAGGTTTCATGTGCTCTAAATTTCATCTTATCTTCCTCAATCTTTAGTTCTTAAATACTTATCCATCATACATCCACCAGTTAAATATTTAGCATTTACACATTTTTTACAGTGTACACACTTATCTGGATTTATAAAATAATCATCCGCTGTAATTGTGATTGCACCAGCACGACATACTGATTCACATTTTAAGCATCTTTTACATGCATTATATTTCCTAATCTGATAACCACACATCATCTGTAATTTATCATGATCAGCTACATTCATTGTTTTAATCTTTACTGCATATTCATAACCATCCTGGCTAAATGGCTGAATAGAAATAATCGGCACATTTGTTTTTATATCTAAAACAAGTACTTCATTAATTAATTTCTGACCAAGTTCTGGAGCCACACGGCCAAATGGAACAAACATTCCTGTAAGTTCTTCTTCGTTATACGGTCTAGATAGTTTATAGATTTTTGCATGATCTTCTGTTGTACAATTTGTAAATCTAATTTTCACATCTTCAGCAGCAACCAATCCATTCCCACCTTGTCTTGCTTTCCATTTACCACTATCAACATAGTTCTCAGCATCTGGTTTGCCAATCTTTTTTGCAAATCTAACAAGGAAATTTCTCCATTCTTCTGCTTTCTCTGGCATATATATTCTAGACAAGAATTGTGCTCTCTGGTTATTATTAGGACAACACCAGCATCCAACTCTGTCATAACCTAGTCTATATGCATAGTTGAAATCAATATTCTCAGATAAGATATAAAGCCAAATATCTACATCCTTCCAAAAGAATATTGGTGAAGCGACTGTCTGTTGCTGAATCTTTACAGATTCTCCACCTTCTTCAATTCTATTGTACTTACTTCTACTTACAGATTCTGCTTTTCTAATACCATAAAATGTTAAAATCTGCTGATTTCTATAAAGGTTATTAATAACTCTTGTGATAGGTCCTGTTTTAAACATTGAACAGCACCATCTCATCAAACGAGCTGGTGGACCTATCTCTTCACATACGTCTAAAAATACCTGTTCATTATTTTTAGCAACCTGGAAGATTGCTTCTGGATGATCATTTCTATATCTTTCTGCATATTCTATTGTTGTTGGGAACTCTAAAGTTGTATTCCCAAAAATATGTACAAGAGAAGGGTTACTTAATGCCTTAATAACAACATCTGCTGTTACAGTCGAGTCTTTTCCTCCTGAGAATGATAAAACAATATGTTCTTCGTCATATTTTTTAGAAGCATTCTTTACAAACGATTGTGCTTCATCAATCAATCCATTTAAACGTTCTTTATTTGCTTTCTTGAAATTATCAATATATTTATCAAAGTATTCGTATGTATTTTCATTCTTATATTGATTAATATTCTTTGTTATGTCAGTTGTATCTGTTTCTTTAAATAATTTACTAGGTAACGCAATACTCTTTCCATCAATAAAATACCTACTGTTTTCTGCCCATACTGATTTTTTTACAAACTCATTAGGATTATTGCCTAATAAGATTTCTAGCATCAGTCTTTCTTCAGGAAACACAGGTCTAATATCAGTGGCCATATATTTCATTTTATTACCACAAATAGGGCAAATTCCTTTATCAACCTGATTCACTTCTTGAATAACAGGAGTCTTACAATGTTCACACCATAAAACTTCAGTAGGAATATCTTCTACTGTTTCAGTTCCACAAATAGGACATTTTTCTTCATTTGTTTCTATATTACAATTTTTACACCACATATAATCACCATTATCCTTAGAGATATTGGAGAACTAATCAAAAAAATAATATACACTCTCCAATTTCATTATTATACTATAATTTCAAAAAGAAGAACAGGCATACAACTCAACGGTCAAAAACATTCATCATCTTTTAAAATCATACTTTAATCACTTATATCATATCGTCTAATCCGCCTTTGCTTGTTTGAGTATTTCGTCACAGTACCTCTATATAGGCGTTAATTATATTTTTTGTATTTTTATATAAAAAAGGAACGGCTAAACCGTTCTTCCAAAGTATCATACAATGCACTTACTCACTATCTTTCTTAGTGAAAGTATTCTTACCTATTTTAATCTTATTCTTACTAATTCTCTTAATCTTGCTCACAACATTAATATCTTTTTCTTCATAATCATCTTCACTATACTCTTCATAATATTCATGAACAGGCATTGATTTTAATCTTGTATAAGTTATTTTATTTCCCTTTCTTTTTCCATAACTAATAAAAGTATATAAATCTTCATCCACATCTGATTGATTAATTAAAACAAGATATTGTGTAACATCTTCTCCATCAATATCAACATAACCTAGATTTCTACCTTCATACAACAATTCCCAAGTACCATTATACACGTGATCATCATAACGTGACTTTGCAAACATTCCACTAGATAAAGCAAGTATTACCGCAATAACTATAATAACTAAATTTCTACGCATTACCTTATTCGTTTTAAACATTTTAAAATACTTACTTCTCGTCTCTGAATTTGTTAATGTTGTATATAAGTGCTTAGTCATATAGGCTGGTGAATTCTCCGATTCAATCGTATCATTTTCGAACCGATCTGTTCTACTAAATGTATACATTTCCCCATATGGATATGCGCCTTCATAGCGTTTTACTTCACCATCTATATCCATATACACACCTTCTGCTATTTTCTGTGGTAAAACTGAATCTGCAGTTAAATTAAAACCAAATTTCTTATTAATAAGTTCAATCTCAGGCTGATCAAATAATTCATCTACCCTCTTATTTCTATTAAGATTAATTTTAGTAGCATTAGAATAATCAACAGTTTTATCTGCAGTAGAATAACTTACAATTTCTGGTACAATCTTTCCTATATCCTGTCCTTTAATGTAAATAGGTGAATTATCACCAAATTTTTCATTAGAATCTAAGTTATTTGATCTATGAATCGTACATTCAAATTCTGATACCAATCTCTCAAAAGAATCATATGCTGCTATTTTAAGCGTAACTTCTGTAATATTTTCTTCCTTAATGAGATTTATGAACTGGAATTGTCCAACAAATCTTCCTTCTGTAAGATATAAAGCATACTTGCTTAATTGAACTGCTTTATCAACATAAACAAAATCACAAGTAGTCTTATTAATTAAACGTAATTCACTCATGGTATGCTCTCCTATAACTTAGGTAATTCAATGTCTTTCACAACATAATTGTCATCAACATCTTTGTTTTCACTTGATCTCATCTTTCTTAATTCATTCGCAATAGTCTTCTGTTCTTTTAGAATAGAATCCTGAGTCACAATCAAATGTCCAAACGCATAAAGTACGATACCTGATAACCAAGATAATAAAATAAGAATAAAGAATATAAATATAAAAGCAATACCACCACCATTTGAAAATCCTGCAAGTGTTATCATAAGACTAAACAGCATAAGTACTACTGCAATTATTGTTGCTATACTTTTTAATTTTTCCCCTACATTGTTGTACATAATAATTTCCCCTCCGTTTTAAAGTTACTTGATAATTCTATCATAACTAGTTATAAATAAATACTACTTTACACAAATAGACTTTCTTGTGATTATATTACAGATTTTAAAATCTTAATCTAACCAATCCTCCATACTCTAACTGGTGATCCTCTAATCTATCCACTAGATTATCTAAATCATCACTTAATGCATCATACTCATCTTCAATCTCTTCATCATCCAGATCTTCATCTTCTAATCTTTCTTCTAATTCATTTAATTCTCCAATAAGAGAATCAAAATCATCTAATATTTCCTGTAAATCATCACATCTCTCTTCCCATCTATCATGTGTTTCACCATAAGAATCCGGTTCTGAACATTCTAGACTATCTAATTTCATTTCTAAAGTATCATAAATATCTTCTAAATCTTCTTTATCCTTAATAGTTAAGCTATTCATCTCTTTTAATACATTCATTGTTTTAATCTCCTTTAAGCTACCATACTAATTGCCCTACAAAATAGAATGTTGAAGTATCACCATACTCATTACCTAAATATGTTAAAAAACCATATTCCCATTCTTTACGATAATCCATATCATAGTTAGTTTGAGCATTTAACTGAACAGGCTTCTTATATAAACATATTTTTTGTCCATTATTCAGTTCTACTATCATATCTTGTGAGTCAGTCATCAAAGATTTACTATCGAGATGTCCTATTTTTTTAAATTCTGTAGCTGTATACTCTTTATCTATAGGCGGACAAACAAGTCTACCTAATTGATCATCACTTACTAACACATAAAAATTATTAATAACATAAAAATCAAGTTTATAATCTTTTTCTCCAAGAGATACATACTTGCCATTTTTTATACAATACTCTTCTTGAGTGTAATAGCCACTTCTTAAATCAGTCATCACATTTATTGTTTTTGTATTATATTTCAAGTGTTTATTTTTCCAGTTTTTTGCGGATTTTAGGTAAGTGCGAATACAATCATAATAATCAGATAGTAATTCTGACTCTACTTGTAAGAGTTGTTTTATTAATTCTCTCGTTTCAGCATTTTGATCATTGTGTGCTAGTTTTCTCATCTCTATTTCATGTTCTAAACTAACAAATTCACTATATTTTTCTTTGATTTCCTGTTCTGTCATTTTCTCTTCCTCCCTTACATTCCTAAAAAACCTTTATACTTCAACATATAACTCTTTCTCAGTATCTTACAATCAAATCTTTCTTCTACTTCTTTGATATGATCTGAATAAATATAATCTTCAGGTGTCATACCTAACTCTTTACTTCTTTCCTTAATCATATGAATCTTTCCAGACTCATAAATAGAATTTGCTTTTACGATATTAAATACCCCTAGATATTTCAAACTTCTAGAAATACCGTTATAGACTACCCTGCCCTTTTGGAAATCACTTGTATCATCTCTTGTATTTGGGTAGTACTTAAGTACATAACCTCTATCAATCAAATCAAGTACAACATCTCCTATACCTTCTTTAGTACATGAATAATACTTTGTTTCATTGATACTATCTTGCATATATTCTAATAATTGATCAGATACATAAATATCCCTGCCACTTGCAAGATGTACAGTATTCCCCTTTATATCACCTGGTTTAAGCTTTACAAAGTCACAAAAGTCTTTACCCTTCATCCCTTCAAATAATCCCAGTAATACAACCTGATCCTTAGGGTTAGGAATCTGTTCACACCATCTTATAACATCTTCTCTTGAAACAATCTTCTTATTGAATTTAACTGGATTTATACATCTATTTAAGAGATTTAAATTAAACTCTAAGAAATGATTCTGATTATCTATGACAAGATTATTCTGTAAACACCATTGTGTATAGAGAGATAACTGTGAATTTAAACAAGCTAGAATCTCTAAAGATGACACATTCAATAACTTATAAAACTCTCTTATTTCTCTTGTTGTAAAACAACACACATCTTTATCATATTCTGTTTCATACTTTTCTAACTTATTAAACTGACATTCTAAATACCCTTTAGGAAGTGTAGTAGTGAAATATTTTTCTTCGATATATCTTTCTTTAATTTTCTGATTAAACATATTATTTTCCTCCATATTCTTATTTCAATTCTTTGTCTAATGTATCTTTGATAAGTTCATCTATATTTTTATGTAGTTTGTCATCTTCATACATAAGCATGACTTTTCTACCAAATGTAATTGCTGAATGATATTCACTAGGAATACCTTCATACATTTCTTTAGTCATTATTGTTTCATCTGTTTTAGGATCATACTCATATTCATACTCAAGTTCATATCTAGAATTTGATTCAACCTTTTCCAGTTCATTATCAAAATCAATATCATAACGTTTCATATTCATCACAATATCAAATAAAGATAAATCACTAATAAAAACCGTTTCATACATACAATACTTTGAAAGTAATATAAATGAACTTTTCCCTTCATCATTTGTAACCATCAATTCCACATTACTTGTACCTGGTACTGGTCCACATGCCATTCCACCATCCTCATAACCATACCTTGCATTTCTTAATACCATCATTGTTCATCTCTCCTTTTGTTTATTTAGTTATTCAATTGTCCTTTCCAATGCCATAGTAACTCCTAATTTTAACTAGTTATAATTTTCGTTGACATGAAAAAAGACCACTAGATCCAGTAACCCTTCTATTCTAAATAAAGAAGAAGATGTTTTACCATCTTCTTCGTCTAATTATTCTCTTGCTATTGAAACTAACCAAACAAACTTCAAGCCAGGCCATGAAAAAGAAAACTAGTTTAATAAACCACCAAATTAACCATAATGGGAAGAATAGAAGATACATTAATAATCTAAACATACAAGTAACCTCTCTTTTATAAATTTAATAATATATTTAACTGTCTTATTACCTAAAAACTTCGTTCGCAAGCCCTTCATCAAGCACACTGTCCGTTAAAACCATCCTCTTCTTCTCATTGCTTGCTTAGCATTGAAAACTCCCAAGAACACTTCAAGCTGAAACATAAATCCAAAAACTAATTTAATAAATGTTTTAAATATCCACCACAAAATATAAAATGGGCCTATAATCACATAAAACGACATTTTAAACAGAATGTAATAAAAATTAAAAATAAATCTAATCATTTAGATGACCTCTCTCTTATCAATTTTGATTGCACATTTAACAGTCGTACTCTTTACATTATAAGACATTGCATTCTTGGAATCATTCCATCCTTTTCAATTAAATGATACACTATCCAATCATGTTTTAATATCAATTTAGAGTTATTTCTGAATCTTTGCGAGTTCAAAAACAACTAGAATTGGAAACACCAAAATCACCAACAATACCTTCAAAACCTTACCTACTAGTAAAAGCTTATCATCAGTAGTCATTATAATATTCTCCTTTTATTTAAATAAGTCTCAGAAACTTACAGTCGTCTTTCTATAGATCTTATTATAAGCAGCCTTTCTAGGATTCGTAATCCATCCTCTGCCCTTCTTACCATATCCAGGTATAAGAGCTTTCTTAATTGATCTTTTAGCTCTTCCTGTTGTTCTAGCACTAATAGATCTTTTTAGTGATGGTGTTCTTATTCCGAACTTCATATTACTCATCCTCCTTCCTACTACCATCATATACTGTTTTCTTCTTTCATGTATCCCGTACCCCTCTGACAACGCCTTTCTAGAGGTGTCTCTAAAATATTTTGAAATTTCTATGATAAAAGGAGGTAATATCTGCTTGATTTCTGAGAGGAGGATGTTTATGTCCTGTAAAATTTCCCGCCGCAGCTTCCTGAAAGTTTCCGGCTGCCTGATGCTCGGCTCTGCGGTGTCCGGCCTGCTTTGCGGCGCAGGTGCCCCTGCGGAGGGCGGCGCCGCCGTGCCCACGGTAGGCGGCCTGCGGGTGAATTACATCCGCGCCTTTGCCAAGGATTACGGAAATAATTTCCGGCAGATGGAGATCCACCTGAATATAGAGAACACCAATTCCTCTGCGGCCTATTTCAATCAGGAAAACTTTGTTCCCATGCTCGGAAACAGCCGTTACGGCGGAGAGTTTACCTTTACCGGCCTGAACAAGTGGAACGGCTCCAGATATGTGCAGGACGTCCAGCTGAAAGCCGGGGAGACCCAGACCATCTCTTACAGCTGCAAGCTGCAGCCGGAGGATCTGAGCGCCGGTCTGCGGACCGTTGACCCTGCACCCTGGAGCCTCACGCTGCTTTACGGCGGG
>OIZT01000730.1_pt1 | contig 18314 bp, 16 predicted proteins | sample 1588611 | NCBI WGS metagenome assembly OIZT01 (sample SAMN03283278) | human gut metagenome | biome: human-associated habitat; material: feces | host: Homo sapiens | place: Peru | collected 2012
TTTTAATGCTTTTATGTGATAACTATATTCCTTAAAATCCTCTTCGTTATTATTTTTTTTACGAAAATACTCATTTTTATAAGACAGTCTCATTTGCCATGTATGCTCATAACCTTCTATCTGATGATCATAGTTTTTGCTATTTAAATAATCTATCATATTATCCTCGTATTCAATTAAACTAATTATCTTTTTTATTGTATTTTCAGCCTCAGTTTGTTTTCCTAATTTCATTGCAAGTAATATATCTTCATAATGAGTTACAATTGCAATACTTACACCATAAAGTGCCATCTGTACTTCTTTATCTTCCATAACTTATACCTCTTTCATTTATAACCTTTTTAAATTCAGAAATTGTAAAATTAACTTTCTTTAATGAATATAAATAATCTTTTATATCTAAAAAATCCTCATAATCTAAATTATTAACTAAATATTCAAATAAATATTTTCTTTTTAAAGTTTTCAAAGTATTTTCTTCATCAAAAACTATATCATTTAAACCCTCAGCATATAATATTAAATTCATTGTTTCATTTTTTATGTTTTCTTCGTTACAATCTGTATAAACAACATTATTTAAATCAAAATTTGCAGAAAGTAATAATTCCTCCAACTCAGGACATAACATAACATCTGCAAAAAAACATGGATAAAGTATCTTCTTCATATTTTCAAAAAATTTACTATCAACTTTTTTTAGGTCTAAAGTATCATTTAATAAAACATTAAATATTTTTTTATATGAATAAGCATACGCATTTGCTCTTGCATAAACTACATTATCTTCTTCATAAAAATAATTTGTATTATAATAATTAATTATAAAAAAATATAATTTATCAAGATAAGCTGGATTATTTTCTTCGATATTATCTAAGGCATAATTATATAGATTTTCTATAGTTTTTTCATCTAATGTAGCAAGTATTTCTTCTTCTCTAGATTTATACTCATTTATTTTTTTCGATAATTCAAATATATTTTTCTTATCATTTTTTTCAATAAAATTAATAAGTAATATATATAACTGATATATTTCTTTGGCTATTTTTTTAAGTTCAATTAAATTTTCCATATACTACCTTTCTATTTTTAATACTTTTTCTTTATATAAATCCTGGCTATAAAAACCTTTACAGTTTTTTTCAAAATAACGATAGAATAAATCAATAGTTGTACCAATTGTATTTACTGCTTCATTATAGTTTTGATCAACCATATATTTTGCAAAACAATCCGCAATAAATTCGCTTATCGAAGACATTGTATATTTTGGATAATTTTCATCTATTTGCATAAGTTCTTTTATTTTTTCTAATGTAACAATATTTTTTTCAATGCAAAGCATCCTCGATAAAATATGGCCTATTTCATGATAAACACAAGATGTAACATTTGTACAATATGTCAAATTTTTTGTTTTAAATTGCCTAAACATATATCTTAAATCTTCATAAGAATCCTTTTCATTTATACATATTCCTGAAAAAAGTAATCTATTATAATACATTAGGGCATTTAACTTTTCATAATTATTTGTATCATCAACATTAAGATAAGCAGCACAAAATGATGATGTTTTGTATAGGGTTTTTAAATCATAATTTACGGGTCTTTGATTATAAGTTTGAACTGCCATAATATTTCTTTTTTCAAGTACATATGGATAATCACCAATACAATTTATAACATTTTTTAAAAGTGAATATCTTTGGAAACACTTTTCTAAAGCAGAAAAAATTTCAATTCCTATTTTGTAATCTATTCTAGATAAATTACAATCTGGTACATCTAATAACTCCATAATTACAACTTTCTTTTTCTTGCTAAATCACTATTTAATTTATTAAGAACATCAATTTTCTTATATTTTAAATCTTCGAGTAAAGTACTTTCTTGTGTAATAGCATTGTCTACTGAAGTAACACTTAAAATATTTGCATAACCAGTTTTTTGAATATTAATAATAGTATTAATTAAATTATTAGCGATAACTTTTTCAATTTGGTTTATAGTTTCAATATCATTTATTTCCATGATTGCACCACCAGATTTAATTACTAAATCTTCATTTACTAAAGAAAAAGTAATTAAAAATTGTCCATTTACAAACGTTGTTGTTACATATTTAACAATTGAGTCTTCATCATTAAAGATATAATATTCAAATTCACTAGTCTCACTATTCATCACACTAATTTTATTATCTCCTTTTACAAGGATTAAAACATTACCTTTTATAAATACTCTTTGCATTGAGGCAAGATTTAGCATTCCATCACTGTTTTTAAGTGGATAAATAAGTGCATTTTTTAAATTATAATAATCTTTCATAGTTAACCCCCTTTCTTTATTAACGAAAATATACCTTATGTTTTTTCATCAATAAAGAAAATTTTATAGTTAACTATTAGTTTGCTTATTATATTTTGATATATATATATATATATATATATGCTGAACAATTGTTTTATATTCATGAAATCACTATCTTTCTTTATTAATTATTGTCGGTCGAAAGTAATCCGACATCGACATTTTTAATATCCTATTTTATATGGAGCTGTCATAGTACCTGAACCACTTATTTTTTGTACATTAGATTTAAGATACAAGACTGGACGAGTGGCATACCCATTGCTAGCGTTGTTGGAGTGGTACAAGCGAGCAGACATGTCCAGATTGAACGAAATAGAAGAAGAAGTGCTACGATGAGTAACTGTCCATTCGCCAGTTTCTTTTTTTAACCATGACGCTCCACCACAAGCACTAGTGCCATAACCACCTAATTTAGTTGTTCTAGCACAGCTCGTTGATAATACAGAATACCCATAATCAGATGCATACATTAATCCTATATATCCTGTAGTTGATGCTGTATTACCACTATAAACTGATTTACTGTCTCTTTCTCCAGTATAAAATACTTCTGACGTATAAGCAGCATGATCTTTTCCACCAAGATACCAAGTTACACTTTCTACCATAGACCTATATTCACTTTGTAATCCAGTTTCAGTATAATCACAATTACCTGTAATAGTTGTAGAATATTGATAGCAATTACCTCCGCTTGTGCCATCAGTAGCATTATAATAATTTGTATTTAATAAATTATATAAAGAAGATGTTGCCCAATTATTACTATTTGACTTATCCCAAGCATATCCTCCTAATGAATCATTTCTTATTATTTTAGTTAAATATTGTCCTGTTTTACCATGAGAAGAAGAATCAAATACTCCAATTATTCTCCATAATTCATCATTGAAATATATATAATTATTAGGATTTTTTCCTTCATAGCGATAACCATAATCTGAAGTAGTAGCAGTATCACTCATCTTATTAACATAGAATGCAACATCTGCTACTGAAGCAGTACCAGTTCCGCCGGTATCAGAACTTCCAGCTAACTCTTGATAAATTCTAACTACATAATAATTTTGAGGTAACGCTGCTGGAAAAGATGCCGTAAAGTCAATACAACCAAATTGGTTAGCTGTTTCAGAAGCACTTAAATAATTATTACCATTAAAGCTGTGTGCTTTGCCATTAATATATATATGTAATTTATTATCTATATTTCCTTTTTTATATTCATAACATAATTGATACTTAGATCCAACAGTTAAATTAAAAGAAATACCATAATAAACTGCATTCAACATTGAACCTGAAACAGTAGTAAACCAAAATTTATCACTTTTAGTTGGTACATAATTTAAATCAGAATAAATAGAACCATCATCATTAGAATTTTTTAATAAACCATTTCCAGTTGTAGAAACATCACCATTTAATGAGTTAGAAAAGTAACCACTAACATTTAAATATGCATCTTTCCTCAAAACTTCTTCTATATCAGAATCGCTATATCCTGTTGCTTCATGTACAAGTTGTCCTGTACCTTGTGTAGTACCTGCTAAACTTTTTATATAGTTATTTAAATATGTAGGATTAGATTTAGTAGTATAAGTAAATCCACACTTAGCACCACTTTTTGTTATATTAGATATTTCATAACTTTGAGATCTATAATCAAATGCAATACTAGCATCACTACAAGTAGTATTTATATCATAACCACTAGATAATGGAAAAGTAGTAGTTTCTGTTCCATTAACTTTAAAACTATCTATAGTAATATCTCCTGCTTCTATACACATTTCTATATTTCCAGTTAAACTACCACCTTGCATACTTATAGGATTTTCCATATTACCATCAATATAAATAATTAATTTAAAATATGTTTTTCTAGTTATAACATTACCAGTAATTAATTCAATTGTTGAATTATTTGTAGAATCTTTAAAATTACCAGATAGTACTTCAGTAAATGTAGTATTATCAGTACTAGACATTAATGTATATTTAAAAGATTCTTCTTTTAAATTATCACTTATAGTACTAATATTAAAACTAACATTTAATGGTTTAGTATTTGTACTTGAAGTAAGTACAGTAAATGATACAACTTCCCCATCTTTTGTATAATCAAATATAGGACCTATATTTGATATAGTAACATCTTCTCCACTTTTACAAGTTAATCCTCCAACAGAATAATCACCAATTCTAAAAGTAAGTTCAGTATTTTCTGTACTTGTCCATATCTTTAAAGCATAAGTACCTACTAATGTTATTGCAATAATACAAGCAAATATAATAGCTATATTTAAATATTTCTTTTTATCTATTTTAATATTCTCTATATTCATTACTATCATCCTTATTCTTTTATCTATTAAAATAATATCATATTTTTATAATTTATACAAGTAATTTATTAAAATAAATATTAAAAAATAATAATGTAATTATACAAACATTTGTTATTTTTTTGTTACTTATTAGTAAATTTTATTTACAAGTAATATTTAATATGCTATTATAAACATTAAGGAAATATCTAGTGTTGGTACTAACCGTTTTTTCAAGGGGGTTTTGACCTTTTTGAAAGGTGGTGATGCACATGAAGAAATTAGAGAGAAAACTTTTTAATTTTGCAATTGCAGAATTTATTATAATTATCTTGCTATTTACTTACATCGTGCTATTTATAATAAAAGTACCAACCTGTTTAGGCTAGTACTATCCCTAAATAATGGTTAGTATCTAACTTGACGAACTAGATACTTCCTTTTTTAATATATGTAGGTTTTATCTACATATACATTATACAATATATTTATGTTTAATACAAGTAATTAATTCTATTTATCACTTTTTTCTTTTAAATATCTTTTAAGTAAAAATGTCATAAAATATGGAAATGTATAAAATTTACCATTAAATCCAATATTTTTATTACATAATTTAATACCATATTTTATATCTTTATATAAATTATTATTAATCAAAGTATTTAATGAATTTGTTGAATTATCATTTGCTTTTACTTCAACTGGAATAAGAGAATCTTTATCTCTTAAAAAGAAATCCATTTCAATAGTACTTTTTTCATTTTTATAAAAATACAATTTATAACCTTCTTTAACTAACATATCTCCAATTAAATTTTCATATATTGCTCCTTTATATGTATTAAAATTTTTATTATTTCTTAAATCTTCTTGTGATTCTTCATCAAGAGAACCAATTAAAAGTCCTGTATCTCTAAAATAAACTCTATAATTATCAGGATTATAATTTCCACCTAACGGAAGACAAGGCAACTCCATACAATAACAAATATTAATAATACCAGCATTATTTAACCAATCTATTGTTCCAACATATTCTCTATTTCTAGCACCATTTTCTACTTTTGTTATTTGAAACTTTTTATTTTCATTTCCTAAAAAAACTGGAATTTTATTATAAACATTAAGTATTCTAGTTTGATCTAATCCTACTGCATATTTAGTAATATCTTCTTTATAATCTGCAATTATTTGCTTTTGCATATCTAAAATACCACTATAATTTTTTTGATCAATAAACTTTTTAACAATTTCAGGCATACCACCAATTACCATATATTCATAAAAATTATCCATCATAACATCATACATGATTTTTGGTAAAGGTTCACATTTAATCATATAAGAATACATGTCTTCTATTTGTTCTTTTTTATATCCTTTAGCCCATAAAAATTCTTCAAAATCCATAGAATACATTTCATAATCAGTTTTATTTCCCACACTATTTGATTCTATCTCTTTATAGTTTATTCCCATTAAAGAACCAGAACATATAACATCATATCTTTTATCTTCATTAAATGATTTAAGTGATGTAGCAGCATTTATACAATCTTGTATTTCATCAAAAAATATAATTGTTTCTCCTGGAACAAATACAAAATTAGGATTTATTAAAGATATATTTTTTATTATTGTATCAACTTCAAATCCATTATCAAAAATTGATTTATATTGTTTTTGAAGAACAAAATTTATTTCAACTATATTTTTATAATTATTTTTAGCAAAATTCTCTATTGAATCTGTCTTACCAATTTGTCTTGCTCCTTTAATAATAAGTGGTTTTCTATCTTTATTATTCTTCCATTCAAGTAAATAGTCATCTACTTTTCTTTTTAATCTTTCCAAATTAATCACCTCTCAAATTCTATTATATCACAAAATTTCAAAAATATTAATATATTATATCACATTTTTCTAATATCTTTTTTGCTGTTTTATCACATTTTTCTTTTAATATTATTTTTTTAATTTCTTTATAGCTTTATCTATATGTCTTACATTAAGACCATATACTTCATTATTTATATTAGTTTTAATTAATTTATCTTTATATAATTCTAAACCTACTTCTTCATCATCAATAATAATATAATTATCTACATTATTATTATTTTCTAACCACATTTTAATTTCATTACCCCTAATTCTATTATTATCATATGGAGTAATATCATATATAGATAAATTATGTCTATTAAAAGAATTAATAATATCTTTACCTATACCATTCAAAGGAATTAATTTATTATCATGTTTAATAAAATTAAGTCTATTAGAACTAGTTAAAACTATTTTAGCATCAGTTAACTTAACTATTTCTAATAAATATAATAATCTAACTTCATCAATTGGATAAATCCTATCCCTATTTAATTCTTTTGATCTATAATACTCTTTTTTAAAAGATTCATTAGTATTAAGTACACCATCTATATCTAAAAATATTATATTCATTATACCCTCCAAATAAATATTATCATATTTAATATTAAAGTACAAGCAAAACAATAATAAATACATAAAATAAAATATATTTATGGAGGTATTATGTATAAATTAAAAGATTATATAAAATTAATTAGATATACTTGTATAATAGATAATATAATGTATTTTTATTTTATTAGAATAATCGTATTAATATTATTAAATAAAAATATAGTTAGTTGGATATCGGTATCTATTCCTATTGTATTAGAATTATCTAGATTATTATCTAGAACTATAAATAAAGTATTAGATTTTTCTATTAAAATTAATTTTAAAAAATATCATTTAATTTATATAATATCTTTCTCAATAATAAGTATTATTATAACTTTATCAAATAATATAATTTTAATATATTTATTAACTTTTATATTAGGATTACTTACAGGTATAAGAAGAAGTTCAGTATTAAACTTTAATACAAGTAATAATAATTATGAATCCAAATTATTTATGGAAGAAGAAAGATCACAAGTAATTGGAGCATCCATTGGCCTTATATTAAGTCAATTATTATATGATATAAATTATATTTATTATATATTATTTTATTTAATAATAATATTATTTAGTATATTAATTAATAAATATACCAAAAATATAATAATTAGTTATAATTATGAAAAAAAAGAAGAAAAAACAGATAAAATATTAATTAAAAAAGTAATATTATTTGGTATATTATCTTCATTATGGTATATAGCAATATATTCATATGAAGAATTAGCCCCTTTAGTTAGTAATAAAATAGGATATTTAAATTCTTTATATACAATATTAGAATTTATATTATTATTTATTATTACAGGTAATTTTATAGATAAATTAATTAAAAATAATAAATTAATATTATCTTTAACTATTATTTCATTAATAGATATTACTTCTTTATTAATAGCATCTTTATTATTAAATGTATATGGTTTAGTAATAGCATATATATTAAGCAGTATAGTATCTACTTTAGGAGAACCTATATACGAAAGTATAATAAGTATGTATTCCAATAATAATAAAAATAAATATATTTTAGTAAATAAAATAGTCTATTTAATTAGAACAATATTTACTATAATTAGTTTTATTATTTGTAAATATATAATAACAAATAATATTATATATTTTAGATACTTAGGAATAATATTAATATTTTTAGTTATTATTATCTTTATAATATTAAGAAAAAAATAATTAGAAATATCTAATTACTTTAATATAACTATAGTATTATTATCTAAATTTAAACTATCTATAACACTACATAATTCTTCATAATTTAATTCTTTAATTATAGGAATAATATTATCTATTAATTTATTATCAAATAATATATTATCAATAATCATTTCATTTACTACCTCAATATTATCATATAAAAATAATTCATTACTTATAAGTACTTTTTTCTTTCTTTCAAAGTCATCTTTATTAATTTCTATATTAGATAAAGTTTCCTTAATATTATCTAATAATTCATTATATTTATTAGTTTCGTTAATTAAAGATATTAAAATATGAGTATCACAATTTAATAAATTAAAATATATACTATTAGTAATAATATTATCTTTCTTTAATTTTTCATCTAATAAAGAAGTATCATCAAATAAACAAGCAAATATTATATATAAATATAAACTATATTTTCTCTTATCAATTTTTTTATTAAAAGGAAGTTTAATATTATATGATACCTTAGGTATTTCAGTATTAATATTAAGAATACTTTCTTTTTTTACTACTTCATCATTTTCTTTAATTTTTTTTATCTTAATTTCTTCTTGTTCTTTGAATTCTTTCTTATCTTGATTTTCTTTAATAGCATTAAATACCTCATCAGGATTAAAATTACCAGTAACCACTAAAAACATATTCGAAGGATGATAAAAAGTATTATAACAAGTATATAGTATATCTTTATCTATATCAGAAATATCTTTATGAGTACCAATAATACTATCTTTAAAATTATTATTTACAAAAGTATTCTTTCTTATTTCTTCATATAATTTATCTGCAGGTCTATCATTACACATATTAATTTCTTCATTTATTATACCTTTTTCTTCTTCAACATTTTCATCAGTAAAATAAGGACTTTGAACAAAATCAAGTAAATAATTAATATTTTTAATTAAATCATTAGAACATTCAAATAAATAAGTAGTATTTTTAAAAGTAGTATATGCATTAGTAACTGCTCCAGTTTCACTAAAGAATTCCATAGGTTGAGGATCATTTTCTTGTTCAAAAACTTTATGTTCTAGAAAATGTGCTACACCATGAGGAACTTTAATCACCTTAGATTCCCCAATAGGAACAAATTCATTATATACTGAACCAAACTTAGTAGTAAAAGTAACATAATTACTATGAAAATTATCTTTATTGTATAAATATACTTCTAATCCATTATCTAACTTATCATAATAAATAATTTCATTAGATTCTTTTAATTTAATCTTCTTCATTATTATCACCTTTTTCTAAAGTTAAAATATTATAAATACTTACTTTTTTACTTACATTTATTATATCTTGTTTAGTTATTTCATTAAATTTTTTAATTCTATCTTCAAAAATTTCTGAATCTACTAATTCCTTAGCATAATATGTATCTATAATAGCATTTGGATTATCCATCGAAGTAGTAATAGAACTAGTAATAGTTTCAATCGAAGATTTAAGTAATTCATCAGGTATTTTACCATTAGATATATTTGTCATAGTTTTTTTAATTAATTTTAAAGCTTTACTTACATTCTCATTACTTATACCAGAATATATTAAAAGTATATTATCATAAGGTTTAACCAAAGAATTAATATAATAACATAAAGAATTATCTCCCCTAACATTAGTAAATAACATTGAAGTAGAAGATCCCCCAAGTATCTCATTATATACTCTTATAGCATAACTTCTTTCTTCTTTAGTTAATCCATTCAAAGAACATAAAATAGTAAGTTGTGTTTGATTAACATCATCATACTCTTTAAAAGTATTAACTCTTTTCTTTTTAGTTAACTCAGGAACTAATAATGAAGATGAAGACTTTTTAAAAGTTTCTATCTTAAAGTTTTCTCTAAATAAATCTTTCATTTTCTCATTATCAAATTCACCAATTACAAAAACATCAATTAAATCATTCTTAAGCATATTTTTATAATATTCATATAATACTTTACCATCTATTTTATCTAATTCATTAATATCACCATATCCATTTTTAGAATATGGCATATCCTTAGTAGTTTCTAATAACTTTAATAAAGCATATTTAGGCTTACTATCTTTTATTGATATAATAGTTTTCTTTAATTTTTCCTTACATTTATTTACAATGTCATTATTAAATTCATTATTAATAACATTAGGATTAAAGATTAAACTTAAAAGAAAAAGAATTGATTCTTCATTCATACCACTTTCAGTATATATTTCATTTAAAAATCTTAATTTAAAAGAAATATTAGAATTACTACCAATTCTATTAGTCGAAGAAACTAACTTTAAATCATATAAATTTTCTGTTTCCTTTACTAAATCTCTTTCAGTTTTATAATTCATATTTGAATCCAATAAAACCATTTTTAAAAGATTTCTAATTGTAGTATCATCATTTAATTTTGATCTAAAATCAACTTCCACAGTAATAGTTTTAAATTTATCTATATTTATTAAATGTAAATTATAAGAACCCATAAATAATTTATCATATTTCATTTTAACCAATCCTTTCCCTTTTAATATGTACAATATTTATAATTTTAAACAACAATCTAAAGCTAAAGTTATCATTTTATTTAAATTTTTCTCTCTTTCTTCACTAGATAACTTTTCTTTAAAGCAAAACGAATCAGATACAGTAAGTAGGCAAGATGCTCTTTTCTTTAAAGTATTAGCATTGGTAAATAAAGCAAATGTTTCCATTTCTACTCCTAAAACGTTATATTTATTTCTTGTTTTTACATAGTCACCATCTTGTTCATAAAACACATCAGAACAATATATATCACCTTTAATAACATTAATATTATCATTTTTCGCAGTATTTAATATAATATCATTTAAACTACCCGAAGACTGCATCTTATTATATTTATATCCATTTTGTACTAAAGCATAAGTAGATTCACTAATAGAGTTATCTACCAATATAATATCATTTAATTTTAAAGCTTCAGAATAAGCACCACAAGATCCAATTCTTATAATATTATCTACATCGTAAAATTTAAATAATTCATAAGAATATATTCCTATCGAAGGATTACCCATTCCCGAAGGAAATACTGTAACTTTTTTACCTTTATAATAACCCGTATAAGCAGTAATACCTCTAACTAAATTAACCAATTTTGCATTTTCTAAATAATTTCTTGCAATATACTCTGCTCTTTTAGGATCACCTGGCATAAGAACAGTATTTGCAATATCTTCTTTTTTTGATTCAATATGTACCGTTGACATAACTTCACTCCTTTTTATTCATTAATTATTTTTAAATTTGGCGTTTTTATAGCAAGTCCATCTGCTAAACTCCAAGATTTATCAGTATAAAACTCTTGATGTATTTTTTCACCACTATTTATATTATCATTTAAAGTAATCGTATAATTATCATATGACTCACCATTTCTATAAGAAATAATAGTTATTTTCCCTAAATTAACAACATAATCATATTTATTAACAATATCTAAAGATACCTTATTCTTATTTTCATCAGTAGAATAAGAAACATTCTCTACAGCAATAATTCCAGATATATTATTAATATCTTCTAACTTTTTATTTGAATTAATAATAATTCCAATTAATAACAACATAAATATTCCAATTATTATTATAACTTTTTTGTTCATAAATCCCCCATATATACTATTCACTATCTAATAACTCTAAATTAGGTAATTCAATTTCTAAAGAATATGCATTATCATATTTTTCTTTTTTAGAAAATTCTATTTCATTACTTTTATTTTTTTCAATCTTATCTGAAAGATTAGGATTCAAAGTTCCTAACAAATTATTATCTTTATCATAAACATTAACAATAAATTCACCTAGTTTAACTGTTTTATCATTCTTATTAAACATTTTCATACTAATAATAGTTAAACCATCTTCATATTTATATTTAATATTAGTGAATACTATATTAGATACTTCTTTAGAAGCCAAAAGATTATTAATAGTATTTTCATTATTTATATTATTACTATTCTTGTTAACTAAAAATATAATAATTAAAACACTCAATACTATTCCTATAATTACAACTAATATTTTATATTTTTTCTTCATTAACATCCACTCCTCTATTTTAAAAACTCTAATTCAGGTAATTCAATCTTTAATGAATAATTATCTTTATATTCAAAGTCAATTTGAAATTCAGAAACATCAGCCCAATCAGATTTAAAAACATAATCATAATTAAAACTATAAATATCAATTAAATTATTATTTTCATCATAAATGCTAACAGTATAATTATTTAATTTAACACTTTTATTATTATTATTTTTAACTAAAAATTCAAAATTAGTATAATTACCATCAACATAATACTGATAACTAAAATTTGAAAATGTAATATTTGATATATTTATATCATTTATTCCTTTTTCTAAACTATTACTTCTATTTATTTTTAAAAAAGTAAGTAATATCATTAATAATATACAAACAACAAGTATTATAATTAATATTTTCTTTTTATTTTTCATCATATTACCTCTTTTCTAAAGAATAACAACTATTATCATTACTATAAAATTTACCTAATTCACAATAATTTGTACAAGCGTTTTCAGCTTCATTTAATGAATTATACTCTTTATTATCAAGTGGACATTTAAATAAAGTTTTATCACTTACACTTCCAGTTTGCTCTTTAACACAATTATTATTAGCCTCACTTTCAGTAGAGTAATATGAATTAGTTAAACTGCAATAATATCTAGTAAATTGAGATACAGTACCAGTTTTAGTTTCACTACAATCACTATTATAACTAGAAACATACCATCCAAGAGAACAATAATAATTATAATAATCTACATAAGTCTTAGAGCAAGTATTATAACAAGAAACAGTTTCACTAGTAGTACTACCCTTGCTACAAGAACCACCTTGAATTGAAGGAGGGTCACAATGATAACCTTTTTTTGAATATCCTGAACCACATGGTGTACATCCATAATCTGTTGCAGACCAAGTGTTTAAAGCCCATTTTCCTGTTGAGGCACAAATATATTTTAAGTCTTTAGATCCATATACAGGACAAGTATCAGTAGTTGTATGTGGTTCACTAGTTATAGTACCAGGTACAACTTTTACACAATTATTAACCGCATCACTATATGAACTATATTCAGTATCATAAAAAGAACATTTGTAATATGTATTATTTGTAACTGTACCAGTTATAGTTTTATTACATTCACTATATGCATCATTATAATTACTGTACTTATTACTATCCAAACTACAATAATATTCAATTCTAGATGTTGGAGTATCATTTTTAGAATCTATTATATTTAAAGTTGATACATGAGTATCAGATTTATTACCTGCTTCATCTTCAACATAAGTTGATACATTTTTATTAGTTACTCTTGTACCTAAACCTAATGAATGTTCTTTTTCTTCTAAATTTTCATCATAATTTATAAAATATTTTAAATTTGAATTACTTGTAACATTATCACTTGAACCATTAGATATAATATTATAATTATTTTTAGAAAGATCTAAAGTTAAACTAGGCGTAGAAGGTTTAGTCTTGTCCATATTATACTCTTTATTAGAATCACTTAAACAATACACTTGATATTTATCTCTATAGTTTTTTATACTAATGCATAAATTTAATTTTTTACCTTCGTCCCCTACTTTTACTTGCCAATTATCTCCATTTTTATTTTCTTCCGAAGTAATATTAGCATCCTTAACATTTCCAGAATCATCTTTAATAACATATGAAGTATATTCTTTGTCTATTTGACTTGCATTAGTAACATTTATTCTAACATTAACATCTTTAATATACCATCCAGGATTACCTTTTTCACCAGATACCTCAAATTCCATTTTAATATCTGCAAGTTCATCGCAATCAGGACTATTAAACACAATATCTTCACCATTATTTACTTTAGTATTTTTATTTCTTTTTATTTTAACACTAGTATCTCTTGTTACATTTTCTCCATCAATAACAGTATCTAAAATACTATCTTTTAAAAATCCTTTATTAATTAACATACCCACTGTAGTGCAAGAATATTCTTCGTTGGTATTTGAACTATCTATGAACCAATATTTATCCATTGTTTTAAATTCTTCAGTATAACTACGAGCACTTTTAACAATATTTGTAACATTCAAAGTATTACTTTTCTCTTTAGAATTATCTATAATTGCTTTAATAGATATAAATCCAACAGTACCTACTAACGCTACAATAAGTATGGTAACAAGAAGTTCAATTAATGTAAAACCCAAAATACCCAAAAACTTATGTTTTTTATTTTTCATTTTATTCCTCCATATCTTCAATAAATTCCAACTCATTTAATTCAATATATAAATCAGCAATTTTATCATATTTAACATAAATAGTATATTCAAAGTTAGAAATAGTTTCTTTACTACTCAGTATTTCACTATACTTTGGATAGAAAGTAACAATATCCTTATCACCAATTAATCCATAAATATTAAAATTATTTAATTTAACATCACTATCATTATTATTAGTAATATTAAATGAAATAGCAGTTCTATCATCATAATATTTAATTATAATATCACTAAACAAAATATTCGATATTTCAATATCATCAATATCCTGAAAATTATTATCTTTTTTTAAATTAACATTTTTATATATAACCAAAGCAATAAATAACATAATAAACAAAATTAATATAACAATTAAACAATTTCTTTTTTTCATATATCAACCTCTGCTTGCATTCTTATAACATTTTAAATTTTCATCACTACCAGCAAATACTTTCCAATTAGTTTCACAATAATATGTTTTTACTTTTTTACTATTAATGCAACAAAAATTACACACCTTTTCTCTAACAGTACAAGTCCGACATTTATCTTGACATGGAGATTTACAAGCTGCTAAACACTGAAGTTCATTTGGACCAGTACACTTATCAGTACACGCGTCACACTCAGGACTACCATCATCATTTAAAATACCACATATATTACAATCATTAATTCTTCTTTCTTCATAATCACAACATTCACCATGTTCTAAACATTCACTAGTAGTTATATACCAACCTTTTTCAGAAGCAGAAACAACGCAAATATAGGAGTCATCTTTTGCAAGCAAAATACCCTCATCACACTTATATCCTTGTTTAACAATTAATTCTATACTATCATTAGATTTTAATTTATTTTCTTTAACTATCTCACAAGTAACTTTATAACTACCAACCTCAAGATTACTTGTATTAGATACTTTATTGGTATTATCTAAATAACAATAACTATCAACTATCTTTCCTTTACCATTTTGATTTACTATAAAATAATTATCTATTATTTCAATATTAGAATTATTTGTAACTTCATATAAATCATTATTTTTATTAATAATTGGAGGTTTAGTATCAACCAATATTTTTTTAGGCAAAGACCATTCACCAACATTACCAGCATTATCTATTCCTCTTACAAAAAGAAAACTACCATCTATATCTGTATCAAATAATATTTTATCATTTAATTTTAAACTACTAATATTATCAATTTCATTAATATCACTAGTCAAATAATATTCGAACTTATTAATTCCACTAGTTTCTTCAGTAAAGTTATTAATTTCAATTTCTTTAGATATAGTATATATATCTTCATCATTTATATTAATATCATTAATTATTGGTGAGTGAGTATCTACTTTTATATAATCAGTACATATCATCTTACTTTTTTCTTTATTAGAAAAAGCATTAACACAAAAACTAACATTTTTACTATTATAACTAAAATTATATGTTACATTATCTAAAGGATTATTTAAATCTTCTAAATATATATTTTTCCCATTATCAATTACACTATAAACATATTTAGATATACCAGTACTAAAAGATTTTAATAAATTTATCTCTATATTAAAATTACTTTTATACCAATTATCAAGCCCATCAGGAAGAGGCAATTTAATTTCTAATTCTAATTCATCCAATTCATTACATGATATATCATCAATTACATAACTTTTTTCAATAGTTTTTGTAGACTTATTTCTAACAACTTTTATTGAAGTATCACCATTTATTTCAACTAAATCATTATTTATATTATAAGTACCAAAAACATTTTCTTTTAAAAATCCCTTATTAATAATATTTTGAACAGTAGAACAAGAATACTCAAATTGAGATTCGTCATCTTCAAACCAAAAGTCATCAATCTTTTTATATTCAAGTGTATAGTTATATGCAGCATCATATATGTTATTTAGATTTAAAAAATTATTTTTTTCTTTAGAATTATCTATAACTGCTTTAATAGATATAAACCCAACAATACCTACCAATGCTACAATAAGTATCACTACTAATAATTCAATTAGAGTAAACCCCTTTTTCTTATTCTTCATCAATATTACTCACTTTCTTTTGTAATACTTCTCTTGGTTTAGAACCATTCGGAGGCCCTATTATTCCACGTTCTTCAAGCAAATCAATTATTCTAGCAGCTCTATTATAACCAAGACGATATTTTCTTTGAATTAAACTAGCACTAATTTTTCCAGTATTAATAGCAAAATCTACTATTTCATTATATAATGGATCATCATATTCATCTTCAGAACTATAATTATCATTAATATCCGAAGTACTTGGACCACTCTTTTCTACTGTTAAACTTTCATCATAAATTGCCTTTTGTTGTGAAATAGTATAATCTACTAATTTTTGTAATTCTTCTTCACTTACAAAAGCACCTTGAATTCTTTGAGGAACATTCTCTCCCATTGGTTTAAATAACATATCACCTTTACCTAATAGTTTTTCTGCTCCAGTTTGGTCTAGGATTGTTCTTGAATCTATTGATGATGATACGGCAAATGATATACGAGATGGTATATTAGCTTTTACAACACCAGTTATTACATCAGTAGATGGTCTTTGTGTAGCTACGATTAAGTGAATACCTGCTGCTCTAGCCATTTGAGTTATTCTCATTATTGAGTCTTCAACATCTTTAGCAGCTACAAGCATTAAATCTGCCAGCTCATCTATTATAAATACAATATATGGCATCTTTACATAGTCTGTATTTGTTTCACACATTTTGTTATAAGAACTTATATTCTTACATTTAGTATCCTCAAATACTTGGTACCTTCTTTCCATCTCTACTACAATATTTTTTAAAGCAATAGAGGCTTTTTTAGGATCTGTTACTACCGGAGTAAGTAAGTGTGGTACACCATTATACATTGATAATTCTACTTTTTTAGGGTCTACCATTACTAATTTTACTTCATCAGGTTTAGTTCTCATTAATATTGAAGCTATTATACAGTTAATACATACTGATTTACCACTACCAGTAGCACCTGCTATTAAAAGGTGTGGTGTAGCATTTATTTCAGCCCACTTTACTGTACCCATGATATCTTTACCTAGTCCTACAGCAAGTAATGATTTATCATTTGGCTCTGGCAATTTACTTAGTACTTCTCTAAATGATACGGCACTATTTACTTTATTTGGTAATTCTATACCAATAGTACTTTTACCAGGTATTGGAGCCTGTATTCTAACATCCTTAGCAGCCATTGCTAAAGCAATCTCTCTTTGAATACCTAAAAGTTTATTAACTTTAGTACCAGCCTTTAAATCAAGTTCATATTGTGTAACCGTAGGTCCTATATTAACTTGTACAATACGTCCAGATATTTCAAATACTTTAAGAATCTCCTCTAATTTCTGAATATTAGCCTTAGCATTCTGTTCATTTTCTTTACTATTAACATTCTTTACTGTCTTTAACAAATTAATTGAAGGTAATTTATAATCAGCATTCTTTACAACC
>OIZT01000731.1_pt1 | contig 18280 bp, 8 predicted proteins | sample 1588611 | NCBI WGS metagenome assembly OIZT01 (sample SAMN03283278) | human gut metagenome | biome: human-associated habitat; material: feces | host: Homo sapiens | place: Peru | collected 2012
TGGGCATTGCGGATAGGATTTCTATGCTCTTTTGAGTTTTAGCGGACAGCAATATAAAAAAATGCGAGTAGCCTCGTTGGCTCATGCGAGTAGTCGTAATAGCAAACGCGACTAGTCGCAATAGCTTATGAGGCTATTCGCATTGGCAAATACGATTAGTCGCACAAAAAAATCGCATTGCAGATTGCTCCGCAACGCGATTTCCAAGTATAGTGAATTATCTTCAGACCAGCACATGAGCGTGGAGAGAAAGGCGCTTCAGCGCGCCACCGTCCCTCCGTCTGCGACACATGCACAGGTCATGGACTCGCAATAGGTGCCAATTGACAAAATGACATGTCACGAAAACGCGCGTTTTGCTTTCTTCGCGTCTTACCGCATATTTGTCAGAAGCCCTCACGGCTTACGTCGGCTGTTGCCGACAATTGGCACAAGAGAAATTTACTCCTCGTCGTCAGCCCATACGTCGTAGTGTTTGGCGTCTGCCCAGCCGTCGGTAGACACGCCAGAGCTGATTTCCAATGTGCCGTTGTGATTTTTAGGATCAAGCGAACCCGCCAAGATGGGGGTCGTCTCCACGTTTGTCACCGTCGCTTCAGGAGCTATATATGTTTTCTTTTTCATAATTAATTGTTTCTTTTAGTTGTTGTGTTTACAGAGCCGAAATCACTTCATTAGATACTTCTTGCCGTTCTTGATAACAATGCCCTTGTAGGCAGCGCTCACCTTCTGACCAGCGAGGTTGTAGATGGCGCCGTCGGCAGCAGCCTCAGCGTTGACGCCGTTGATGCCTGTAGCCTCACCATCGATGAAGTTGAGTTTGGCAGAAGCGCCCTCAGGTATGCCTGTGAAGTAGGCACGGAACGGCGAAATCTTTGTGCCGTTAGCCTTTACGATAGAAGCATTAATACCTTCGTTTTTGATAATCCACTGTGTGCCGTCGGTTACGAGCGTCTCTTTCCAGTTGCCACGGAAATAAATATTAGTAGAACCAACTTTATGCTTATTAGCTTCAGTGTCCATAATTGTCTTGAAGTTGAGGTTGTTAGTTCCAGTAAAACTCAAATCTGTATCTTCGTCTGTCGCGTTACGAACCACATACGGGTAGTTGCCTCCAATAACGTTTGCTTTGTTAAACTTGATGCCTGTTGTTTCATCATAATCAACAGCCTCCCATGCACTTAGGTTGGCAGGAATATTTTCAATCGAATTTGTAACACATACTGTAGCATGAGTGTGAGCCGGAATGGTGCGGGTTACCTTCCAACCTGTGTTACCTGTGCTGATGATATCTTTTAGACCACCCGTCCACAAAGGTTCACCAGGAATATCAACAAATTCAAGTTGCTTGAGAGGATGATAGTACCCGTCTGCTGCTAAGGCAACAACGTTTTTCATATCCTTGATAGCATCAAATTTGCTATCAGCTGTGGTGGTACAAACTGTCTCTTCGTTAATCTTCTCTTCTTTGTATGTGCCTGATATTACGATGATGGCATTTTTACGCAAGGGCTGAATGGTAACACCATCTTCGATACTTTTCACTCCTGTTAAATCGATGTTCATAACATCTTTATTGTTGATTTCCTCAACATTGGCAGTGGTGATGGGGCCTGTTACTTTAGCAACGTTACCATTGATAGTAACGTCTATTTCATCGGCCGATTTTTTATAGAAGTAGATGTTGGCAATGTAAAGTTCATCGGTAGCATTGTTGCCCTTGTCAAACTTTATTTGGAATACCTTGTTGTTGATAAAGTCAAGGCCGAAGTCGGATAACGGCATATCGATAGCGTTCCACTGGCCCAACTTTAAAGTGGTTTTGTCGCCCACCTTTTTTGAGTTTTCTATTACAGAACCTGATGCCAAAATAGGAGTTACGCCAAGGCTTCCTTCCATTGTAACGGGCAGTACGTCAATGTGCATGTGGGTCATGTCTGATAAATCAAGCTGATTGCTGAAACCATCAAGACCAATGTAGTTGAACTTAGACAGGTGGATGATGGGTGTGCCATCAACGTCGATATTTTCAGAAACCGTGCTTTGGCTCCAACCGCCGAAATTCCAAGTGGTGGCAGGAGTGTAGGCTGCAGACAATACAGAAATAACCTTGTTAGCATCAACCGTAGGAGCGGTGGGAGCGGTCAAGGTAAAAGCAGTGGTTGTTGTGAAAGAACCTGTCTTGGCCTCAGATACATTATTGGCTTCATCGGTAGCGGTTACAGAGAAATCGTATTTCGTTTCAGCTGTAAGGCCAGTGATGTCAATCGTTACATCTTTACCAGCATTGCCTGTAACAGTATTGCTGTTCTCGCCAATGGTAACCTTGTATGTAAGCAAACCATTGCTGTCGTCATTGGCCAACAGCGTCAGCGTTGCCCTTGTGTCGCGAATTGTGGTAGCGTCAGCTTTTACCATTACAGGCTTTTCGGTGTCAGGGGCTGCTTCAGTGCTAGTTGTGTAAGTTACTTCGTCAAACCACATACGGCCGCCTGCTGCATCGAACCAACCTTTTACTTTGATTTCAGTTCCTTTTGCAAGACCTGTCCAGGTACGAGTCGTATTATGAGTTTCGTAATCACCCTGAAGACGGTTTTCGTCATAAAGAAACGTGCCAGCATATCCTATGATGCCATCCAAATTTGGCGTTACGGTAAATGTCACGTTACCGTCTTGTTCAGTAAATTGGTACTCGTAGGAAATACCGTTCTTGTTACTGTCGTTGCCTTTGGTTACTCCGCTACCCTTCGCATCAGCGAAGGCTGTCATAGCAGAGACAAGCAATACGAATAAAGTTAATAATTTTTGTTTCATACGTTTATTGATTTTAGTTAGTAATTGTTGTTTAAAATATTATTAGGTAATTATTTTTTTCGTGTTTGTGGTGTAAAGGTAATGCGTATAGCAAATAGGTTTTATAAGGTTTTATAAGGAAACTCCTTATTAGCTTTAAACATGTATGTTCGTCCTCACTGTTGAGAGGAGCGAACATACATATTATCTGATTTGTTATAGCGTTTATCTTACGATAAATTTCTTTCCGTTGCGAATGTAGATGCCTTTGGGCAAGTTGTAGCCCTTTACCTCAACACCGCTGAGGGTGTAGGTGCGGTTGTTGCCAGTGGTGGCATTGTTCTGCTTTACAGCGTCGATGCCTGAGGGCACGCTACCGTCGTTGTAGAAGAAAATCTGGTCGAAGGTGAGCTTGGTGCCTGTTGTTCCGCCAGCAAGGAAGTAGAGCACGTTGCCAGTAACATCTTCAGGATTGTCGAACACCTTTGTGGCGCGAGCTTCAATCTCGCTGTAAGGAATGTCGATGTTATACCATTTGCCGTCGCGGGGGAAGTCGCAAAGGGGAGCGTAGCTTGTGCTGCCATCAACGAAGGCCGAAGCGCCAATAGCAAATTTTGCGTTGCCCACTGCGATAAGGTAAGGAGCATTGTTGGTGGCCTTCATGCCCAGGTGCAGATAGTAGGTGTCGTCGAGCATAGACATATCCTTGCCTTTAGCCTTTGATGCGTAACCCAATCCTGACCAGCCCACGGTGCCTACGGTGTAAACCGGATAGCCACCCTCGTCGTAACCGAACGAGTTGACGCCGCTTTCGTTGCTGGCTGTCATGGTGCCTTCCCAAATATAGAGAGCGCTGTTTACGTCGTCAACGTTATAGTCGGCTTTCACCTTTTTGGCCAGTGTGGTAGTTACGCCTCCTGTTGTACCAATGAGCACATAGTTGCCAGTGTTTTCAACGTCGAAGGTGCTTTTGCCCTCATCATCAAGGGCTGCTTTAACGTAGGTAGGTATATCGGGCGTTTCGCCGCCATCTTTTTTGCTGTAGAAGAACACCTGGTCAAAGTTTACCTCGGCGCCCTTGTTGTGTGTGGTAGCCACGGCAAACACGTTGCCCATAAAGTTGGCAGCATCGTTAAACAGTGTGCCTCCGCCTATCTGCTTCAGCTTTGCTACTGGAATGTCAAAGTTGTACCATTCGCCATCGCGACGGTAGTCGCCTACGATTTGCTGTCCTGAGGTAGCATTGCCAATTACAAACACGGCGTTGCCTACAGTAACGGTTTGTGAGGGGTGGGTGAGGGCATCGTCGCCACGCATGGCGAAGTGCAGATACCATGTGTCGTCAATCATTGAGAGGTCTTTGCCAGTGCCCTGTGAGGCATAGCCAGCGCCGCACCATGTGCTGTTGCCTGTAACCTGCAGGCGTGTAGAGCTCTCGTCCCATCCAAACGAGTTCTTGCCGTTTGAGGGCAGACCAGTATAGTCGCCACCGTCCCATATCCAGAAGAAGTTGGTCTTCTCGTCAACGTTATAGTTCTTAACGGTAACATCAGTCAAGGCATCGGTCACGCCGCTGCTGGTACCTATTAGTACGGCCTTGCTCACATTGGTAAAGTCGAAGGTGCTCTGTCCGCCCTCCAGGGCCTTTGTGGCATATTGGCCTATCTTAGTGGTGTTGTCTTCAGTGGGCACGCCCTTCTTCACGTTGGGGTTCTTGTAGAAGAACACATTGTCAAACTCCAGGTCGGCTCCCTGCGAGCCTCCACTGAGTATTGCTACCACATTGCCTTCGTAGTTGGCGGCGTTGTCAAAGAGTTCGCCACCTGCAAGACTCTTCAGCACTGTCACGGGCACATCGAAATAGGTCCATGAGCCGTCACGTTTGAAGTCGCCGATGATGGGCGAGCCTTCTATACTGGTGTTGCCTACGGTGAATGAGGCGTTACCTACGATAACTTTGTGGCTGACATGTCCGTCGGTTGATGTGCCGCGAAAACCGATATGAAACACATAGTCGTCGTCAATCATAGACAGGTCTTTGCCACCTGATATGTTGGAAGCGTAGCCCAAACCCGACCAGCCAACGCTACCCACGGTGTAGTGGTTGTAACTTTCGTTGAAGCCGAAAGAGTTGACGCCAGTCGATGACTGTGCATTGTAGGTGTTCTCCCAGATGTAGAGGAAGTGCTTTACGTCGTCAACGTTGTAGTCGGCAGTGGTCTTTCCAGAGAAGCCGTTGGTCACACCAAAGCTGGTACCGATAAGCACGGCGTCGTAAGAGTTGGTGAAGTCGAACGTGCTGTTGCCGTCGGCGTCGAGCGCTTTGCTACCCCAGTAGCCGTACTCGGTCTTGGTGTCGGGAGCCTCTGGGGTGTCGGGAGTGCTGGGGTTGGTAGTGATGTTGTTGCCGTCGGGGGTGAAGTACTTGGCGTCGGCGTCGTTGGCGTCTTGGTAAACGCGCACCCAGTCGACGTACATCTTAGCCTCATCGCCAGCGTTGGGCATGGCTGTGATGCCTCCTGCGTTGTATATGCCCGTGTAATTGCCACCTACTGCCAGGTTGAAGATGAAGAAGAAAGGCTTCTGGAAGTAGTAGCCTATGTCGCTGGTGTTGGTGCTTGAGGGTATGGACACAGAGTAGAAGCGTGCCTTGCTCTTTGCACTGACGCTGAAATCTTCAAGGTCGTAGAACATCTGCATGAAGTTACCGTTCCACTCCATGGTGATGATGTGGTAGTCGTCGTTCTGTAGAGGATTGGTCTCGGGAGCGAGATAGCTGGTGCCATACTGCTTATGGGCAGCGCCAGCGCTTGTCCCCCAGTGCAGCGTGCTGCCGAAGTGGCGTGTCTGTGTGCCATTCTTTATGCCGTCAGCGTTGCCAGTTTCCACGATGTCTATCTCACCACATTTGGGCCATCCCACCTTACCGTAGTCGTTGCCCATCATCCAATATGCGGGCCATACGCCATTGGCGGTCTTCGGGAACTTAATGCGTGCCTGTATGATGCCGTGCTTGAAATAAGCCTTGTCGCGTGTGTTGACGCGTCCAGAGGTGAACTGCTTGTTGTTGTAGTTCTCACGACGAGCTGTCAACACGAGGTTACCATCGTGTACAGCGACATTCTCTTTGCGATAGTACTGCAACTCTTGGTTGCCGCCGCCGTTGCCGTTCTCTTCAATATTCCACAGAGTCGTGTTGAGACTTGTGCCGTTAAACTCGTCGCTCCATCTCAGCTCATAGCCTGACGGGGGCGTAGTGGTCTGCGCCGACACGCCTAAGGGCAATGCAAAAGCGACAGCTGTCAATAAATTTAAAGTTCTCATGCGGTTGGTTTTGAATTATAATGTATTCGTTATTTGGTTTTGTTCGTGTTTTGGTTTGTGCCGTTCTGCAGACACCTTATTATATTATGGTGACACCTTTATATTATATAGAGGCGAGCTTTGTTATTACTTCACCGTCAGTTTGCGGCTGGTTTTCTTGCCGCTGGCGTAGGTGCAAGTCTCTATGTACATGCCTTTGTGCATGGCAGCGACTTCCTCTCCCTGTGGCGTGAAGTAGCGTTTGCTCACGAGAGCGTCGTCGGTGGAGGCGTTGATGTCGCTGATTGCTGTCGTCGATACAAAGCTGAACCATGTCACACGAGCATGGTTGATGGGCACTGTGCCAGCGAATTTCAACGTATGACGACCTGCTGGCAGTGACACCTGGCATGTAGTGGTGGCGTAAACGTCGGCTGGATTGCGGTAGGCGGCAGTGGATGGCAGTGTAGCAGAGCCTACTTCCGCATCGTCAACCGACAGCTTCAACACCTGCTGACGGGCTGCCGAGGCACGGTCGCTGTAGCGGAACGTGAACTGATAGACATCGTCTGTCGGCACGTCGATGAGGTATTCAGCGGCATTGGAGTTACCAAACTCCACTGCGAGGTGGGTGTTTATAGCTCCCGTTTGGTTGTCAGTGCTCACCTCCAAGCCTATGCCGTTGCTGTTGATGTAGTCTTTTGCCATGACGGTCTCACCAGGTCTGTAGTAGTAAGTCTTGTCAAACGTAGACATATAGGTGTAGACCACGCCCTGACCTGTCATTGTTCCTGCGGCTGGAAGATGGGTGCGGAGGTTCGGTTTGATAAGCAATCGCCAGTAAGGACTCTTGTCTATCCACCGCGAGCCAGACGTTCCCTTAAACCAAGCGTAGCGTTCGACGTTAGGATTAAGTTCCAATCCCTGCACCTTCTTTATCATCTCACGTACCTGAGTCAGCGAGTCGGGGTTGTTTTCACCTGCCGCAAACTCTGTCACCCATATCTTTTTACCATATCGATCTACCCATTTGTTGACGAAGTCGAGCGTCGGAGCGGTGCTGTTCATGTAAGTATGTATGGCTATGACGTCCATCTTCGGTTCGCGACTGTTCTGCTGTTTGTAGAGTTTTATAAACTCATCCAACCAGTCGAAGGGCTGCCAGATTTTGCCATCGTTGATGGCAGAGCCGGTGTAACTCATTGCTGGCGAGACCAATTTAAGGTCGAACTCGTCAGCAATGGCTTCGAGTGCAGGCCACGCATCTGCTGCCTGCTGCGGTGTAATGTTTGACTGGTCTGCGAGATTAGGCTCATTATAGCCGAGCAGATATTTGCAACCAGGATGGTCGCGGTAGTATTGTTTCAGCTTTTCCACGTCGGCGCCGGTGTTCCAAGCCATCGGAATGTACTCCATCTCCTTGCCCTCTTCGCTACCAAGCAGACTCTTGACGTTAGCACTTGGTGCTACTCCCCAGTTGTATGTCCAGCAAATGCCTGGCGAGAGAGCTTTTATCTCTTCTGCATAGCCAAACTGATCTTCTGCAACGCCACGCTTCTCGCTGCGCTGCTTGGGCTGTGCGTCAACCGTAACGGCTGTAAATGCAAGGGTAAAGGTGGCGATTACCACCAACAGGTTTTTTGTCATTTTATTATCGTTGTCGTTTAAGGGAGATTCAAAGAAAAGGGTTTCGCAAGCTGCCACCATGTCGAGGAGCGAGCATTTCGCAGTCGAAGAGCGAGCATTTCGCAGTCAAGGAGCGAGCATTTCGCAGCCTTGCGAAACCAAAATCAGTAAGAAAAGTTTATTTGTTCAATGCTGTGCAATAAAACCACTGCTTCACCATCAATTGTTGATTACTGTGTCATCTGGGAAAGATGGCTACATAACCCGTAGACGACAGCTGTGCCATCTATGATTGACGGCGATGCCGTTTCCGCGCAAATGTCGTTAAGAGGTTACTTCTTGAGCACCTTCTTCACGCCGTCGGCAGTCTTAACGATGTAGAGACCGCTCTTGTTCATGTTGCTTACCTGCACGCCGTCAGCAGTATAGATGGCTGTCTTGGCAGCAGCAGCTTCATTCTTTACGTTGTCGATACCAGCAGCAATCTCGGCTGTCTTCTGATAGAAGAACACTGCATCGTAGTTGAGCTGTGTGCCTTCAACACCGCCGCTGAGTACGGTAAACACGTTGCCTGCGAGGTTAGCAGTACACTTGCTGAGGTCGAAGCCAAGATCTACAAGGTCTACAAGGGGAATATCGATGTTGTACCAGTCACCGCTACGTGTGAAGTCGCCAATCAGCTCATAAGTAGCATCGGTCTGTGTAGGACCGACAGCAAAATGTGCTGTAGCTTCCGGACCAACGGCAATGTTGTGTGTTGCCTGTATAGAGCCAGCGTCTTTCATTGCCATGTGGAAATACCAATTGCCGTTCTTCAACATGCTGAAATCGAAGCCATCAAGCTCTTTGGCAGCGTCTACAACACCACAGTGGCCGAGTCCTGACCATCCACCTTTGTTTACTACGAAGCTCATGTATCCGCCAGTGCCGTTGAAAGAGTTGAAACCTTCAGCTGCACCACCGTCATATCCGTTCCAAACATAGAGAGGACGAGCGCCGTCAAGGTCGGTTGGGCTCTCGTTCTTCAAGATTTTGCTTTCACCCAGTGCGTCTACCTCATCGTCAGAAGCATAGAGAATGACGTAGTTTGTTGTACCGTTGAAGTCGAATGCAGGCTCAAAATCGCCGTTCAAAGCCGGTGTGATGTAACCAGTCTGTGCCGATGCTGCGAGTGCCATGAGGCAAGAAGCAGCGAAAAGAGTAAATTTTTTCATGCTTTTTAGTTTTTAATAAATTGATTATTAGTTGAATTTGAAATATTGAAAAGTTTTTGTTAACATTGGAAAGTCATGTCCGCGACCGTGTCTTTTTCAAGCGATGGCGCGGCGAAGTGGATGTATCGGCTTTTGGAAGTCTTATTCATGGGCTTTAGAGCCTACGTCTCTGCCACCCACGAATAAGCCATCTAAAAAGCCATGTTACCAGTTAGGGTTCTGTTCAATGCCGCTAAGTTCAATCTCCTTAGAGGGAATCGGGAACAACTCATGCTTGCCTTTCTGGAATGTGCCGTAAAGCGAGCGAGCCTCTTCTGTCTCACCACTCATGTAGTTGTCCATCGTTTCCTTAGCTATGCCCCAACGTGTGAGGTCAAACCAACGGTGTCCCTCCATCGCGAGCTCTACTCGGCGCTCATGGCGAATCGCCGTGCGGAGGTCTGCTTGGTTGTCGGTGAAGGTCACCCTCCTACCCTGTATCGTTGCAGTGTAGGGGAACTGTGGCAGTCCAACACGGTCGCGCACCTCTTTAAGTGCAGCCTTTGCGCTTGGCAGGTCACCCGTCTCGCAGCATGCCTCGGCATACATCAGCAGCACATCGGCGTAGCGAATCTGTATGTTGTTCTTCGGCGAGCGTGTGGGGTGAGCCAGTTTGTAGATGCCACCAGTTGTGCCGTCGGTGTACATAGCGTACTTCTTGTTGAGCATACGGTCGCCGCAGTAGATCTCCTGTGCAGGAGTCTCAATCTGATCGTCGGTCGGGACGAGTATCGTCTCATCGCGTCGGATGTCACCCGGCTCATATTCGTCATACAGATTCTGTGTCGGACGATTGTAGCCCCAGCCTGCCTCGCCGAAAGCTGACGAGCGCGAGCGCTGCAGAATGGTGGTCATCGTGCCTCGCGTGTAGCCCTCGCCACCGTAGTCAGAGGTAGGGTCTTCAGTGTACTGAATCTCGAACACGCTCTCCTGTCCATTCTCCTTTGCAAGACGGAAGTTGTCGAAGTAGTCGGGACAGAGCGAGTATTGGCGGCTCGTTATCACCTCTTTACCCCACTTGGCAGCCTCGGCGAAACACTTCTGTGCCTCGGTCTCGTCACCAGCGTTGCGCAGATAGTCGGCGCGGTAGAGGTAAGCCTTCAGCAACATGGCCTGTGCGGCACCCTTTGTAGCACGTCCCAGTTCCTCGTCGCTGTACTTGTCCTTCAGCCAAAGCAGATTCTCGGCGTGTGTGAAGTCATCGATTATGAACTTCATTGTCTCGTCGAGCGTCGCACGTTTCTGTGCCCACTCGTTAGAACTCTTTACCACAAAGTCGATGAGCGGCATGCCACCAAACATTCGTGCAAGGCGGAAGTAATAATATCCGCGCATGAAGTAAGCCTCTCCGAGATAGCGGTCGCGATATTTGCGTTCCTTCGTCGAGTCAGCGGTCAACATGTCTATGCGCGTTGTCGGAATCTGCTCTATAGCGAGATTGGCACGCTGCACGCCCTGCCACTGTGAGCGATAATAGTCAAGCACGATTTCATTGTCTGAGTTTGCCTTGAAGTTTTCAAGCTCACGCAGGTCTGCACCGTCGTTGACGTCCTGTCCGCCCTTCAACGCATCGTCTGACACGATGTCGCCAAAATACCACTCTGGGTAGTACGTCGCGCCGAACTCCCATGTCATCGGCACATAAGCGGCGTTGACAACAGCCTCTGCCGTGGGGAGCGACGTAAAGAATTCTGACACCTTGGTTGTACCAGGCGTCTCCTCGGTAAGCCAATCGTTGCAAGAACTGAATGCAATCGTGGCGAGCGTCAAGGCTGAATATGTTAATGTCTTGAATGGTTTCATATTATGATGTCTTTATCTTTCTGTTTAACATTTGCTGCCGTGGGGTTAGAATGTCATGTTACATCCGATGAGGAATGAACGGCTCTGCGGATAGTTGCCGTAGTCGACACCACTTCCAACCTCTGGGTCGTAGCCTGTATAATCGGTTATTGTGAAGAGGTTGCTTGCCTGAACATAGACACGGAAGTTAGAGATGCCACAGCCGTTGAGCAGTTTCTTCGGGAAGGTGTAGCCGAGCTGCACGTTCTTAAGGCGCAGATATGAGCCACTCTCGAGGAATCGGCTGGAGTTGAGCATGTTGTTAGCGCCCTTCGGGTTAGGTATGGTGCCGTTAGGATTGTCCTCCGTCCACACGTCGCGCATTACTGTACTGAGCTGCGAAGTCAGTCCGTTGCTCTCTGTGCGCTCACGTACAGCGTTGTAAATCTTGTTGCCTGCCACACCCTGGAAGAACATCTGGAGGTCTATACCCTTCCAGTCTGCCGAGAGATTAAGGCCGTAGCTCACCTTCGGGAAGTTGTTGCCGAGTTTCTGCTTGTCGCCAGTGTCTGAGATTTTTCCATCGCCATCGACGTCTTCAAAGATAGCATCGCCAGCACCATAGGGGTTGGTCTCGCCGTCGCGAGCATAGCCTGGCAGTGCGGCATCGGCCTCCTCCTTGCTCTTATACACTCCGAGGTATTTGTAACCCCAGAACTCAAAGAGCGGCAGTCCCTCGTCGCTGAGCACACGGTCGCCCCAAACCACCTGTCCACCATTGAGGTGAGTGAGTTTGTTCTTTATGAAAGACACGTTGCCATTAACCGAGTAGTTGAAGTTACCGATGTGGTAAGAGTGACCGAGCGTAAGCTCCACACCCACGTTGCGCACGGTGCCGACATTGCTCTGTGCGTCGTAGCGGTTGCCAGCCCATGCCGGACCCTTCACTGAAAGCAGCATGTCCTTAGTGTTGCGCACGAAGAAATCGACGTTAGCAGAGAGCAGACCATTGCCCCATGCGGCATCAACGCCAGCGTTCCATGTCTCGGTGCGCTCCCACTTTCCGCCCTGGTTGACGTAAGTAAGTATGGTTGCGCCGGTGCCGATGGTCTGGTTCACGCCGAAAGGATAGCCCACAAACATGTTTTGCGATGTGAATATGGTCTGGTTGAAAGCGTCGTTGCCAATCTTGTCGTTGCCAATCTGTCCCCATCCGAGGCGCAACTTCAGGTAGTCGAGCTTCTTAAACTGCTTCATAAACGGTTCCTCGCTCACCTTCCATGCGAAAGCCGTTGAGGGGAAATAGCCCCATGTGTTCTCCGGGAACTTGTTAGAACCGTCAGCACGGAAGTTGAATGTGAACAGGTAACGGTCCATCAGATTGTAGTTCAGACGACCCAGGAACGACAGGCGACGTGAGCGTCCCACGCCGTCGGCGATAGGATTGGTGTTGTCGTCGGTGGTCTGTGAGAGGTACCAGTTCTTCTCCGAGGGATTGAGAATGGTAGAGCCGCTGCCACCAATAGAATAGTAGTTATACTCTTCTGTGGTCTGTCCCACCATCACATTGAAGTGGTGTATCTTCTTCAAGTCAAACACATAAGTAAGAATGTTCTCCCATGTGAACGTGGTGTACTGCACCAGTCCGCGTGTCAGGAAGTTCTTACCCTTAGAGTCGTCGTAAGAGTTGACGGTATGGGCGTCTGTGAATGTGCGGTTCTTCTCATTCACCTGGTCGTAGCTGAAGTTTGTGCGGAAGTTGAGACCCTTCAGCGGAGTAAACTCCAGATAGAGGTTTCCGAACCAGCGGTTGGTCACGTTGTGCGGATGAGAGTAGTTCACCATCGAGAACGGGTTGGTCACATTCTTGAAGTTGGAGGGCACACCGATCTTACCACTCATGTCTTGCTTGTTGCGGTTATAAGCGCCAGAGGGATAGTAGGGCATGTCCCAAGGAGCCATAGCGAGCGCAGCGGAGATGATGCTGGCGCCCGGTGACGAGTTCTGGTACATGGCATTGCGTGCCTCGCTTGTCACAAACGAGAGGTTCTCGCCCACCTTCAGCCAAGGCTTCACCTGGAAAGAGGTGTTGGCACGCAGCGTGAGGCGGTTGTACTGCGACCCCATGATGGTGCCGTCCTGGTCGAAGTAGGAAGCGGAGATGGAATAATTGCTCTTGTCTGAGCCACCGTCAAACGACACGTGATAGTTCTGTATCGGCGCACCACTGTTGAACACCTCGTCCTGCCAGTCGGTGTTTACTGCCGAGTAGTCAAGACCGTCGGTGTATTGTCGGGTCTGTGCCACTGCGTAGTAGGCGTCGTTGCCGAGCTTGTAGCGCTGCAGCCACTCATTGAAACCGAACTTGTCGTAGTATTTGCGCTCTGTATTTGATGCACCGAGGCTGATGTAAGTCTTTATAAACTCGTCTTTGTCCATCAGGTCAAGTTTATTCCAGCGGCTCTGCCAGCCGTAGTACATGTCTAAAGAAACCTTACCCTTACCCTTCTCACCGCTCTTGGTGGTGATGAGAATCACACCGTTGGCACCACGCGAACCATAGATGGCGGTAGAAGAAGCGTCTTTCAAAACCTCTGTCGACGCGATGTCGTTGGGTGAAAGGAACGAGATGTCGCTTGTGATGTTGCCGTCAACAACATATATAGGAGACGAATCGTTCACGGTACCAATACCACGGATGCGCACCACAGCGCCAGCTCCAGGCTGTCCGCTGTTAGCATTGACGCTGACACCTGCCACGCGTCCCTGTATAGCCTGGTCCACACTTGCAGCCGGAGTTTTCTTCAAGTCCTCGGCTCTCACCACAGCTATCGAACCCGTGAGGTCGCTCTTCTTCATCGAGCCATATCCGATGGCTACCACTTCATCGAGCATGTTGGTGTCGTCTTCCATCTTCACATCGTAGGTACCGTCGCCTTTGTGTGTGACAGTCTTATATCCGATGCAAGAAAACTCTACCACATCCTTAGGATTGACGGAGAGCTGGTAGTGGCCGTCAATATCGGTCACTGTGCCCGAAGCGGTGCCTTTCACTCTCACGACAACTCCCGGTATGGGCTGACCGTCAGACTCAGAGATGATGGTACCCTGAATCTTGTTGACCTGTGCCGTCATTGCCATAGGAAAGAGCAATGCCGCCGAAATTAACTTCAGATTTCGTCTCATGTTTCTTTCGTTTTATTTATAATAGATTTAGTTGTTTCTTCTCTTGCTCGGGTTTGTTTCTGCTCATCCCCGAGTTGTTTCTTCTCATACTCGTCAGCAGTCGTAAAAAGATGCAAGCGCATCACAATTAGCAGTAACAGGTTTTCGGTGGCAAAAATAACTAATAGAAGCATACATCGCTAAAATATCTACCCTAAAAAACCTCACAAAAAACTCACTTTTTAAAAGTGAACTTTTTACAACTTATTGTCTATTAGCTATTTATCAAAAACAGCAGCAATCATGTCACCTCACTATTCCACTTGCTCATTTTTCATATTCTATTGATTTCACAAGTGATGAGTCGTTTTCGTACCATTAAATTTACACCTTATTATATATAGGCCATCATAACGCCTTTTTCACACCCGTTTCTGACACAAAAAGCGACCTCTTGAGGCAAAAAAAACGTCTCTTTTCGGGTCAGGACAAGGTCTTACGACAGACCATTTTTTGTATGCACGACACTGCGATGGCAAAGTAGTATTAACAAATCTTAAAAAGCACGGTCTCTCTTTTGAGCAATCGCCATTTGTTGTTATCTTTGTAAGAGCAACAACGAACGGCACCATCTATGTCGCCATTAGGGTCAATTGACAAAATGATAGCACCCTTTTGGGCTTGTCACTACGGCCGAATGGCGATGTCACTACGGCCTAATGGAAATGTCAACACGTTATTAACACGCATTAAGAATTAACGTAAGCAAACACGGCCAAAATCATAGCAAAAATGTCAGCAAAACGCAGCATAAAACTTACACCGTGTCAACAGCCAGTAAGACACGCTGGCAACGTACCACCATAAAAACACACGACACCGTTAATCGAGATAAAAACCACCCTCTATCTAATCATAACATGAGACTTCTGAACACTTGTTTAGTCACACTTATACTGCTGTTTTTTACCGCCACAGGTAAAGCCCAGCTGCTGATGATTCGCAATTTCGCACCGTCATACTACTCTTCCAGCACACAAAACTGGGGTGTAGCCGAGGGATTTGGCGGACAGATGTTTTTTGGCAACAACCGCGGACTGCTCTCCTACGACGGCGACGAGTGGACACTAAGCTTTGTTGCCAACTACACCAGCGTCAGATCGGTGCTTATGAGCAGCGATGGCAAGCTACTATACGCTGGTGCCACCGATGAGTTTGGCTACTTTCAGATGAGCGGACTGTCCAAACAACTCGTCTACACATCGCTATCAGCACAATTACCCCACCCATTTAAATCTGGAGAGATTTGGCACATCAAGACTGTGGGGCACATGACATACTTTCAGAGCAAGGGTGCCGTATTCGTGTTCCGTGACAACCGATACGTTTCGACCGTGAAGTTTGAAGAAAGTTTGGAGAACATCTTCACCGTCAGCGGACGCGTGCTCGCCGACACAGACCGCGGACTGTACGAGATAGACGACGGACGCGCAGCGCTTCTACCTAGTACGACACAGCTCAACGGCAAGAAGGTGCGCGGCATAGCGCCTTATGGGAAGCAGTGGCTGATAATTACAGAACGCGACGGACTGTTTCTCTACGACGGCACAGACTGCCACCCCTTCGACGACAGCCTGTCACAGTTTCTGAAACAAAGCAACGTGTTCTGTGCAGAAGTACATGGTTCGACCGTGGCTTTCGGCACTGTGAAGGGTGGCCTTGCCGTTGCCAACTTCGCTACAGGTGAGCGACACTTCGCCAATGTGCTCACGGGTCTGCAAAACAACACCGTGCTGTCGATGATGTTTGACAGCCTCGACAACCTGTGGCTGGGTCTTGACGTCGGCATTTCATACGTCATGCTGACCTCGCCATACCACGGACTGTTCGGACTCAGCAACAACATCGGTACAGGCTACGCATCGCTCATACACGGCAAACGACTCTACCTCGGCACCAATCAAGGACTGTACCACCTCGACTTCCCCATCACAGCGTCGCCAAAACCGCTGCGACCCACTGCCATAGACGGCATCTACGGACAGGTGTGGTGCATACGGCGCATAGGAAACGTGACGTTCTGCGGCAACAACGACGGCACATTCATCATCGACGGCACGAAAGCCACACACATACCAGGTCCTACTGGCACATGGGACTTCATACCCCTAAAGGGGCCATCCCGACTGCATACTGGGCTGTGACTACACGGGGCTGTTCCTACTGCGACGCACTGGCGGACAATGGGCTATGGCATGGCGCATAGAGGGCTTCACCGAGTCGAGCGGCAACTTCATGCAAGACGAAGACGGCAGCATCTGGATGTCACACTGGCGCAACGGTGTCTACCGCCTGCGACTTAGCAACGACTTGCGCCGCGCAGTCAGTGTAGATTATTTCCACCGTGGCAAGGGGCTTGTCATCGATGACAACAACTACGTCGTCAAGATTGACGGACGGGTCTACGTGTCGTCGGTGAACGGCTTTTTCAGATACAACCCTCACACACATGGGCTTGACAGCCAGCAGTGGCTCAACAACGTGTTCCACACATACGGCGTGTCACTACGCGTCTACCAGACTCCCAGCGGCTCGCTGTGGGCATACAAGCCGGGATATCTGGCTTATGGTCAGCAGGTTGGGCCACGTCGGTGGACTTCACGCACCATGCCTTTGTACAACATCATAGACCAGCTACAGATGAGCCTCGGACACATAGGGTTTATCGGCAACGACAAGACTCTGCTCAACTGCAACGACGGATTCTACATCGTGCGCAACTCCATCGTGAAAGACATTGAAGCAAAATGCCGCCGCGACGTGCGCATAAGACGCGTCAGCTCGTTCAGCGAGGGCGACTCTACGCTCTACTCCTACTCGCCAGACAGCAGCCACGACGTGCTCAAGGTGCCACACTCGCTCAACTCGGTGCGCATAAGCTTCGTCATGCCAGAGTACCGCGACGAGAAAGCGGTGACCTATGAGTGTTGGCTTGAAGGCCAAGACAAAACGTGGAACGTGCCACAGACCAACACGTTCAAGGAGTATTCGCATCTGTCAAAGGGCAAATACGTGTTCCACGTAAAGGCTACAGACAACATAAGCAAGCAGACGTCTGAGGCGACATTCGACATAGAGATATTGCCGACATGGTACAACCACTGGCTATCATACTGCGTTTACATGCTACTCGCGATGCTTGGCGTACGCCTGCTCGTGCGTTGGCAGAAGCGACGGGTGCGCAGAGCCATGCTTGTCATTAAGGAGACAAAGGAGCGACAGCTGCGCGAACAGGAAGAACAGTTCCATCGCGAGCAGGAAGCAAAGGAGTATGAGCTCACAAAACTGCGTGCCGAGCAACTCGAGACGGAGCTGAAGCACAAGAGCGGCGAGCTTGCCGACTCTACCATAAACCTCGTGCGCAAGAACGACATACTGCGCGTCATCGACGAAAACATGCAGGAGCTGTACGACAGCGTGGGACAAAACGAGTCCAAAGCTGTGCAGAAGCAGAAGATAAGCAGAATAAGGCACGACATAAAGCTAAACATGGAGGACGATGAGAACTGGGAACGGTTCCAAGACAACTTCAACATTGTCTACGACAACTTCCTCGGTATGTTGGTCACACGGTTCCCGACGCTGAAGAAAAACGACCTGAAGCTCTGCGCTTACCTAAAGATGGGGCTGAGCAGCAAGGAGATAGCGTCGCTGCTCAACACCAACCTGCGCAGCGTGGAGACGGCACGTTACCGCCTGCGCAAGAAGCTCGGACTCGACGGCGGCGAAAATCTGACCGGTTTCCTACAGTCCATAGACCAAAAGTGACGGCAGCGCAGCGCGCACACAACGCCTCACTCTTATATCCAGCAACTTATAAACTGAATGCATGTCAATGACATGTGCAACAAGAATAACAACAAATAATTGTCAGAAAAAAACTAAAAACGTTATGAAAAAGATTCTGCTTTCGCTGTCGCTACTTAATGTTTTCTGCATTCTTTCCTTCATGAAGTATGTTTCAATTACTATCGTTTAATTGTTAGGTTCAGCCCTTCATGCAACGTTATCGACTGTTGCACTACTATGGCGTCTGCTGACTTCTCACGGCAAGCTTTACTCCACTTCTTTCGTAAAAAAACTATTTGAAGTGTCCGTGAGAGCTCCTCGGATAAGGGCATTGTCTTTCCATCTTATACCCACTTCATTTTTTCGCCAGCTCAAGGAAACTCCACCGACCATTCCGAATAGCTATGGGGCTTTGGTTTGTTTCGCAATCTTATCCATGGTTAAATGCCTTATATACCCCAGTTCGGGATAAAATAGCGATTATTTGCATGTGAAGACAGATACGCGAG
>OIZT01000734.1_pt1 | contig 18198 bp, 11 predicted proteins | sample 1588611 | NCBI WGS metagenome assembly OIZT01 (sample SAMN03283278) | human gut metagenome | biome: human-associated habitat; material: feces | host: Homo sapiens | place: Peru | collected 2012
CAGTAGAGCAACAATGGGCAAAACTACAACTTGTTGAGCGAATCTCGAAGAAAGTATGGGGATAAGCAGGTTGACTACTAAAAACAAAACAGAATGCCCTATAAATGGCATTCTGTTTTGTAAATATCAATTAGAACAACATGGAAAAGTAACAATGCTTACGCAGATGTATTCCAGACTGATTTTGGATAACGCCTACAACTTATGGGTATGATACAGCGTATTGCCTCAAGTCGAATTGTGGGGTAAGGGGATGTTATAGGCAGAAGTGGGTGTTTCAGCCTCAATTTATCTGATAATTCAGTAATGAGAGGACGTGTGCACGCAAGAAGGACGTTGAAGGGCTTAGTTGCGGATTTGAGGTTCATATTTTTCTAAAAAAGTTTTTTTTCTGTAGTTTTTTTTATATATTTGCAAGCATAAAGTGAATTATAAACTACATAATAACAATTTAGCGAAGCACTGTTATATGAAAAAAATGTTTCTTTCCCTAATTGCTTTGTTGACAAGCTTCATCACACAAGCACAGAAGGTGGAATACACAACCTTCATTTACACTAGCGACGACCTCGCAGAAGAGATTGCCCAAAAAAGTTCTGAAGCAGAATCACGCGGATATCTTGCTGACCTCTACAATGCCAGCAAGAATGCCTCAAATGGCATTGCATCCGGCTATGTATCATCATTTATTGACATGGGTGTCAATGCCATCGGCTCACTCTTCACTAGTAACACCCGCCACCAACAGGAATGGACAGAGATGGTGAAGAAAGAAAACGTGTATCAGACAAGAATAAGCACGGTTTCGGAGATGAACGATTTCTACAAAGAAACATCTTTCGATGGAGCTATGGATCCAAAAGGAATGACTTTCGATGGCATCGGATGCCTACGCAAGGAAGGTCAAGACACTCTGTTCTACATCTCATGCCACATAGACCGTTCGAAAATAAACCGTATCATCAACCACTCAAAGTTTGAGTTGGTGCTTGATACGCTCATCATCAGTCCAACACGTAGCAACCTGCCAAACACCACCCTTGATATTCCCTACTCGTTCAAAGACCGCAAGAACTTCACACTCTCCATGGACATCCGTTTGTTGTCATCATGGATGAACGAGATCGTACAACTGCAGAAAGATCAAGAGCTTGGTCGCTTCGCCATCAACATTCCTGTAGACGAGAGCGTACTCGACAGTAAGGGATTCCTGCACTATGTACGCAAGGCAGGACAGCCCTCAGCCTACAAGGTGTTGGGCGAGAGCTTCATCGTTCCACGCTCATTCATGGGACACCGCGACGAGAATGACAACTACCGCAATAGTTGGGGAACAGGCGAGTACAAACTAGATATAACACTAAAAGAAACCTGTGAAGCTACAGAAGCCTACAAGAATAACTGGAAAGCCGACCGTAAGTATCGCAAGAGTCTAAAACCACAGAAGGGATTCCTCGAAACTAGTTGGCAAACAATTTCCAACCAACGTTGGGACGAAATGTCGAAATCGTGGGTTATCACTACCCTCAAGGCACCAGCAAGCATCATAACTCGCGACTTGATAGACAAGTTAGGTTTAAACACAGCCACGACCTCTGCAGCAGGAGCTGGTTCGCAAGCTGCACAAATGGCAGCAATGAAGGCTGCACAAGCACAAAAGGCTGGCAAACAAGGGTCACAAGGCGCAGCCCCACAAAAGCCATAAGTCCGACCATTAAATTCCGTATATGAAAAGATATCTGTCCGTATTGCTGCTACTGCTATGTTGGACGATGTCAGCTTTGTCGCAGACTAAGGCTGACACACTTATCAGTGAGCACCGCCAATGGATGAAGAAATACTATCCGAAAGCCGAATCTCTCAGTGAAGAACAATTGCTGAGAGAGGCGGCTTTCGCTGTTTATGACCATCTGCAAGAGCCTGAAGCAATTGCATTACTCCATGCCGTGGGAAGGCAAGTTCCCGCAGTGGAAAGCTATGCGTCTTTAACAGAGCAACGCATGGCGGACACTAAATATCGCCACTCCATCCAGGCATTGGAAGCGCTCTATAGATATGCCGTGTCGCATTTGGGAGAGAACAACCCCACCACAGGATGGTGCAAATTTCTTTGGCTGTATTTAAGTGGCGACATGCAAAATGTAGAACCACAATTCACCGATGCTGCCATCGTGCAACAGCGCATTGCTGACAAAACAGGCAACAAGGAGAATAAGGCATTGGCGTGTCTGTTTAAATTAGGGAATTTTTTCGCTTCAGAATGGGAAGACTTCATCTGTTCTCCATTGCAATATGATGATGTACTGAAGACAGAAAAGAACATATCGACTCTATGTTCCTCTGACAGCATTTCACTCCACACCAAGGCATGGCTCTACACACTATTAGGCTATGCCAAAAGGAATTTCACACAACCACTTGAAACCAAGTATGCATACAAGAGAGCCAATATACAAATAGATGAAACCTACGTTTATGATTTTCAGAAGGGCATAGCAGATAATTCCGCCCACTATTTCCGTTTGGCAGAAGGCTTATACCAACAATTGTTTTCTACTGGTCACCCAGAAACCATGAAACTTTATATATCTTGGAAGAAAAGACATACAGAGTCTATCGTGTGGGGAGATAACGATTTGGATATGCTCTCTATATTCTCCGATTATGCCCACAAGTATTACGGGAACGATTCGTTAGCCCTGTTACAGTGTAGCCTTGAGCTGTATGAAGCCCAAGACAACTCAGGACTTAAAGTGGAGATAAAAGAAGGTTATAAACAATTGCTTGACAAATTCAAAGAACTTTTAGGAGAAGACAATTATTTCCTTGTGGTCGCCGTCCGCCGTTTGGCTAAACTTGCGGCATTCCATAATCCTCAAGAGTTTGACTTCATACAGAAGACCTACAACGACATTGTCTCCATGCAAATGGGCAAAGACAACGTTAATGCTGCCTATCATCTTTTTTTGCTTTATGCAGGACTAAAAGATGTAATGTCGAAAGAAGAACATGACTATAAAATTATATGTACATATAGCCCTTTATGCGTAACTCACAAGAGTACTTACCCAGGCATTTTACTAGCACGCCATCTTTCTGATTATTATAATAATATTGCGCGCAATGAGCTGCGCGCATTTTTATGCAAAGCTCATGCGACCTCAGACGTTCGCAAAATTTATGGTTTATCACCTATATATTATGAAGAGTGTGCACAACAATATTTGTCATCGTCAGAATATAAATCTTCACGTGATTTAATGAAAACAATCGTTGAAGAAATGCGTTATCAAAACTTGGACAGAACAGATATTCTTGCCCTCTTCGCCCAGATGGAAGCGAACCACAACAAGAACAAAAGGGCTGCAGAACTGTTTCAACAAGCATTTGACGAATCTGCGTCAGAAGGAAAGACACAACGTAGAGCTTACTTCCTTTTACAGAAATTATATGCGCTCAGGAACGAAAACGTTAGCCAAGAAGAAGGTGACAAAATATTCGCTATGGCCAAAGACATTCTAGACCATAGTGTCGATACGATTGTTGCTATTCCTGAAAATTATTACATTGCAGCAGCGTGGTATGAAGGAAATATAACACGAGACGATAAGGCTGCACTTGAGATGCTTAATAAAGGAATCAGTATCTGCGAAAGACAGAACCATGGTTTCAGCAAAATATATATAGATCTTATTACTGAGCGTAACGCTTTCTATTACTATATCTTAAATGACAAAAAGACAGCATATAGGCTGATGAATGAGGATTTTGTAAAATTTCAACAGCAAAATCTGAAATTCTACACCATAGACATGCTTCATTACATGTGCAAAATCTTTAATTATTATGATCAAAGATACGACGACTTAAACACATGGTTTAACTACTATGGCCTTATCACTGTCATGATAAACAATATCGGAAAACAAAGAGGAAATGATATAAAATTCATTTGTGAATTTAACTCTTATCACATATCTAAGACTATTAATATAGCCATTTATTTCTCGTCTATAAAGAAAAATACCAATTGGAATTTATTAGATAGTGAAGAACGACAGGAAAAAGAACGTTTCTTTGCCCCTATTGACAAATTTATTAAGAATATCACAAACGTTTCTTTATTAGATAAACTTATTGGAAAAATTCGCAAAGAGCTACCAAATTACCAACTATATGATGGTTATGAAACTCTGCTCAATACTGCATTTTCATTTTATACGTATTTGTGTCCAGATTACAAAAAAGCGAAAAACTATTTGGATGAGGCAATACATATAGCAAATAGAAAAAATGACAATGCCAAATATATTAATAAAATAATTGATTTGGGCGATTTGTATAGAGTACAATCTTTGTGGGAAAAGGCAAAGAAAACATATATCCAAGCACTACAAGAATTAAATAAAGGGAAACATTCACAGGAACAACTATTGGCTATATACAACAGATTGGCATTAGTATCCTATAAAGAAAATAATAATGATGATATGCTTAAATATAGTCGATTGGATTATAATACTACAAAAAAAATCTTTGATAATAATTTTTCTCTGCTCCCTCAACAGGAACAAAATAATATGTTGTCCATCTATGGAGACCCTGCATATTGGCTAATTTTATGTTTGGAGAACAAGCAAGATATTGCTAAAGAAGTGTATGATGCAGTTCTTTATCGAACAGGCTTACAGCTTCGTTCACAACAAGGATTACGCCAAGCCATTCTCAAATCAAATGATAAAAATTTGATTTCCTTGTTGGAAAAGCTCACCAATTTGCGGACAGAACAGAAGAAAGATGAAAATTTAATGAGCACACATATAATAGATATGACAGAGCTAACAAGTCTTGCAGATAAGATGTTCTATACGGGAAGGCGGCAAGAAAGTATAAACGTTCTTGAACGCGATATAATTACACGAGTATCCCCTTACCTCAAGCAAGAGGCAAAAGATATTTCGTGGACACAGATTCGCGACAGACTTCAGCCATCAGAAGCTGCCATCGAGTTTATTATTGCTGAAAAAAATATTATGGCTTTAGTGGTGAAACCTGGATGCGAGACTCCTACTCCTGTCACACTTACAAATATTGACACTCTAAAAGCCGCCATCCTCAGTCTCAACACGAAGTCACCTGCTGCTACAGCTCGCAAACTCTACAACAATCCTTCCATCAATCTATACGGTATGTTATGGCAACCTCTTGAGAAAGAACTCAAAGGTGTGAGCAAAGTGTATTATGCAACTCAAGGTATGCTCTACTCCATTGCCTTTGCAGCCATCAGCACCCCAGACGGAAAATACCTCTGTGACCGTTACGACCTCTGTCCATTGACCAGCACTGCAGAAATAGTAAAGGAACAGAAGGAGCAACTTCCACAGTCTGTTGTGGCCATGGGCAACATCTACTATACTGACAAACAGAGACAACAGGTGGCTGCCGGTGACATAAACGGTGCACGTGGCGGTGAGGAAGATGTCTCCATCGACGACTTCAGCGACCGTGGTGCCAAACGCTATCATTTCAAATATCTGCCTTTCACAAAGAAAGAGATAGAAGACTTGAGTAGTATAATAAAAAACCGCCAATTGACACTTGAAGAGGGAACAGAAGCGACAGAGCAAAACCTGCGCAATTTGCTGGACAAGAAGCCCGACGTGATTCATCTTGCCACCCATGGTTTCTTCATTGCCAAAAGCGACGAAGCCCGAAAAGTGCCCTTCTTCCAACACTATTCGCAAGCAATAGAAAATTCCATGCAACGTGCAGGTATCGCTCTTGCAGGTGCAGAGGACACATGGACAGGAGCACAACAACCAGAGGAAGCTAACGACGGAATCCTCACTGCCAATGAAGTGGCACAAATGGATCTCAACGGCACTCAACTTGTGACTCTCTCTGCATGTGAGACTGCTTTAGGCGACTATTCCTTCGAGGGAGTATTCGGACTGCCACGAGGGTTCAAGCAAGCAGGCGTAAAATCGCTCTTGGTGAGTTTATGGAGTGTTAATGATAAATCAACATCTCTTTTGATGTCTTCCTTCTACCGTTACTGGATGCAAGGAGAAACAAAACAGCAGGCTTTCAAGCATGCCGTAAACGACGTACGTAAAGATTATCCCGAACCTTTCTATTGGGCACCATTTGTATTACTCGATGCCACAGAATAATAAACAACAGAAAATATATAATCATGACACAAACATCCCTTTTCAAAAAATGGCTGTTGACTCTGCTTTTCTTAAGCAGTTTCATGTGGCTTCATGCTCAGTCAGCATACGAATACATTGAGGAACACCGCCAATGGATGAAAGAACACTATCCAAAGGTAGAAAATCTCAATGAATCACAGTTGCTCCGTGAAGCGGCTTTTGCCATTATGGATGAACTGCGAGAACCCGAAGCTATGATGTTGCTTCATGCCGTAGGTAAACAAATTCCGGAGGTGGAAGCCTATGCCATCTTCAAAGAGACCGACGGCAAGGACTATAAGTTCGTGCACACGCTTCAAGCCCTCAAAGCATTGTATCACTATGCCGAACAGCAATTGGGCAGAGAAAACGTCACTACAGGGTGGTGTAAATATTTATGGATGAATTGCCGCAGCAACATAGAAAACATCTATCCTTTGATGGATGACCTCATCAGAGAACAGAAAGTAACCGCGCAAAAGAACAATAACAAAGAGAACAAAGCTTTGGTATGTCTGTTTCAATTACTAAAGTTTGACGTTTCTCAACTTGAGACATTCATAAATTCGCCCGACCTTTACGATGAGGTATTGCAGACTGAACAGGAGGCTGTTAAGCTCTATCCATTTGCCGACAAGACACCAAGTCATATGCGTGCATGGCTTTACACACGCTTAGGCGCTGCGAAGAGTTCCTTTTCAGCTCTTCTCGAATCAGAAGTGGCTTTCAATAAAGTAGAACTTTTGTCTGATTCTTATTATAGTCACAATTCCAACACGGGTATTCTGCATAATGCAGAACATTACTTCAGACTCGCAGAAGAAACTTATCTAAAACTGTTCAAGCCTGGTCATCCTGAAGTTATCGAATATTACGTAAGTGCAGAGAGTGCCAGAGAGAATTACAACACCATCAGCGATGATAATATTGATGTTCTCAAAGTGTTCTACGACTATTCCTCTCAATACTATGGTCAGGGCACTCTACCAACCATATTGCGAAAATTGAACTATTGGAGCATGCTTGCCTCACGAGGCAAGGACATTAAAGATGTTTTCATGTGGCGTTCCATATTAGACTCATTCAAACAATATTTAGGTGAAGAATGTCCATACTATTCAACAATGGCATTGCATATATGCGAGATTGTAGCTATCTATGCCCCAAATGATTTCAACGAGGCATCACAGATCTTTGACGAAGCTGTGGCAAAAGCATGGGGAGAAAACAACATGAAGGCTGCCTATGAGCGCTATATGCTTTATAGTTCTCTTAAGGACATTATGCCACAAGTTTACAAAGAAAAAGTTGAACCTATAGCGGAATACTACGCCAAGAACCATAGCAAAGACTTCGTATCCATTTTACTTGGTCGTCGCATGGCACTTGACGCATACACGGGAACACGTGATTTGCAAACAGGCACCAATATTCAGAAGCATGTATGTGAAGACACGGAACAGAGATACGGAGCTTCTTCCTACGTCTATCTGCAGGAGAAGGCCATGGAACTAAACTTGTTGGGTTCTTACGACAGCGAGGCTGCACGCAAGCAATACCCTGCACTCATTGAACAAATGAAGAAGGCAAACATCGATCATACCAATGTGTTGGGAGATTATGCGAACCTTGAAAACGGAGCCAACAATTTAGAGCTTGCCGCCAAGCTCTTCCAACAAGCCTATGATGAGTCGAAAGACGAAGGATTGACACAAAGACGTGCCTATCTTTTACTATCAAAACTGAACGTTTTAACATTCATTAAAGGAACCGAAAAAGAACAAGAAAACATATACGCAAAAGCAAGAAAGATACTTGATACCAATACAGACTCTCTCGATTTCATTCCGATAAATTATGGTATTGCGTCTGATTGGCTCTACTCTAAGGGTAGAACTAAGGAAGCATTAAGCATGGTCAATAAAGGTATAGATATATGCCATTGGCAAGACTCCGGATTCTCAAATACATACATCAACCTGTTGATTAAACGCTACAACATCTACATGTATGGTCTCGACGACATGAGTACTGCCTACAAACTGATGAACGAAGATCTCGAAATGTTCGAACAACAAAACCTAAACTATTACACCACAGACATGCTTGACTTTCTGTGGGGAATCTATGACCTGATGCCTAAAAACAATGACAACACAGACACCCTCATGAAATACTTTATGCTCATCGCAAAGATGACGACAAGCATCGGACAACAAAATGGACAAGAACCAAGATTCATGTCTGTTTATGGTGTAAAATTGTATTGCGAATTAATCCGCTTCTATATTCAAGGTACTAACATCAAAAAACAGGTCAACACAGACCAGATGCCTGAAGATCAACGGATGGCATGGGCAAGATCTTGGAAAAACTTCGATGATAATTTTGATATGCTTGCTTCAATTGAAACCCAGTTAAACGAACTGCAAGACCAACTGCCACAATTCAACAAGCAAATCGATTATTTCAATATGCTTGACGCATTTGAAAACTACTATCTATACCTAAAGCCAGACAAGGAAAAGGCCTACAACTATATGATTATGCACAAAGAACAATGCAAGGATGTTTTTCCTATTGTATATAATAATATTTGCATAAAACTCTTTGATTTCTATTTGAAAAACAAACAATATACTGAAGCAAAAAATCTGTACATGCAAGAAATCAAGCCTTTTGAAGAAGATGCTCATGCGACAGCCAATTCCAAACTGCCAATCTACAATCTCATGTGCAACCTCTGTTTGGCTCAGCACGATTATGAAGAAATGCTTCCATATGCCCGCAAGCACTATGAGGCTGTGAAAGACATCATGAGCCACAACTTTCCTATGCTCACCGAGCAGGAGCAAAATGCTTTCATGGAGAGCTATGGCGACCCTTCTGCATGGCTCTCAACTTGTCTTGCAGGAATGAAAGACAAACAGCAGATTGCTTCCGAAGTCTACAATGCTGTACTATATCGCACAGGCATACAACTGCGCTCACAACGTGAAACACGAGAGGCTATTCTGAAGTCTAATGACAAGAATCTTATATTGTTGGTTGATTCTCTCAACACTTTGCGTTCAGAACAAAAGGCCATAAAATACGATTTTCTCAATGACGCCCAAGATGAAATCAACAAGAAATATGCACTAAACACTTCCTACCAACAGCGCATCAACCTCTTAGAGCGAGAGATTGTAGAACAATCTGCACTTTATCGTAATAAGACACCACTTGATGCCACATGGCAGCAAGTATGCAAACAGTTAAAAAACGGTGAAGCTGCGGTGGAGTTCACATTTGCATATCCATATTGGATGGCATTGGTTCTTACGCCCACATGCAAAGAACCAAAAGCTGTACCATTGGTCATAGCAGACACTCTATTCACCAAATTAAAAGCGTTAGGTGTAAAAACTCCCACTGCCATAGCTCGCAAACTCTATAATGACAAGGCTATCGACCTCTACACCATGCTTTGGCAACCACTCGAGACGGAGTTAAATGGTATCAAGAAGGTGTATTATGGCACCCAGGGCTTACTTTCTGCCATAGCCTTTGCTGCCATTGCTTGCCCAGATGGAAGTTACCTCACTGATCATTACGATCTCTGTCCACTTACAACGACGGCACAACTATTGACAAAAACAGAAGAACATCACCCAAAATCTATACTTGTCATGGGCGATATATACTATTCTGACAAACAAAGGGAACAGGTGAACCAAGGTAACATCAACGATGCACGCGGTGACGAAGACACAGCTATCGATGATTTCAGCGAACGTGCTTCCAAACGCTACCACTTCAAATATCTCCCATTCACACAATCTGAAGTATTGCAGATAGAAAAGACCTTCACAGGCCATCCTCTTACCGTAAAAGTGCGCACAGAAGCCACAGAAGAAACACTGCGTAGCCAGTTAACAAAAAAGCCTGATGTGGTTCATCTCGCCACTCACGGATTCTTCATTTCAAATGAAATAACAGCGCTAAAAGTACCCTTCTTCAAACATCACAATTTAGCAGCAGGCAATTCTATGATGCGTGCAGGTGTGGCTCTTGCAGATGCAGAAGACACTTGGGACGGCACAAAGACTCCGCAAGAAGCCAACGACGGCATTCTCACTGCCGACGAGGTTTCAAAATTCAATCTACACGGCACACAATTAGTCGCCCTTTCTGCCTGCGAAACAGCTTTAGGTGATTACACATTCGAGGGTGTCATGGGGTTGCCAAGAGGTTTCAAACAAGCTGGCGTGCAGTCGTTGCTAGTAAGTCTGTGGAGCGTCAACGACAAGTCTACCGCACAACTGATGACTGCTTTCTACCGCTATTGGATACAAGGTAAAACCAAACAGCAAGCCTTCAAACAGGCTGTAGCCGAGGTGCGCAAAGACTATCCACAGCCCTATTATTGGGCACCTTTTATGTTACTCGATGCTATTAAATAAAACAAAAAGATTATGATACATCTAAAAACTTTGATAACCGCATTTATGGTTTCATTCGTCCTATTCCCTGCAAAAGCACAAGATTGTTCACCCAAGATGGCTGAATACAAGGCTGGATGCCAAAATATGCTCGATGGAATTGCGAACAAAGACAAATATGCTCTATATGAAGCTAAGGAAGACTTTAACAAGGTCAGTATAGAAACTATTGAACCGAAATGCAAAGAAGGTACACAAGCCGAAGGAAAAGCTAAGATCCTATTCTGTACAGAATTTGCAGACTCACTCATCAAGCACAATTTCATCGCCAATGACCTTGACGACATCGCTATAATGCGCAATACCGATGACAGCGACCTATTAGTCTTCCATCGTTCCATTGCCGCTAAGAGCACGCTCTGTTACGAATGGGAAGGCAGTGACAGATGCGAATTGCTCCTCGTTACACAAAATGGAGAAAACATAACCGTAACCGTGACAGACAAGTCGTCTGGCAAACAATACCCTGCCAAGCCTGACGCAAAGGGTAATATGAACTACGTATCTTGGAATATGGGTACGGCTGAAGGCACCTACTCCATACGCATAGAAAATCCTACACCACGCCCCATATCGTTTGCTATAGCACTCAACTAAAAACAACATTTTGCACATGAAGAAATTCTTGTTTTTCATCGTCCTCTTCCTCATCCAGCTAACCCCTATTCATGGTCAGTGGATACAACAGATGCGCATTGCCGACCAAAAGGCTAAAGAAGAAAAATGGCAAGAAGCTGCCGATTTATACACGGCTACTATCAACACCACTCCCGACAATACTGCCAAGACGGAATGTCTGCAACATAGAGCCTCGTGTTACAAGCATCTTGACCGCTACGACCTTGCTCTGTCAGATTATGAAAGTGCCATTGCCCAGTTGACTGACAAGGACGTTAAAGCCGCCATAACTTACAACATGTCTGACCTGCTTATCCAAACTGGGCAGTACGCACGCACCATCTCACTTCTCGAGAACATTAGGTTTGACAATCAAGAACAAGACTGTAGGCGACTGGCTAACCTATCAACCGCATATGCCTATACAGGACAAGGAAACAAGGCTCTCGTTATGCTCAACGACATTATATCTCATCATGATAAAAACGACAATACACGTGCACGACTCCTACAAAATAGGGGATACATACTATGGAGCCTCAACAAATACGACAATGCCCTAAAAGATTTACGTGAAGCTCTGCCACAACTTCATGGCAATGATTACTACATTACCCTTGCCAACGTGGCATTGGTTGAAGCAGAAATCGGGAAATATGACCAGGCTCTGCAACATATCGACGAAGTACTACAATGGCAAGCTAAAGCCCAAGGTATTGGCACCCACCATTCAACCTACTTAATTTCGCTACGCAAAAAAGCAGAAATTCTTCTTAAGGCCAAACAAACGCAAGAAGCTGCCCTAACTTACAAGAATTTCTTCATTGCAGAGAAGGATTATGTACGTACTAACTTCGGCAATATGACCGAGCAGGCACGCCTTGACTTTTGGTTAAAAGAAAATCCAATAGTTTCTGAAATATTCACATTGGGCAATGTTGCATCCCCACTTCTCTACGATGTAGCTCTCTTTCGCAGAAACATTGCTCTGATGGGAAAACGTACTGCAGAAAACAACAATCTATTGAAAACAGCATTATCACATGACCATACACAAGTGATAAACCATCTGCAATCACAAGAGGCAGCCGTAGAGTTCGTCTGTTATCAGAACATGCTTTCTGGAGATTCTATATATGCTGCCATGATTTGCACGAAAACAGGAACAAGATATGTTGAAATAGCTACTAAAAAAAGTCTTCACAACCATCATATCGGCAACAAGGCCCTCCAACAAGCCGTATGCCAAGGAGCACGCTATGCTTCCACAATCTACACCGACTCTACACTTGCCGCAATGATCTGGGCTCCTTTGTGCCATGCGTTGCCATCCACTATCAAGCGTCTATACTTTGCACCAGAAGGCATTTTTCAGATGTTAGGTATAGAGTACTTGCCATATCCTGCAATACAAAAGCTGGACATTCGTCGGGTTTCATCAACAAGTCGAATTCTGTCTTCATCATCAACCGCAAACGGCAAAGCTCTTGTCGTAGGAGGATTAGATTACAACCAAAAGAACTCCTATGCATCATTTCTTTCATCTTCCGTCAATCATACAGCCTACGCCACAGCCAAACGAATATGTGGCACACCTCTATCATTCAAGAATCTTCCTGCAACCATTCTTGAAGCTGATACCATAGCGCATGTTATGGGTACAGGTTGCAATCGGGTGATGTGGGAACAAGAACTAAAACAAGCTTTAAACGAATATTCTGTTATACATCTTGCCACACATGGATATAGTTTAGAGGTTGCACTCAATCCACCATGTGTATTTCTTCGCGATTCATTACGCCAAGACAACACACTTTGGGCATCGGGTATTGCTCTTACTGGAGCCAACATAGAGGGTATAAGTGAGAGTAAAGAAGACGGATTGCTTTCGGCACGTGAACTATGCGACATAGACTTAACCAATGTAAAATTCATTGCATTGTCTGCTTGCCAAACTGCACAGGGGATTGTCTGCGATGAAGGACCTGCCGGTATGGTCAGAGCATTAAAGAAAGCGGGAGCGGGCACAATCATTGCCTCTTTATGGGCTGTCAACGACAAATCTACACGCCTATTCATGAAATATTTCTATCACGCTTGGCGCATAGAGCACAAAGAAATCCATACAGCCTTTCGTCAAGCTCAGCAAGCCATTCAGCAACATGCCATAACTCAGGTGCAACGTTCTTTACCAACCATACTGCATAGAAATCCGAATACGCAGCCAACTAATAAGGTTTATCCTTATCGCAATCCACAATATTGGGCGCCATTCATTCTCATTGATTGACAAGTAATAACTGAGTCAACTCATATTATAAATAAAGCTTAAAGTGGTCAACTAAAATCGTTAATCCACACATGTCATTTACTTCTATATCAGAGGTCTTGGTTGCAGTCAAGGCAGCCATCCGCTTCTATAATGAAGAACGTCCGCATTTGAGTCTTGACGGTTTGACTCCTCGTGAGGCTGCAAAGAAAAGAGGTGAAATTAATAAAAGATGGATAAGTTACAGAGAAAAAGCGATAAAAGCTAAGGTAGCTTAGGGTATTTTTGTATCTTTGCACCATCAAGGAATTATGTGATGGTTTAAGCCACCAACGTAAAAAGTTTGAGTTGGGCATCGAACCCAACCCAAAATTACCAAGGAAGCTACGCTCAGGATTGTCCCCCAACATGTTTCTTTGTTGAGATATGAAGGGTAACTTTATTTGTGGCTATAGAAATAAGTAGTCAACTATAAATATGACTAAAAATTAAATAGGTCAACGTGAATTATAAATAAGTAATAACTGAGTCAACTCGTAGTATAAATAAAGCTTAAAGTGGTCAACTAAAATCGTTAAACCACAAGGCAAAATAAAGGGCTAAAAAATGAAGCCTGCTTCGATGCCCAACGAAGCAGGCTTCATTGGCACTTGAAGCAAGCTTCGTTGGCACTTGAAGCCTACTTCATTTTTTACTTATTTCTTGGGCATTCGGGTGTGTGAATTAATATCTGTGAAATATAGCTTTTTTAAACCTATACACTCAAATACCTCAGCTTATGAAAAGGCATATGTTTTTTATTTCTTTGCCACTAATATGGCAAGCACGCCATTGCTTTTATGCGTTGAAGAACCAAATATTATTATTTAGCTCGCTGTCTGTAGTGATGGCGAGCTTTTTATATTCAATAAGTTGTATTATAACAAAAAAATGTTCAAATTCTTTCTTTATCATTCTTTTTTATGTACTTTTGCGTTATTAATAAGAAATACTAATATAATAATCGTTAAGAAAGGTATGGAAGCAAAAACTTATTTGAAAGCTTTTTTTAAGATGAAAGAAAACATTACAATTAGTGTAATGAGAGTGGCAACAATCTGTGCTTTAGTGATATCAGTAATCTTAATCCCTGTTGGATTGTATTACTGGATATTGGGCTCTTGGATAGAACAACCTCTTGGTATAACATTAGTTATATATGGAATTTCGGGTATAATCACATCGTTTTTTGTACAAGGATTTGTCTATATCGTAAAGGCTGCTATCTTCTATTTACGTCAGAATGGTCAAGTAGAAGAACTTGAAGAAGAAGATGATGATGATTTTTATTCAGAAGAATAACAGAATATGTTGATGAAAAAACATATATGCTCTTTAAAAGTGTGATTAATTTTGTTTTGTGGGTGAAACGATTTTGGTCAAAAAGTGTTTCCCTATTTATGTGATGATACGGTAAATGGTACTCAATACCACAAAAACACCAAACGATTTGCCACAAAAACACCAAACGATTTGCCACAAAAACACCAAACGAAATGCCACAAAAAACACCAAATGAAATGTGTAATCCGCAAGAAATCAGTAACTTTGGATAAGATGTGTTGTGCTCAGGAATAAAAACAAAAACTGCGTATTTTGTTTTGTTATTCCATTCACTTGCAGTATCTTTGCAAACGAATCATATAATAAACGATATGGAATATCTCAAAAGAACAGCCGATGAGCATTTAAGCTTGCTATTGGCTTCTTCTGGAGCCGTGCTCATAGAAGGTCCAAAATGGTGTGGCAAGACAACAACTGCAGAACAACAGGCAAACAGCACTATCAGTCTGCAGGATCCTGATATGCGTGACAAATATCAAGCTACCATTAGGGTGAAACCTTCGCTTCTTCTGCTTGGTGAAACGCCACGTCTTATAGATGAATGGCAGGAGGCTCCCGTGCTATGGGATTCGGTACGAGCTGTGGTTGATAAACGAAATGAGTTTGGACAATTCATTATGACAGGTTCAAATTCGATTGACCCAAATAAGAAAAGTGAATTTATCAAACATTCTGGCAGTGGACGAATTGCAAAGATGCAAATGCTTACTATGAGTCTGTATGAATCCTTGGAGTCTAACGGCAAGATTTCGCTAAAAGAATTGTTTGATAACAAGGATTTGGATATAGATGGCACAATGTCAGAAATGTCTATTGAAAAACTTATATTTGCAGCCTGCCGTGGTGGGTGGCCTGCATCATTGTATGCCAAGTTCGACAAAGCCAAACTACAAATAGCCAAAAACTATGTGAAAACAGTATGCAGTACTGATGTTTCGACAATAGATGGAGTCAAAAGAAATGAAAAGGTTGCAAGCACAATACTCCAAAGTTATGCACGCAATATCTCGACATTAGCCAAAAAGAGCGTGGTGTATCGAGATGTGAATGAACACTTAGAAGGTGTCAGTACTACTTCTTTCGACACATATATTGATGCATTTGAACGTTTGTTTGTTATTCAAGACATTGAAGCATGGAGCCCTGCTATCCGTTCTGCTTCAGCCATACGAAGAGGTTTGAAACGTGAGTTTGTTGACCCTTCTATTGCTGTAGCAGCCTTAGGTTTGTCACCTGAAGCTCTTTATACAGATTTGAAAACATTTGGCTTCTTGTTCGAATGTATGGCAATTCGTGACCTGAAGGCTTATTCATTGTCCCTTGGTGGTTCTATATCATATTATCATGACAGATATGATTTGGAAGCAGATGCCGTCCTTCATCTTGATGATGGACGATATGCCCTAATCGAATTCAAACTAGGTAGTCGAGAGATTGAAGAAGGTGCAGAACATCTGAAAGAAATCAAAAGACTTGTGCAAGAGCATAACAAAACTGAAAAACAAATAAAGCTACGTGAGCCAGATTTACTCATGGTTATAACTGGAGGAGAAATGGCCTACACACGTCCTGATGGTGTCAAAATTATACCGCTTGCTTGCTTAAAGGACTAAATAGAGGTGTTATTTCTAACGTAATCTACTTTCTACTTAGGAATAGCAATAACAGTTCTTTGCTAAAATAGTAATGGCAGAGTTTGGTTATGATTTGCTTAAAATTTACTACCTTTGTGGTAGCAGCAACAGTCTGGCAACTGTCGCCCTGGTACTCAGGAGTTTAAGAATAAGTATGAGGAAGCCATAGGCCATAAGGCTACATCTATCTCAATAGCTGATATGCCAAGCAGTTTGGTGTTGAGTATTATGCAGAGCAGACCATCGAGTATGCGCTTAATCATTAAGCCTTGCGCCTCCTTTATGGAGGCTGGGTGTAATCACAAAAAAAATATAGACAACATGGAAAAAGACCAAGTAATTTATGACAAGCGTAAGGCCATGGGCGAGAGCATCCGCGCGATGCGCACCGCCCAAGGCTGGGAGCAGGAGCAGCTCGCCCAGATTGCGGGCATCTCCACCTCAAACATCCGCAGCGTGGAAGCTGGCAAGTATGCCGTGAATATCGACGTACTCAACAAGATTGCAGGAGCGTTAGGCGCGGAGCTGAGAATGATAGAAAAGTAAAAAGAAAGATTATGGCAAAAGAAAGATTTTCGTTGACATCGGGCAAAGATCTGATGTGGACAGTGACGGACAACGAGAGTGGCATCGCGATTGACTTCCGCGAAGGTTTGTTTAACGATAGTCAGGAGGTTGTGATTTGCTTAAAATTTACTACCTTTGTGGTAGCAACAACAGTTGGATTATTTTGGTAAGGAGATAAGGGGAGTTGTGATTTGCTTAAAATTTACTACCTTTGTGGTAGCAACAACAGTAAAATTTGGTTTATCACATTGGTTTTTGGGTTGTGATTTGCTTAAAATTTACTACCTTTGTGGTAGCAACAACAGTTATCTACCATTTGGCAAGGTTCCATCGCTAGTTGTGATTTGCTTAAAATTTACTACCTTTGTGGTAGCAACAACAGTGAGCCTGACTCTCAATCACCTGGGCAGCAGGTTGTGATTTGCTTAAAATTTACTACCTTTGTGGTAGCAACAACAGTTTTCCCTCAATGGCTTATACCTGCCCGTTTGTTGTGATTTGCTTAAAATTTACTACCTTTGTGGTAGCAACAACAGTTCATATCAATGGCTGTTTGCTCAGGGAGCAGTTGTGATTTGCTTAAAATTTACTACCTTTGTGGTAGCAACAACAGTGTTATGATTGTAAGGATTTAACACAAATTAGTTGTGATTTGCTTAAAATTTACTACCTTTGTGGTAGCAACAACAGTAATGGTCTGTTGGAACACATTCACGAATGTGTTGTGATTTGCTTAAAATTTACTACCTTTGTGGTAGCAACAACAGTATAGTCTGTGTAATGTTCTGTAACACAAATGGTTATATGGAATATTAGAAAACAAAAATACTGTTTTAAGAAAGAAGAATTCCGTCTCTAAATACGGAATTCTTCTTTTTGGTTTTAGAGGGCTAAGGATACGAAGGAAGGCAATAAAAGTTTTTTGTAGGTTAAAATATCTGTAATACAGCTAATCTTTTTTAAAATATTGCTGTCCGCTAAAAGCTTTTGACCAATATAAATTAGGGCTGGATTCCTCGCTTGGAATTCAGCCCTTTAAGTTACCTTTG
>OIZT01000736.1_pt1 | contig 18174 bp, 15 predicted proteins | sample 1588611 | NCBI WGS metagenome assembly OIZT01 (sample SAMN03283278) | human gut metagenome | biome: human-associated habitat; material: feces | host: Homo sapiens | place: Peru | collected 2012
TATGTTACCCGTTGGCGGAATTAAATTAGCGCATATTTAACTCTGCCAATGGGTCTCTCATTTTTATAGTTAATATATTGCAGGACTGTAAGTGCGCTAATCTTCCCGACAATCCGGGCAAACAATCCATCTGTATCTTTCGCATAATTCCTTATAATCATAAACTGGTCACACAATTGGGAGAATAGGGTTTCAATTCTTTTTCTCGCTTTGGCAAAAGCCGGAAATGTCGGCTTCCATTCTTTTTGGTTACTCCTGTATGGTACCTCTAATCTGATATTGGCTGTTTCAAACAGGTCCAATTGTACTTGGGAACTTATATATCCTCTGTCCCCTATGACTGTACAATTACCATAGTCCACCTTCATATCCTTCAGGTAATGAATGTCATGCACGCTTGCCTTAGTAAGGTCAAAGGAATGGATGACTCCACTTAATCCACAGACCGCATGGAGTTTATATCCGTAATAGTACACCCCTTGTGATGCGCAGTATCCGATTGACGGGGCTTTCTCAAAATCCTTCTTCCCCATGCTGCAACGCTTGGAGCCAGCTATACGACATATTTCTATCGGCTTAGAATCAATGCAGAAATAATCTTCGCCTCCATCCATTTCTGCCGCCATTCTTTCCCGGATTGCATTACCTAGGGACGAAGTAATTTTACGTCTGTCATTGTATTGTCTGCGGGATATAAGATTGTGAAGTTCATTACTATATTCCTGTAGCTTTGCAAACAACAATGATTCACTGTCAATGCCAACAGCCTCTGATGTCATGTTCAATGCCACTATTTCAAGGTCTGAGAATCTAGGAACCACTCCTTTTCTTGGGACATTCCCAGATTCATTGACTAAATTTCCGGCTACTTGCTTGCATATGTTCAGGATTTTTGCGAATATTGCATATAGGTTGTGCATACGATATTTGTCTATTAAAAGTTTATCTGCCTTTAATTTACTAAATACCAACAATATGCACAACTTTTTATACATGAATCTTTTATCAATTTAATTCCGCCAACGGGTTAACTGATGCAACTTTTTTGCACACACAAATTATCCACACTGCAAGAGTTGGAATTGAAAACAATGCATTAAACCTGTTACAGAATGAGTTTTAGCAGATGATAAATTGATGAAATTAATGCTCAATAACCCAACACTTTTTATCAGGGATATACTCCAATCGATTTCTAAAATACGGCAATAGTATTAGAGCAGAATCTATTTCAGGAGATTCAAAAAAATAGCCTTCTTTCACTTCCTTTATTTTTATAGCATAATGATTTAGTAATACCTTTAAACGTTCACTATCTCTTAAACAGTCTTTTATATACTGTGTATTCAATAATGCAGTATCTATCTCTGCATATTTAAGAGTATACAAGATTTGCTGGGAGGCAGAATCCAATTTTGCTGAAAAGTTAGGTTTAAAGGCTGATTGAGTCATCTTATAATATTGTTTGTAATAATCTAATGAATCTTGTAAAACCCGATTCTTGTCATATAAACTATTTACATATTTAATAAATTCATCACCTGTCATTTCTTCGTTTCCGGCATAAAAAAAGATATTTTTTTCTACGAATTTAATAATACTATCTTGTTTATTTAGCCATATTGAATCTTGATTTAATGCAGAAGTTAATAAATCATCTCTTCTCGCTATTTCATATTGGAGATGCGCATTATCTCTATGTACCATAACAAATAATACAAGTAATAGTAACGCAAAAAGACTAATCATAATCGAGTATATTGAAGCTACTTTTTTCATTTTCTATTTTTCTGATAATCGTTTAAATTCTGAATAAACAAACTCACTTCTTGTAAAGAAATTTTTTGATTCTGTTCGTTTGACCACTTTTCCTTTTCCTCTTGAAGTTTCTTTTGAAATTCCAATTCCATCTGTAACTTTTCAAATTTCAAATCATGAATTTTGTTCTCATATTCATTTGATGTACGCCAACTACCAATTGCCCAACCTACACCAAAAGTTAGGGTTCCAATAGTGATGATGCTCCCAATAATGCCACCAATACTATTGAATAAAGAAAATGAATGTTCTAAATTGTTTTCTGATTTCTTTGCCATTCTTGTGTTACCAAATGAAGTTGGTTTATATAATTCGTATTTGTTTGTTTCTAATTAGTATTCGAAAATATGGACATTTCCCGTTGATTGATAAATCCTTATCATCATCTCCCTTCCTAAACCTAATTATTTCAAATTGATTGGGATTGAATTTATGTAAGAAAGTTATGGGCACACCCATCAATCCAGCATAGTCCACAGGAATATCTTGTGTTTTATTAATATTGATTCCGTTGCAATTATCATACTTTGGATATTTTTTCTCGTTTCCTGTATATTTTTTTGTAAGTAAAATATTCTCACAACGTTGGGGCGTTTCTAAGTTGGTTAACCACAAGCAATTGTTTGAGGATATTATTCTATTCCCAAATTCATCGATTTTAGTTTCTGTTCCGTAGAGTTCATAGTGCTCAGGAACAATAAATCCTGAAATTCCTCTACCAAGATTCATTCCCAACCATGCTTTATTCTCCTTTATAAGATTAAAGATTTCTTTGTAGGTTATCGCATTTATGTTTCCGATTATCAAAAACTTCTTGTTGTACTGTATTAATTGGGCTACAAATTCCCTAAACAAAGAAAAAGGAGGATTAGTTACAACTATGTCCGCTTGTTTAAGCAAACGGATGCTTTCTTGGCTACGAAAATCGCCATCACCACGAAAATATACAATATTGGATGATGTTGGCTTTTCCTCATTATCTCCTGTATATTCATAGAAAAAACCATTGCTGCTTATTTCTGTACTAAACAAGTCTAATACTTGTTCTTTATAACAGGATGCTATCAGCTTTTTTAATCTCAGTTCTTTGAAATTCAAATAGAAATACTTGAAAAAATTACTTGTTTGCGGGTCATCACAATTACAATAAACTACCTTACCATTGAAATGCTCCTTGTAATACTGTAATTCTCGCTCTATATCAGATAGTTGTGTGTAAAACTCGTCACTTTTTGATTTCTTTGCCTTTTGTAGCAATTCATTTGTCGCATTTCTCCCCATTTCTAATTGTTCTTCTGAGTTATCTGATTAAATATTTCACTACCAAGTACCTGAAGAGACGTTTTGGAAATTTCAAGCATTATCTTGAACATTTCATTGGCATCCCATTCTTCTCCATTTCCTTGTGTGTATATAGAAGTCGCTTGAAGCATGATTGTTTTTTCTTTGTGCTTCACAAATTTATTCTTGCACAAGTTCGTATTGATAGGCATTCCATAATTTGCTGAAGTTAATCTGTCAAGTCTATTGAGCATTCCTGAATTATACTCCAATGTAACCATTCTGCCATCAGGTCTTGTTATTGAAATGGTTTCAGTTAAGAAGTTTGAACCTTCCAAAAACAGCACATATGGAAAATGAGATTCAGACAGCATTAGATTGGCAATTTCTGATATGTTTTTATGCGACCGTTCTATCGCATTACCCGCAGCCATTAAATCTTGGTCGTTGTTTTTGCCGACAAGTATTCCTTTCCTTATGTTTTCAATGTCTTTTCCTTGATGTTTGGCCTCAGACACTAATATAACTCTCCAATCTCCATTATCATCTTTTACTTCTATAATACCTCCGTCAGGAATAATGCTGGAGTTTTCCACAAAAAGCGTCTGCCCTAATTCAGGGTCTATTTTCCTTAATGCTTCATTGATTTCTTCTTTCTTTATACTTGTTCTATATTGAAATGATAGTTGAGGAAAGTCTTTCTCCAATTGTTTGATAACAAAATGAGAAATCTTTCCAACTGTCATATCATGTAATTTGGCTTCTTCTCCAAATATGCCAATTACACCCTTAGATTCTTTATGTTGCTCTGTCAACCTTTTCGACTGATTCTTTTTAGCCATATCTCTTTATATTTGAGTACAAAAGTACAAAAAATCCGTGATACGGTATTCTATTATCACGGACTTTATTTTGATTTACAATCTAATATCTCGATTTTGCTTTCTTGTAGGTACTCCCAATGCTTGCATAAACTCGTCTTTCTTTCGTCTGAACCAACTGACGTGTGAAATATCGTCTATATTGAGGTTGAAATTGCCCTCCTTGTCCTCTTTAAGTGAACATATCGTTTTGTCTGCCCTGAAGTGTTGGTTAAACTCGTGCGAATACAGTTCGCCTTTTATGGAAACATCCTTGAATGTACACAATTTTCTAATAACGGCATCGCCAAAGTTCAATGTATCACGCAAGAACTTAATTGTCGGCATCAGCTTTTCCACATAGGGGAAGTAGCGTTTGACAAAATTCACAAATTCTGACAGCTTGTTGTTCTGTTGTTCGTAAGCGTTCTTTATCTCCTGTATCTGCTTGGCTTGTTGATGTTCCCTTTGTCGGGCTTCCTCTTCAAGTTCAAGTATGCGGTCTTGTAAATCCTCGTTTCTGCGCTCCAATGCTTTCGTCTTTCCACTTCCGAAAAGAGAACCCACACTTTCGGCTATGTTGGTCGTTGCGGTCGTGGCTGCGCCTTTCAGCTTCTCGGTCTGTACCTCTTTCTTGGCTCGTTTGAGTTCTTCCTGTGCCGTTTCTTTCTGCTGCTGCAAGTCCACCACTTCCGCCTTCAGACTGTCGGCAAACCGTTGGGTGTCCCGATAATACTGTGTCGTGGACTTGTGCCGTGCCTTTGAACCCTCTATACCACGCTGCAATCCGTATTTAGCCATCGCAACGGCATAGCTGTCTTGGTAGGATTTCAGTTTCAGCCGTGTCATGATGTCATCGGCACAGAGCCTTACGGTGTCGGCTGGTTTCTTGCGGTAGCGTTTCTTTGCCTGTTCCTCCCGTTTCCTGCGCTTGCGCTCTCCCTTGACTATCGGAACGTGCGTGACGTGTATGTGCGGTGTTTCCTCGTCCCTGTGCAGATGCGCTGCCACTATGTTCTCCATGCCGAACAGGTCGGCAAAGTATCTTATGTTGTCGGCACACCATTCGCCTAACCGCCCCTCGGCTTCAATACGGGCCATGTCTTCGGGTGTCCCCGATACATTGATGCGGATTGCCCTGACTTGGTTGTTACCGATTTTGCGTGTCAGCCCCGCTTCTTCCAATCTTCTTTGGATGGCAGCCGAACGGTTTTTTATCCCATCGGGGTATGTGATAAGTTTTCGGTTAAGGTGTGTGCGTGTCGGGTCTGCGTTCTTCGGAATGATGAAACGCTCGATGTGGGCGGTCGTTCCGCTGTCGGATCCGTGCGCCTTTTCCATCCATGTGCAATACTATAATAGTTCGTTAAATTTGTAACTAATCCGTTGAAAACAAATAAGTTAATTAATATAATTTAGCAAAACAAAATAGGTTAAGTGACTAATTTTCAGCATCTTTAATGATTTACCACAACACATTGAAGTAATGAACAAAACAGCACTTGACCAATATGAGGAAATCGTAACCGATGCTTTGAATAGTTGTTCTGCGAAGTTACGCAAAAGTTTTAAAACAGTATTCATCCAACTCATGATTTTGTATATGGTACTGCCAAGAAAGATTAATTTCACCCAAATGGGGCGTTACTCAGACAGCTCGGAACAACGCTTCTGGCAGTTGTTTGAACTTGGGTTTGACTGGATGCAGTTCAACCTCTTCCTTATGCGGCAGCGGTTTGGTGAAAGTGCTAGAAAAGCCATTGCCATCGACGCAAGCTACATTTCAAAGTCGGGAAAGAAGACTCCTTATATCGGAAAGTTCTGGTCGGGATGCGCTTCTGCCATGAAACGGGGATTGGAAATTCTCGGTATCGGCATTGTCGACATTGACAGCTGGAACTGTATGATGCTACGTGCGGAACAGACACCGGACAAGGCGTATCTGGAAAAGCAAGGCGAAGAGTACAACCTTGTGGACTGGTATCTTGACGTACTCCGTAAATACAGGAACAAGTTGCTTGACATAACACGTTATGTCGTTGCAGATGCTTGGTTCTCAAAGGCAAAGTTTGTCAACGAAGCCTGTCTGCCGGGATTCCATGTCATCAGCCGTCTGCGTGATGATGCCGCCTTATGGTATTCACATGACGGTGTCCGCACAGGCAAACGGGGACGACCACGCATCAAAGGTGAGAAGATTGATTTTAAGGAACTCGACCTTCAGCGTTGCGAGGTTCTCGACATTGAAGGAGGAAGGACCTACTCTGTCAAGGCCTATTCAAAGGCAATGAAACGAAACATCAAAGTCGTGGTTCATTACCCAGAATCAGGAGGACATAAAATTTACTTCTCCATCGATCTTGAAATGTCGGCCAAAGACATCATCGAATACTACCGTACACGATTCCAAATCGAGTTTTGCTTCCGGGATTCCAAGCAGTTTACCGGACTCAATGATTGCCAGGCAAGAGACTTGAAGAAACTGGACTTCGCTTTCAATGCTTCACTAGCATCGGTAAACATTGCAAAGGTCATGCGCCAATGGTACTATCCATCGCTCTCCATCGGAATGCTAAAAGCCTATCTGAGTAATACTTATATGCTCAAAAGAATTTTTAGCAAGTCCGGTATGAAGCCGAACAGAACATTTAATGCTAAACTTATCAAAGAACTCTTTGGCATAGTGGCAGAAGCCGCTTAGACGATATGTTGAATTTTTAACGGACTATTAACGGTATTAAAACGATATTTAAATGCTGTTTAAACGCTGTTTTAATCGTACGGAAATTCATACTGTTATTTTACAACAAATTAAGCAAATGCGGTAGGAGTATGTTATTTTATTGTATCTTTGTCATATATACGTATCTAAATATGATAACCTGATGAAAAGAGCAATTATGATAATGGCTTTACTGAGTCAAACCTTGAGCTTTGCGTATGCCGATAATCAAATCGAGACAAGAGGAATTGGACAATATCCGGGACACCCATCCCAGTTCACGGCACCCAAGATGGTGAAGGACGATACTTATAGGAATATTGCCTTGAACCGAATGGTGTATACTTCGTCCAATGCGGATTTCAACTTGACGGGACATCTTGTGACGGATGGAATCATCAGCAGCAAGGCTCCTTCTTTCCTTCGTGTAAAGACTAATGAGGGGGAGTTGTCCAACCGTGACAAGGAGAAGATGATTGATGGCAATACTGTTTCCAGTCAGGTAATCAAAGGTGAGAATGCTTTCGTGGAGTTCAATTGGGAAGCTATGAAGGTAAATCTTAAAGATTTGAAGTTTACAGGGGAATTGGCTTACTATCAAGACAAAGCTTCCGAGGGCTATGCTATTCGTGTGATGGCTTCGCACGACGGTAAGAATTGGGAATTGGTTGGAGAGGAGAAAGGCGCAGGGCTTCCGGGTGAAGCTACCAAGCAGCAGGTAAGTTTCGACCCTAACAAGTTCCAAGATGTGGTGCGCCTTCCGCTCAGGAAGCTGAATGTCTCTATTCCTATGAAGAAGCCGGGCAACTACGGGCATGTGCGCATAGAGCTGTCGATGCCGGGTGCGGCGTGGTGGCGTATCAAACTCATAGATAATTCTGCTTCTTGGAGACCCTCCGCTCATTTCTCCAGCGTTTGGAAATCTGCATTGCCGAAGGGTGGGACAGACGCAGGTCCGCAATGGCTTTATGTGGATTTAGGTACGGAGGCAGACTTTGACCAAGTGAACCTCTATTGGGTGAATAAGGCTCGAAGTGGAAAGATTCAGGTGTCGGCTGATGCCAAGAATTGGATTGATGTGGCTGACCTCGGCGATCCAAAGCAGAAAGGACTGACTGAAGAGGTGGCTTGCAAGGGGCATGGGCGTTACGTCCGGTTGCTTTTGACCGAACCGGATGCTTCTGGACATTATGCTTTGTCCGAGATGCAGGTGATGGGAAAAGGTGGACTACATGCTGAAGCTGCCAATACACTTGCCTCTGTCGATGGCAAGCAGATGTTGAACCAGTGGCAGTTGCGCCGTGAGGGAAGTGATGCGTGGATAGAAGCGACTGTGCCTGGTACGGTTCTTACCAGCTACATGAATATCGGTGCTGTTCCAGACAATCGTTTTGATGATAATATGAGACAGATTTCCGAGTCGTTCTTCAACTCCGATTTCTGGTATCGCACCAACATTGAGCATTATCCTTCTGCCAACAAGAAACAACATACATATCTGAACTTCGACGGCATCAACTGGAAAGCGGAAGTGATGTTGAATGGTGAAAAGATAGGCAGGATTGACGGAGCCTTTATCCGTTCTCGTTTCGACGTGACCAACAAGTTGAAAGCGGGAACCAATAAGTTGGAGGTGCACGTTATCAAGAATGCCCACTTTGGTTCAGTGAAGCAGAAGAATCTTCAGAATACGGACTTGAACGGTGGTGAGTTGGGTGCTGATAATCCAACTTTCCATGCATCCATCGGTTGGGACTGGATAACAAGTACTCCCGGCCGTGAGATTGGTATTTGGAATGATGTGTATTTGACTCATGACAATGGTGTGAGAGTCTATGACCCGGTCGTTACATCTACTTTGAACCTGCCTGATACTTTGGCAACCATGACTCCTTCCGTGTTCTTGCAGAATGCAGATGCGGAGGCAAAGACAGTGAAGCTGACAGGTCATATCGGCAAGATTCAGTTTGAGAAGGAGGTAAACCTGAAGCCAATGGAGAAATGCGAAGTCTCTTTCGCTCCGGCAGACTATCCTCAACTAAAAGACCAGCGCATGAATCTTTGGTGGCCAAATGGCTATGGCGTTCCTTATTTATATGATGCGGGATTCAAGGTGACAGACAAGGCGTCTCATGAAGTGTTGTCGGAGGTGGCATTCAAGGCTGGTATCCGGCAGATGAGCTACGCCGACTTGGATACTCAGACCAAGATTTATATCAATGGCAAGCGGTTGAACCCGTTGGGCGGTAATTGGGGATTCTCGGAAACCAACCTTAATTATCGTGGCCGTGAATATGATGTTGCTGTTCGTTACCATAAGGAAATGAACTATAACATGATTCGTGACTGGGTAGGTCAGATAGGCGATGAGGAACTTTACGAGGCTTGTGATAAGTATGGCATCATGGTATGGCAAGACTTTTGGTTGGCAAATCCTTGGGACGGACCTGATCCTTACGATGAAACGATGTTCCTTAACAACTCCGAGGATTACATTTCCCGAATCCGCAACCATGCTTGTATCGGTATCTACTGCGGACGCAATGAAGGATTCCCGCCAGCTTCAATTGATAAAGTGTTGAGGGAACAGATAAAGACCATTCATCCCCAGTTGGGTTACATTCCAAGCTCTGCCGACTTAGGTGTAAGTGGGCATGGTCCTTATCAGATGAAGTCATCTTCATTCTATTTCGCCAACCAGAGTCATAAGTTGCATTCGGAACGAGGCATGCCTAATGTGCCTTCCTTCGAGTCTTTGAGCAGAATGATGGCTCCTGAGCATTTGTGGCCGCAAAGCGATTCATGGGGACAGCACGATTATACGTTGTTGGGTGCGCAAGGTGGTGCATCTTTCAATGAGATCATGGAGAAGCGTTATGGCAAACCTCAAAATGAGCAACAGTTCACCAAGTGGGCTCAATGGCTCAACTACGACGGCTATCGTGCCATGTACGAATCCGCCGGACAAGAACGTTTAGGTTTGCTTATCTGGATGAGTCATTCTTGCTGGCCAAGCATGGTGTGGTGTACTTACGATTATTACTTCGAGCCGACTGCTGCTTATTTTGGTGTGAAGAAGGCATGCGAACCTTTGCATATCCAATATAATCCAGTGAAGAAGTTGGCGGAGGTAGTCAACTTTGCCGGAGAATCCAAACAGGGCTTGTTGGCTAAGGCACAAGTGCTTGATATGTATGGGAAGTTAATCAAAGAGGAGAGCCAAGAGGTGAATGTGGGAGAAGACCAGACTGTCGGCGCAGTAAGCATAAGTGAACCCGATGAGGAGGTCTATTACCTCAAACTCACTCTTATGGAGAATGGCGAGGTCGTTTCAGATAACTTCTATGTGATGGGCAAAGAGGAGGACAATTTGCAGGCTCTCTCCAAACTTCCAATGGCAACCATCGCTATCAAGAGCAAGCGGTTCGAGCAGAAAGGCGAAGAATGGCAAGGTGAAGTGGTGATTCGCAATACAGGCACAATCCCTGCACTCTTGATTCGCTTGAACTTGAAGGGTGGTGATGGCGAGCAGATTCTTCCAGTCATTTATAGCGACAACTATTTCAGTCTCATGCCTAATGAGAGCAAGAAGATAAAAGTCTCTTATCGTGATGAAGATGGCAGGGGACAAGCTCCATACGTGGAGGTCTCTGGATTCAACCAGTAAGGAATGTGGAGGCTGTGTCAAAATTATTGTTTTGAAACAGCCTCTTTAAGTGCGTCAGAATTGGTAAAATGCAAGGTGCTGAGGAAGAAACCGGCAGCAGTTTACTGATGTAAATGACTGAGGTCGAATTCCGGAAGTAACGCAGCGGTTTGCAAATTGTTTCTAAAGCCCTCTATTTAAACAAGTATTGTTTCCTTAACTCCATGATGTCACCCATATTGTCAATAGCCCATGACAACAAGCTGTTGATGTGCGGGAGAAGGCTCTTGCCTTTATCGGTCAGTGAGTACTCCACACGAGGAGGAACTTCCGGAAAGGCGTCTCTATGTACCAATCCATCCGCTTCGAGAATCCTGAGAGTGGCAGTCAGCATCTTTTGGGAAATATCCGGGATATCGCGTTGTAACTCCATGAATCGCTGATTGCATTTTTTCTCCAATGTGAAGAGCACCAATAACGACCATTTGTCACCGATGCGAGACAAGACATTCCGGATAGGGCAATTAGGAAAAAGGGCATCTCTGATTTCTGTTCTATTCATATAAATACATTCGGTTTATTGTATTACTGCGTAAAAGTAACTATTGTAAATAAACAACTTCAAAATTCCTTGTTAAACTATCTAAAACATCAAACTCCCAATCCCTTTATTATTAGCATTAGTTACTTTGAGGTAACTGGCTTACTTTTCCGTGCCTACTTGTATACTTTGTTGTAATACAATAGCTTTGCAATCGAAAACAAAAGGGTATTCATTATAAAACGATTAAAGAATAAGAATTATGAAATCAGTACAGACAACAAAGACAGGTAAGAATTTCACAGCAGTGAATGTAGGCAAACTCAGCGAAATCAAGGATTATGTTCTTCCATTGGGCGACATCCAGATTCCAGGTAAAGTATTCGTTGGCCAGGCTCTCGGCACAACAGGCAGCGAGCTTTCTTTCCAGACTTTTGCCCCTGGTCAGGATGGCGGATTCCTCCACACTCACAAGAACCACGAGGAACTTTACTTTATCCTCAAAGGTGAAGGTTTGTATCAGATAGACGGTGAGAACATCCCGGTGTCAGAGGGAAGCATCATCCGTGTGGCTCCAGAGGGAAAGCGTGCCATTAAGAACACAGGTTCTGAAGAGATGCTGATGCTTTGCGTACAATACAAAGGCAACACTTTCACAGCAGAAGATGCTGCTGACGGTGTAATCCTGAAGGATGAATTGAAATGGTAATTGAGCCAGCGGTATGTCATAATTGCAAATTGCTGCGTTACTTTCGGAATTCGACTTCAGTCATTTACGTCAGTAAACTCCTGTCGGTCTCCTCCTCGGCATCTTGCATTTTATTAATTCTGATCCACCTTAAAGGCGGTGCGCCAGAGTTGTTGTTTTAGTGGCCCACCGCCCTGTTGTTGTTTCTATTTATATGAACGGATAATGGATAGGAAACGTTGCATATTGTTGAGACAATATGCAGAAAAAGTTTATCAGGCTAAGGATAATTCCATGTGGTTTTCTTCTGCCAATCGGCGCATGTTCATGATGGCATAACGCATCCTTCCTAAAGCCGTGTTGATGCTGACTCCTGTCGTGTCGGCAATCTCCTTGAAGCTCATGTCTTGGTAGAAGCGCATTTCCAATACTTTGCGCTGGGTTTCTGGCAAGAACCCGACCAATCGGCGCACATCTTCCAAGACTTGCTGTTTGACAAGCTTCTCTTCGATGGTGTGGTCGCACAGTTTCATGTTGTTGAACAAGTCAACTTCGACCTCGTCATTTGAGATGAGGTTCTCATTGCGCTCCTGTCGGAAATTATCTATGATAAGATTGTGGGCGATGCGCATAATCCATGCTTTGAACTTTCCGTTGTCTGTGTATCTGCCCTGTTTGATGGTCGTGATGACTTTGACAAAAGTCTCTTGGAACAGATCTTCCGTCAGTTCTTTGTTGCGCACAATAAAATATATGTAGGAATGCACACTACCTTTATAGCGGTTCAATAGAACATCAAAGGCAGAGTTGTTGCCCTCTGCATAGGAGACGACCAAATCTTCGTCGGTCATCAGATTCAATTTGCTCATTACTGTTGTTTTTTAATTTATTTGAGTAATGTTATGCAATAGGCAATCGGGGTTTTAATTGTTAAACATGAATTATTTTCATACAAAAAAACAGAATTGGTTTGACTTTTCCAAATCTTTTCCTTGTTTTCTTATAAAAAAACTCCCTAATCCATTGTTTTTTGTACGAATCAGGGAGTTTTCAGGACAAATTGTTTTTATTAGAATTTATATCCGATAGTTAATGCGACTCTTGTCGAGTTCGTTTTCAGCGAAGATGAATTGGCTTCGATGATTGTTTTTCCCGAATTGTCGAACAATGGGGAGAAGGCATAAACATCTTCTTTGGCTGTTTTGTAGATGCACGCAATATCCGCATAGAACTGAGGAGTGAAGCGGTAACCGAATCCGACGGTGTAATTAAATACATCTTGGTCGATTGTGTAATTAGGAAGCGTCCCGACTGTCACGACTTCGCGCTGCCCGTTCTTCACGTCACTTCCCATGCCGCTTCCTGTCCAAGCAATTCCCGCACGGACAGAAAATTGAGGAGTCACTTTCACTTCCGCTCCGGCTTTTATCGTGTTGGAAATGTCCATGCACTGGTCGATGCCTGTGTTCGTGTTCACATTGTCATTGCCATTTGCGTCATACATTTTCATTCTCCGGTAATTCATCATCTCATAATCAACGCTGAACAAAGCAGTCTGCCCGATGATTGCCGCAGCACTGAATATCCATTTGTCCGGTGTGCGGTATTTATAATCGGTATAAGCGTTGTCTGGAGACTCATCGTGATATTTGTCTGGCAAAGACTGGATATCCGATTCCGACTTCCCATAATAATAATCGGTCATTTTATACCAAGTCGGGGAGTTATAGGCGATTCCGAAGCGGAGGAATTCCACCGGGCGCACAATCGCTCCGATATTGATTCCATAACCTGTCCCTTCTGTCTTTAGACTGTTCTTGATTTGGATATAACTGGTGTAATCGGTGTGCTTGTTATAATCCTCGGCATAATAGGAGTACAAGTCATAATCCAAATCGGTGATTGTGACGCTGGCACCCACCATCAAGAAGTCCGAGAAGTTCCCGCCAAAGCCGATGGAATATTGGTCAATCGCACCTCTCTCCTTGACATTCAACTCCGTGTATGAACGCTGGTAAGAAGAGGAAGGCAAGTTGGTTGAGAATTTGCCATCGTTGTAATCCATGAATCCTGCGCAATTCCCAAGGATGGAAAGCCAGTCATTCACATGTCCATAAGGGTCATAAGTGATATTGTCACCGGAAGTTTGATAGTTCAAGTCATTCGGAGTCAGTCCGCCCGCATTGGCGCGGGCCGCAATATAATCGGACAAGGAAGAACCGTTGCCGCCGCTGAAAGCTGCTTTATAGTTGCGGTGATAATTCTTCAACCGGTTATAAGAGAATCCGACATTCCAGCTGACCAAGCCCTCGTCGTTGCCCGTCGGGAAATAGCCCACATAAGCAATATTGTCGAAGTTGACTTTCGTCTGGTTGGTTGTCAATTGGTTTCCCGCCCACGTGTTCTTCGTTTCGATGCCCGTGACATCCAAAGTCATTACTACTTCAGAACTGCGGTAAACGCTCAGTCCTGCCGGGTTGTGGTTCAGTGCAGAAATATCTCCGCCCAAAGCTCCGAAAGCTCCAGCCATTGCCATGCTGCGGGCAGTTCCCTGCAAGTCACCTCCGTTCTGTGTGTACTTATATGCATCTGTGATGCCTTGAGAAAAAGCAGCACCGGTGCCAAGCACCAGTGCTAATGATATGGTCAATACTTTCTTCATTACTGTCCAAAATTATTGATTCTGTAATTATCTTCCACGTCCGCTGCCGCGTCCGCTTCCTCCTACACTTCCACCACTTGAGCGGCCTCCGCCCATGCTGCTGCCCCCACTGCTGAATGAGCCACTGGATCTGCCGGAGCTGACCGGGGCACTATAAGAGCGGGTTGTCGTGCTGCTGCTACGGGAAGGAGAGTAGCTGTTCCTGTTGTTGCTGCTTGAACTGCTTCCTCTGCCTGATGAATAGCTGCTTTGTCCTGAAGAGCGTCCACCAGAATAAGAAGAGTTGCCTGTGCTCATGCGAGTCCTCGGCGTTGAAGAGTTGATTCCGCTGCCGCGTCCTGTCGATGTGCTGCTTGAGCCGCTTGAATATCTTCCGCTTCCTCTGCCTGTTGAAGTCGTTCCTTCATTTGTGCGCAAAGAAGAGGAGTTGCCGCGACCCGTTGAAACACTGCTTGAGCCGCTTGAATATCTTCCACTTCCTCTGCCGTTGTTATCTGACCTCAAAGAAGAAGAGTTGCTGGAAGAATATCTTCCGCTTCCCCTGCCGCTATTATTATCCGACCGCAAAGAGGAGGAGTTGCTGCCGGATGAATATCTGCCGGATGAACGGGACGAAGAGGTCATATTCCCGGCATTCCTTCCGGAACCGTATGAAGTGCCGCCCCTCAAATCGCTTTGGTAGTTGCTTCTGCCAGAAGAGTATCTTCCTGATGCAGAGCGTCCGTTATAATAATAGTTCGGTGCGTAAGCATAGTGGTAGTGTGGGTGATGCCAGCTGCCCCAATAAGAACCATACCAGCCGCCGTACCAGCCTCCCCAGCTCCAGGAAGAACCCCACCACGGGTCGTACCAAGGATCGTACCAGCCAGCGTACCAACGGTTCCAGCCCCAAGAGTAAGGACGATACCACCAAGAGGAGTAATAGCCCCAAGGTCTGTAGAACCAAGGATCGTACCAGCCACCCCATGAATACCAAGGCGATCCCAAATTGATGTTCACGGAAACATTGGAAGCTCCTCCGTAATAGTCGGTTGCATAATCATAGGAATAATATCCGTCATTCATGTACAAATCGACTTGGTCTGCGCCGACAATCGTGATCTTGCTGGGTGAATGGTAGCGGACGATGCGCTCGCTATATTCCAAGTCGGAACGTCTTTCCGGCACGACAGTTACTTTCGTCTTTTTGTTGTCTTGGTAACGATAGTCGTCATCATACCACTCATCGTTAGACGAATAGCGTCTGTTGTATTCATCCACGCTTCTGTCATAATCATTATATGAACTGGAACGGTTATAGCTGGAAAGGAGTGTCGGCTCTTCCGAGTATTCGTTCTCATTATAATACGAATGCTTTACTTGTTTGTTGGCAACTTCTTTATTTGCAATCTTTTTCTTCGAAGTGTAGTAAACATCGTCGAAATATTGTGCTTTTGCAGTTGTTCCTCCCAAAACAAAGATAAGCATCATCATCCAAGAAGTTAATTTAGTAGGCTTCATATCTGTTTTCTCCTATTGTTTAATTCATTACCTTTTAGAATTAGACTGCTCATGCGTTAAAAGGTTTAAGCAATCAAACAATCTTCGTCTTCCGAGGCAATCGTTTTGTACAAAAATAGTCATTTGTCATATAAGTCGCTGCAAATACATAGACTTTAACATTCAATATAAGAAGGTTATATGATAACCCTCTTATTGATGAGATGCAAACGGAAACGGAAAAGATGCAGGGAAGCGTCCCTTTTTTTATTTTTTTAGTAAAAGGTTCTCGATGCTTTTGATGAAATCATCTTTGGACATCGCCCCGAGCGACATGGAAGGCTTGCCCTCTTTCGGAATGAACAAGATGGAAGGGATGCTCTGGATGCCAAAAGCTCCAGCCAACTCTTTTTCTTTGTCCACATTGATTTTATAAATGATGATTTTCCCTTTGTATTGCTCCGCCAGCTCTGCCAAAATAGGGGAAATGGTTTTGCAAGGACCGCACCAATCCGCATAGAAATCCACGATGCAAGGAAGACTCCCTTCATAAACCCATTTGTCCGGGTTCTTTTCGTAATTGAAAACTTTGCTCAGGAATTCCGCTTTGGTCAGGTAAACAATTTCTCCTTTCCCGGCAGGAGCATCTTTTGTGGATGGATGACAAGCGGACACGGTGCCGCAAACTGCCAAGCTAAGCAGAAAAGCGTATAACAGGCTTTTTAAATGTTTCATAAGTCGTTAATTTAAAATTTCCACAAATGTAATGGAAAGTTGCAATAGTTGCATAACAATGAAGAAAAAAATCGAAAGAGTGGAGCGGATGAAAAAAAACATCTATTTTTGTAGTCTGAAGGTTAGCGATATATTATTGGTATTTATTTAATATAAAACAACATGGATTTTAAACGTATTTTGCCAGTAGCAATGTTTTCTGCTCTGTTATTGGCAGGTTGTAATGAACAAAAGAGCGCCAAAGAGGTCGGGATTGACCTGGCAAACATGGACACGACTGCTTCTGTGGGAACTGACTTCTATCAGTATGCTTGTGGAGGCTGGATTAAAAACCACCCGTTGACTGCGCAATATTCCACTTTTGGCGTGTTCAACGTTTTGGATGAACAAAACAAAACCCGTTTGAATGAGCTTATCGGCGACATCGCTGCGAAAGAGCAAGCACCGGGTTCTGTGGCTCAAAAGATTGGAGATTTGTATAACTTGGCTTTGGACAGCGTGAAGCTTAATGGCGACGGTTGCGAACCTATCCGTGAGCAATTGGCTAAGATTGCGTCTATAAAAGAGAAGCAGGAAATCATCCCGTTGGTGGCAGATTTATATCGCCAAGGAATTGGTTGCTACTTCGTTTCTGCGGTTGAAGCAGATGTCATGAATAGCAAAATGAATCTTTTCCAGATTTATCAAGGTGGAATCAATTTGGGCCAGAAGGATTACTATTTGGATTCCGATTCTTTGACTTTGGATATCCGTGACAAATACAAACAGCATATCGTTAACTCTTTCAAGTTGGCTGGATTCAGCGAGGAAGAGGCGCAGAAGGACATGGAAGCTGTGATGGAAATAGAGACGGCTATTGCCAAAGCATCCTTGAGCGTGGTTGAATTGAGAAACCCGGCTGCCAATTATCATAAGATGTCTTTCGATGAACTGAAGAAGGATTTTGCGGGCATCGATTGGGATGCTTATGTGGCTGGCTTAGGTGCGGAAGGAGTGACTGAAGTGAGCGTGGCCCAAATCGAGCCGATTAAAAAAGTGGCAGAGTTGATAAACAAATTGCCGGTTGAAAAGCATATCGCTTATATGCAGTGGAATTTGATAGATGCTGCCGCAAGTTTCTTGAGCGATGATTTCGTGAATGAGAAATTCGATTTCTATGGCAAGACATTGTCTGGCCGCCAAGAGAACCAGCCACGTTGGAAGCGTGCTATCAGCACTGTCAACGGCTCTTTGGGCGAAGCTGTCGGACAAATGTATGTGGAGAAATATTTCCCGGCTGCTGCCAAGGAGCGCATGATGGACTTGGTGAAGAATTTGCAGGTCGCTTTGGGTGAACGGATTCAAGCCCAGGAGTGGATGAGCGACACCACCAAGATGAAAGCATTGGATAAATTGAGCACATTCCGTGTAAAGATTGGTTATCCGGACAAATGGAAGGATTATTCTTCTTTGGACATTGCCAAAGATTCTTATTGGGCAAACATTGTCCGTGTTTCTGCTTGGTCATTGGCGGACAACATGAACCGTGTAGGCAAGCCGGTGGATGTCGAGGAGTGGTTGATGAGTCCGCAGACAATCAATGCTTATTATAATCCGACAACCAACGAAATCTGTTTCCCGGCTGCCATCCTCCAGTATCCGTTCTTTGACATGGCTGCTGACGATGCGATGAACTATGGAGCCATTGGCGTGGTGATTGGTCATGAAATGACTCACGGATTCGACGACCAAGGACGCCAGTT
>OIZT01000739.1_pt1 | contig 18056 bp, 8 predicted proteins | sample 1588611 | NCBI WGS metagenome assembly OIZT01 (sample SAMN03283278) | human gut metagenome | biome: human-associated habitat; material: feces | host: Homo sapiens | place: Peru | collected 2012
AAGCTGGCGCCGATGACCGGCTGTCCGTTCTGGTCAACTATACGGCCTTTGATGTTGATGTTTTGCGGCGCATTCACTTCAGCATTGACGCCAGAAGGATTTTCCGCGCTCACCCTAAGTCCGGGCAAGGTCAGGAAGCAGGCTACCATTATGGCAGCGGCTCCGTTTGACAAGTTAAAAATTCTTGCAAATCTATCCATAAACAGGTCGATCTGGTTACTAATTATTGCTATTAATTTTTACGAATTTAAGCAAAACACCTGTCAAAACAAAATATCGTTAAGAATCAGGTAAAAAAACCTATGCCAAGCCTATACTATGTTTAGACCATTAGCGGGTGATTAAGAACGTGTCGCTGCCGTTTGTCCCATATTCAAGCTCAGCGTCCTGGATCGGCATCCAGCGATAGGTCTTGACACCGTCATATTCAATCTCGACATAGAAATTGAATATGTTGTTGCCTCTGTCGCTCTGACCGGGCTTTATGAAAGGATTCGACTGGAACCGGAATATTCCCTCGCCGGAGGTCTCACCTTCGTATAGAGGGGTCGGTGTAACCTTGTAGCTATAGCCCTCGACCGGATAGAATTTCAGCAACGCCCCCGCTACAGGCGAGCCGTCCTTCTTCACCACCTTCACATTGAAGGTCTCCGAAAGGAAGGTATGGTGCTTTATGCAGATTCTCTTGTCCGCGGAAGCGTTGATCATCATCTTGGAATATTCGGTCCACACGGTCTCGCCGTAAGGGTAGTTCATTATTCCTTTCTGAGCCTTGTAAGTCTCTCCGGTGATCGGATTGCCGGAAGCCTCCTTCACCTCGGTGGCATACAAGTCGATCATGCCTCTGGAATGCCCGAACTCGTGCACCAACGCGTCCACGGCGTAGCCTTGGAACAGGCCACTGAAATCGTGGCCTACCGAAAGGTAGGGAGCCGGCAGCCAGCCTCCGGAGACATCACCGTCGGCGGCATGAGCGTTGACTATGACCCTGACATCGTAACTGAGATCCGACTCTCCGGATTTGTCGTACATCAAAGCCGAGGAACGCCCCTCGAACGGAAGCATTTCAGTCATGTAGAAATGGAACTGATTGCCTCCGGCGTCATTTATACCCTTGACTTGGAAATATGCGCTCGCATCCTTCATCAGTTTGTCCATCTTCTTGAGAACCTCCATTCTGCCACCGTGGTCGGCCATCGTCTGTTTCTCCACAAACACCTTGCAGCGGAATTTCCACCCTTGAAGACGGTCAAACTCGACATTCCTGTCAACATAGTCACCATCTGGAACATAATAAGTGTTCTCATCGATCTTCGGAAGCTTGATCTTGTAGGTATATGACATTCCGGGATCCGAGACGCAGGCTTGCTCTGTCTCGTAAACCGGCATCCATGAATAGAACTTATACCTCTCGTAAACAACTTCAACCAAATAATTGAACACTTCCTTACGCCCTTCGTCAAGGAGGAACGGATTCGAGGCGAACACATAGTTTCCGGTAGCAGACAGCGAGCCGGTAAAGAGCGGGGTGTCATCCACCTTCCCGCTGCCGGGATACACAGGATAGAAACGCAGGACAGCGTCCTTCGCCACCTGCCCTTCGGATGTCAACACCTGAGCCCTGAAGCCTGAAGGCAGATAATCCCTGTGCGCGGCGACTCTCTTGTCGCCAGAGGCGTTGATCACGGACTTGGAATATTCCGACCATACAGAGGTGGATTTCCTGTCGTTCATTATGCATGGGACAGCATAGAAATCCTGACCGTTGACAGGGTTGTTGACAGAGCCATTGTGGATCTCGACCTCATTCAGCGCGACGACACCTCTTGAAAGCCCCAGACAATAGACCAGATCCATCAGGGACTCGTCGGAAAACGGCTCGGATCTGTCCAGTCCGATGGAAAGGCAAGGAGAGCCGACAAAACCTCCAGACTTGTCAGAGGAGGTGGCGGTCGCATTGATCACTATCTTCAGATCATAGGATTCATTGCCGCGCATCGGCTCGTTGAGCCGGTCGCCAGACCTGCCGTCAAACACCTCGAATTCAGACATGTAGAACAGAACCCTGTTGCCTTGGGAATCATTTATGCCTTTGACCCGGAACCGTTCGCTGGCTTTCTCCATAAGGCCGTCAACCTTTTTCATGAAGTCCAGTCTGCCACCGAATTTCTCGACCGTCCTGCTTTCAGCCAACACCTTGCACCTGAATCTCCACCCTTGATAGGATCCGAATGTCTCCTCCCGGTTGATGTAGTCCCCTTCCGGAGCCGGAACAGGTTCCGGTTCGGAAGAGGATCCACCACAATTGCAGAGCAACAACGAAAGAAGGCTGACACAAAGCAGATTGATTCGACCTTTCATGCTCGTCTGCCCATTACCAATTGTCAGAAGCCTCCGGGTAGGAGTAACTGTCAATCCTGATCTCGTCCTCGTAGTCGTACCACCGGTCCGCGTACTCCTCGCCAAGGTCAACCCGGTGTGACACCTTATGCACAAAACCAAGGTTTTCGTAAACCGTGTGGTAGTAGAACACGACCTGGTCCTTCGGCTCGCATAGGGCATCCTTCAGGGAAGACTCCCATGCCTTCTTCTTTATGTTCTCCCCTGCGAATTCCCTGGTTGTCCAGACATTGTCCCGATTGATGTAGCGGAACACCACCTTGGCTCCCGGAAGAGGGTCGCACTCCCACATGAACCAAGCGCTTCCACCGAAGTTCTGGGCGTTGCTGATCTTGGCTTTAGGATACATCGAGGCTATCTTTTTCAGACAGGCGTCATATTCAGAATAGTACAAAGACTTGGTCATCATGTCCTTATGCGCGGCCATGGTTTCCTCTGAGACCACATTGCTTGTGACCTCATAAGCGAGGGACTTGTTGTTGTAGGAGTCGTAAGTCACGATGTCGTAGGTATAGTTTCCCTCCTCAAGCCCAGGGACAACAACTCTGACAGGTGACACCAGTGACGCCGGAAGACTGAACTCCAACGAATCCTGGCCGAGATTCCATCTGACAACACCACGACTGACCCTGTTGGCCGGAACAAAAATGTCGAGCACTTGACTGTTGACCCCGACAAGAGCCTTGACGGAATCCACCTTGGCGGCATAGACCGTCTCCCCTTTCTCAAGATATGGTTTGTGGAGGTCATTCATTTTCGAACAGGACACCAAGGACAAAGCCACAACGGCGGCGGAAGCCGATAATATTCTTAAGTTCATATATTCGATTCCTTTTAGAGTTTTCCGTAAAAGAATATTTCATACAGATTGATGAAGGTGTTGTCTCCACCCCAGTTCTCGACGAACTCGAACCGGTAATATTCATACTTGGCAACCTTCTCCGGGTCAAACTCGAAGTCCTCCCCGTTCTGGGCGATGTAGCGGTCCTCATCCGAATACTGTCCGGAATCGTAACCGGATGGCTTGACGGATGTAAATGTCTTCAGAAGCGTCCATCCGTCATTGCTTCCGTCCGGAGACGGATTGTTGGTAGCATAAACGTTGAATTTCTTAGGATTACCGTTCTCCCACATCTCCGGATGGCGCTGGATTATCCTGACACGGCTGACCAACGCGCCTCCGGCGATCCTGACCGTGAATCTTGCCGGCCAGACTCCACCTTCGACAGATGGTTTTGAGAACCAGCCGTAAGCCTGTGTCGTGTTCCCGTCCAAAGCGAATCCGAGATCCCATCCGTAAGAAATCTCGCTGTCACCGGCCATGGCATATTTCTTATAGGTCCCAACCGGGAACTGTTCCTCGAAAAGTGGTGTAAGGGTGGCGGTCACCGTGTCCGAGACGTTCTCCCACCTGTCCTTGATGAACACAGCGAACTCAGCCTCCTCGGCATCCATTCCACGGGCAGCCTGCCGTCCTTCGTCAGCATCTGAATAGTAGGTGTTGATCTCCTCCCATTTCGAGCCCGCCTTTTTCAGAAGAGTCACCGCCAGGGCGCTCTTGGTCTCGTTCTTCCAAGCCAACCTGACTCCACCGAAAGTACCTTCCATCCTGACTGATTCCAGCACATCGAAGATCGGGGAGCGCATCGGAGAGATGGAGACTGAGACCGGCTCCGACTCATTGCCGCTCCTGTCTCCCGTAGTTATCATCACCCTGCGCTCTTCCGGCTTGGCGAACCCTCTGATTTTCAAAGTGTTCTCATACATAGACACCATCACGCTGGACTGAGTGCCGTTTTCCAGCTCATAAGTGGCCTTCACATAAAGAAGATCATTGTCTTCAGGAATCTTATAGGAGAGGTCCGCCCCGCCCGGAACATTCGTGACCCTAACGTCCGACACCTGCCCCGGAGCCTCGGAATCCATCGGAATGGAGCCAATCGGCTGATCCGCGCAGGAATACGCCACAGCGGCGGAAAACATCAGTAATATTATTCTTTTCATATTCATCGTGATTAGATTTACCATCCGTAGTTCTGCTGAAGTTTTGGATTGATTGACATCTGCCTTTGGCTGATAGGCCAGAGATAGTCCCTCTGGGAGAACTTCTTGTGCGCGGATGTGACCGGCACCTGATTGTAATACGCGGCCGGAGCCTTCTCATTGACGTTCCAGACCATCGTCTGTCCATTCCAAAGTTCGGTTCCGCGGAGCCATCTGCGGATGTCCCACATATTCTGCCCCTCCATGGCGAGTTCTATCATCCTTTCTCTCTGGATGATGCTTCTCAAGCCGTCCTTTGTCTCTACCTTGGCGGCCTGGGTGGAATAGTTCCTCCACGACTCTCTGGCGCCTTTCAGGCCTGCCTTTGCACGCACGGCGTCAAGATAGACGAACACTTCATCCGTAGGGCCATAGACCTCGTTGAGAACCTCAGCATAGAGCAGATAGAGATCGGACATACGGATGATCGGGAATGGAGCCGGCTCAGTGGAGAAACTTGAAGCGTTGAACGTCGTCTCCGGCGCGATAAGCTTCTTGGCGAAATAGCCTGTCACTGAATATAACGAAGCCCATGTCTGTCCCTGAAGCTGCGAGAACTTGGCGGCCAGTTTGTAAAGTTCGCCATACTTTGTGATGTCATACTTGCCGTTGCCCCACCAAAGGGCCGCGTCAAATCCCAGCGACGCGTAGAAACGTGGCTCACGGTTGAAGTGCATCCTGGCCGTGACAAAAGGTTCTCCGGTGGCTGCGTCCACAGAGGTGGAGACTTTCCATTTCTCCGACTCGTCCGCCGCGCGGAGATCGAACCTATGCTCGTAGTCGAATGTCTTGTCCTCTGCCATCGGAACCCCGTTCTCGGTGTAGTAGAGATCAGCCACGAACGATGTAGGGGCCAGAGACCCACCTTTCACATAAGAGTTCTTCAACGCGTCCGCGGTAAGACGGGGCATTGAGTTGTACTGCAGGGCGAACGTGCTGGTGCGGGTGTAGCCCCAGACCGTCTCGGTGTTCCACGCGTCCCAGATCTTGTACCTGATCTCCAACTGTTTCTCAAGTTCCTGGTTCAAGGAATATGCATGTGTCCGGAGCGTGTAGAGGTCGTTCCCTGCCAACTCAGCAGTCTCTATGGCATCCTTGAGCGCGGCCTCCGCCCTTTTCCATTTCTCGGCCTTCTCTCCGGCCTCCGGGAAAAGACGCACACCTCGTCCATCCACGATATTGGCGTAGAGAGGATTACCATTGAACAACGGCGAAGCGGCCATGACAAGAACCTTGGCTTTCACAGCCTTGGCGATAGCCTGTGTGGCACGGCCTAGCTCCTCCGTCTCCTTCTCGATCCTCAACGGAAGATCCGGGGTGGCCTCGTCCAGAAGGGCGACAACATAGTCGATGCACTCATCGAAAGGAGTGCGGTACTCCCGGACGGCGTCAGGCTCGGCGTTGACATCATGGTTTGTGTCCTGGATCACTATCGGGCCGTACATCCGGATCAGACAATAGTTGTAGTAGGCCTTGAGAAACTTCACCTCGGCCACCCATCTGGTCTTGGTGATGTTGTCAAGGTCAAAAGGCTCGTCGATTTTCTCAAGGAAAGTGTTGCAGACACGGATGGCCTGGTACGGGGAATAGTACCATGTGTCAGTCTCCCAATTGTTGCAGATCGGGGCGCTGATGTTCTGCCCGCCTGTGATGAGAGCCAGATTGTAGAGGCTGATAGCCCCGTTACCGGTTGTGTAGGAGAGGAATTCTCCCGAACCCATTATAGCCGGGTCCTTCGCCGGACTCATGTATTCCGGCAGGTAGCCGTAACAAGTGTAGAGATATTTCTCGGCCTGCGCCTTGTCCTCGAACGCATGGTCCAGAGTCGGGATGTCATCCGGAACCACGTCAAGGTAATCGCAGGATGCCGTGAAGAATAATGTCAGGACAGCCATCACCGCGGCCTTCGCTCTATGTGTAATATTCATTCTCATTTTTCGTCGGTATTAGAAAGTGACGTGAACACCAAGGTTATATACACGCTGGATCGGATAGCCGAGACCGTTGCCCTGCATCTCTGGATCCCACAACTTGAATTTACTGAATGTAAGAAGGTTGCTTCCGCTCAAGTATATTCGTGTCATATTAATTCCCAGCTTCTTTGAGAGTTTGTCCGGAATCGTGTAGCCGAACTCCGCCGACTTCAGGCGCAGGAACGAGCCATCTCTCATGAACCACGTGCTGACCTGGCTGTTATTGGCGTTCTGTTCCTCCGAAAGACGTGGCCAGAAAGCACGGATGTTCCGGTTTTCCTCGGTCCAGACATCATCCGCGATGCTCTTCATCAAGGCGCGCTGGCCACCCTTGAAAGGAGAGACCTTCGCGGGATCTATCCAGAAGGAGGAACGGCCTGAACCCTGAAAGAAGCAGGACAGGTCAAATCCCTTGTAGCCAAGGGAGACACCGAATCCGTAGATGATTTCCGGGGTCACAGGGTAACCGATGGCCACCTTGTCCAGCTCACTGATGATGCCGTCGTTGTTGATGTCCTTGTACTTGATGTCACCGGCCTGGGTCGGGACATTTCCTCCGAAATTCTGGAGAGGAGAATTGGCGACCTCGGCATCGTCAACGAACAGACGTTCGGCGACATAGCCATAGACCTGACCGAGCGACCGGCCTTTGTGGGAAAGCCAAGGCGTGTCAGCATAGTCGGGTTCCTCGTAGAACTTGTACTCGCTGGTGGCGTAGGTGAAGTTGCCGTTGCCCATAATCCACATCCCGTTCACGAAGGAATGATTGTACTGCACGGCCACCTCGCATCCATGTCCCACAGCTTCGCCGATGTTGGCGCTGATGGTCGCCTCGTAGCCTGCGGTTGAAGGAATATAGGCGCGCGGCATAAGGATATTGCTTCTGTTCTCCGTGAAGTAGTCAAACTGGACGTTCAGGTCATCGAACAGTCCAAGTTCGACACCGAGGTTCATCTTTCGGGAAATCTCCCAAGTGATCTCCGGATTGGCATACTGGGAGATGGACACCCCCGGTTTCGTGGTGTTGATGGTCGTGCCGAACGAAATGCCGTGGAGACTGCTGTTGAGATCCACATTCGAGAGATAGAAGAACCTTTCGTTGCCTATGGCGTCATTTCCGACAAGACCGTATGTGGCCTTGAGTTTAAGCAAAGAGACCGTGTTCTTGAGAGGCTCCCAGAATTTCTCATTGGAGATGATGTAGCCCAGACCGGCCGAAGGGAAGAACCCCCAGCGATGCTTGGCGTTGAAGCGCTCCGAACCGTTGTAGCCAAAGTTCGCCTCCATGAAGTAGCGGCTGTCATAGTCGTAGGTAAAACGGCCGGCCAGTCCCATATTCCTGTAAGGGAGGGACTTTTGAAGTGAGCCGGCGTTGCCGTAAAGGCGCTGTTGCATTGTGTAGACCAGAAGTCCTGTAACATTGTGCCTGTCCTTGAATTTACGGGCATAGTCAATGGCCGCCTCCATGTAGAGGGAAGAATTGACATCCTTCGCTCCTTCCGTGTAAGACAGGGCGTTGCTGCCTTCGTTGACGGAACGGACGGTATAGAAACCGTTGTCCCTGTCGTATGTGGCCAAAGAATAAAAATAAGGCTTTGACTCACGGCGGACATCAAAATAGGAATACCGGTCTGTGTTGACAAGCACCCTTCCCGACAAGCCTTTGGTTATCAATTCACTGAAATCCTGCCTGACTTCCACCTGCGCGAGCATGGTCGAGGATGAATATTGCTTGAACCCCTTGACCATCTCCGCGTACGGGTTCACATAAGTGTTGTCATCGTTCGTTCCGAACATCGTGTGCTTGCGCGGCTCCAGAATACCGTCGTCAGTGCGGTAGAAAGCCGGGAAAGCCACAGGGTTGGCGTTCATCGCCATCTCGTAAAGCTCGCTTCCGCCCTGAAGCGGCCCTTGATAGTCATCGAACGCTCCGTGAAGGCGGATTGTCACCTTGGTGCTCTTCGTCACATTCACGTTGAAATTGGCCCTCAGCACATACTTGTTCAGATTGATGTTGTTGGTGAAGTTGTTGTTCGAGTCCGATTTCAGCACTCCGTTGTCACGGGTGTAGGCTCCGGAAATATAATAATTCGAAATCTGGCCACCACCGCTGAGGTTGAAATTGAACCGCTGGTTGACTGTGGCCGGCTTGAACAGCATATCGTACCAGTCCGTCGCCGGAAACACATTCGTGTTGCGGTCCGCGAGTCTGGTGTTGGCGATCTTCTCCTGTGAATATGGAGCCGGAGCGATCGGATTGCGGGTCTTGACCGCCTCATTGTGTAGCGACATGTAAGTCACGGGATCAGCGAACTCCACTTCACGGGTCGGCTGGCTGATGGAGGTCTCGTAACGGAAATTCAGTTTCGCCTTGCCTTCCATTCCGCTCTTGGTGGTTATGAGGATGACACCGTTGGCTCCACGGGCGCCGTAAAGAGCGGCCGCCGTGGCGTCTTTCATCACCGAGAAGCTGGCGATGTCGTCAGTGGTCAGACGTGCCAGATCAGAGGACGACATCTCAATGTTGTCAATCAGGATAAGCGGATCCTTCTTCGCCGAGGCTCCAAAGGACGAGATTCCACGGACAAAGAACTGGGCGTTGTCCTGGCCCGGCTCTCCGCTGACCTGATATGAGATCACTCCGGAGACACGTCCGGCCAAAGCCGTCGTCAGGTTGCTTGAAGGGATTTTAAGTTCCTTAGGATTAACCGCCGAGACGGAAGCGATGATGCTCTCCTTCTTCTGCTTCGCGAAAGCCACGACAGTGACATCGTCAAGCTCATTGGCCTTCAATTCCAGTCTGACATCAATGACAGTCCTGTCTCCGACCGTGATCTCCTGTGTCTGAAAGCCCAGCAAAGAGAACTCAAGGACATTTTCAGGAGATACTGAAATGGACCAGCTTCCGTCCTGGCCCGAAATGACACCTCGCCCTTCTCCTTTGACCAGAATTCCTACACCCACCATAGGAACTCCCTCTGTGTCAGTGACGTGTCCGGAAACCGTCCTCTTCTGCGCAGACACATCAAGTGCCATCGCAAAGAGCGCCAGCAAGGACAAAAGGCCGACTCTGATTTGTTTTGGATTCATAAATGATTAAATAAGATTGGTAATTAATTGCTATATTTATTCCTTGATGACGGGGAACTCCGAAATTCTCAAAGTAGTGCATCCGTATGGAATCAGCGTGATGCGCTCCACCGGGACATCCTTGGTGTCCGGGCCATACATGCGGCTGTAAGGCTGCGGGCCGGCCATACTGTTGTAGAGAGTCCATGAAGGGATCCGTTTGGCGTTGACCATGATTGACACCGGAGCCGACTCAGGATTCCAATACCATTCACTGTCAAGGAGTTTCTCATCCACCTTCACCTCAAAGCAATCTGACAGGGAGGATTTGGCGGGATCGATTATTCCATAGTTCCACGGAGATTCCGGGAGCACCTCCCAATAGTCATTGCCATAAATGGAATTCTCTTCCCCAATGTCACACTTGACCCACTTCTCCTTCATCTTCAAAGCGTACACCAGCGGGCCCCTCTCCACCGCCACGGAATTCTCATACCATTCACTCAAAGACACCTCCATCGGAAGATCCAACACCACACGGTCGCCGTCAGACCATTCCCTGTCCAGGACAGCCATGCTGCCCACCGTGACAGAAACCGGTTCTCCGTTGACTGTCAGGCTCGGTCTGACGCTCCATGACGGAACGCGCAGATGCAAAGGGAACGACACTTTGCCACCAGATGGGACAGAAACCTCAAAATCAATCCTTCCGTCCATTGGATAACGGGTCTTCTCCATAATCAAGACATCAACCCCGGAGAAGCTCTTTCTGACGGAGGACGGGGAATATGCCAGAGCGGCAAGACCTCCGTCAGGAGACGACAGCCAAAGATTACGGGTAAACTTGGGCCAGCCTTGGTGCAAGTTCGATGTGCAGCAAGGATAGCCGGTCAAAAGGCCAAACACAAGGTCTGTGTTCCCGTGGTTGATGTCAAAATTATGAATACACCTGGTCACCATGACCTGATTGGGTTGCTGGAAATACTGACGCGCCGTGAAGTCATCCGTTATCTGGGACGGCAAGGCATTGAAAGCGATACGTTCCAGATGGTCAACATATTCAAGCCGACCGGTAACCTTCGCCATCTCTTCCAGAGAATACATCAGCTCAACCGCAGAGCACAACTCCGAGCCCTGCGTCGGATTGTTGCCGTGAAGAGCCTCGTCACCGCCGAACATTCCGTTCGGGAAACCGTTGTACTGACGGATGTCCGAGAACGCCTTGTCAACAGCGTCCAGATACTTCTGATCCGGATCCACCCTCCAATAAACCACCGGTTCCTTGATGCCCTGCGCAAGATTCACGCAGTGGATGGTGCTCAGTCTGTGAAGGTCGTCACTTTCCAGAAACATCTTGACATAATCGTGTCCCTGAGCATGAAGAACGCCGGCAAGATCAATCAACCAAGACTCTTTGGTGACATCATAAAGCCACAGCACCATGTTCAGATTGTCACAGGCCCTGTATTCCGCCCAGAAAGTCCACCTGCCAAGAGGTGTCTCAGGCAATGTCGCGAGCTGGTACCTGAAGTACCTGCGCATGAAATCAATCACCCTTTCGTCACCTGTCGCCGACCAATACTGCTGCAGAACCTTCAGGACCACTATCCTTGGCCACCAGTCATGTGAATTGTTTCTCTGAAGTCCACTCTCGTAGGGATAGTCCCGGTCCGGGCCGAAGAAACCATCCTCACGCTGGCTTGCCAAAGCCCACTCTATCCACGGCTTGGCCTTGTCCTTCAAATCCTGATCATCAAGAATATACGCCAGCGGCAGAAGACCGTCAATCCAATACGGCCCTCTTTCCCATTGGTCTCCGTCTCCTCCCAACCATCCGTTTCTGTCCCCCATCACCTGAGGATAAAGGACATCCATCCGGGATGTCATCCCGTTACTTTGCCTGAGCAGCATCTCTTTAAGCCAGCCTTCGGCCTTGACCGCTCCCAAAGGCAGTTCCTGATAAGCGGTCGGCCGCAATCTTGATTGTTTGTCAATAGTGTTTGATTCGTATTCCACCCAGACCTTCATCTTGCCCGGAGCTCTGTTGTCCCATGCGTAATACGGGACAAACCTGACGGAACGCCCGTTTGAAGAGGCTGTGACCGTGCATACTCCACCAAGTGTCTCCGGCTCGAACACGCACTGGAAAACATCATCCGACGTGAGCCTTATGGCATCAAAACCAGCGTTGTCCACCTGCTCCATGCAATAGACGATCGGACCTCTCTGTATGGCGCGCTTTCCAATGTTGGCCTTCACTTTAGGATCGGAGGTGACAACCTTCACCGGCATATTCATTTCAAAGACAATCCGGTCGCCTTTCCTCCATTTTCTTTCAAGCACCACATAGCCTCCGTCCAGAACGTACCGGACCTTCTTTCCATTGACAGAGACATTATATTCCTCACACCAGCCAGGGATGCGAAGTCTGACGGCGAATGCGGTCTTTTTCTCCGGAGAGACTGTCATCGAGACAGTTCCGTCCCAAGGATATTCGGTTTTCTGGCTGAATGTTGTCTTCACGCCTGAGATCTCCGTCTCCACCTTGCCGGACACATAAAGATTGACCCACAGCGCATCATCCGACCGGGCATAGATGTAGCCACCGACTGACGGAAGGAACCTTGAGATCTGGCTCGGGCAGCAGGCGGTGCCGTACCAAGGCTTTCTGTGATGATCACCGTCCGAAGCCAAAGGATTGACATAGAAAAACCTGTCGCTGGACAAGGATATTCCCGCAAGCGCGCCGTTGTACATCGCGCGTTCCAAGACATCCACATACCGGGACTCCCCTTTGAGCATATTCATGCGCTGGTTCCACATCACCATTCCGACGGAGGCGCAGGTCTCGCAATAGGCGTCCTTGTTCGGCAGGTCATAGTCCTCGGTGAAGCCTTCATTGCGGCGCGAGGAGCCGATCCCGCCGGTCAGATACATCCTGGTCTTCACCACATTGTCCCAAAGCCTGTCCAAAGCGGCGATGTAAGAAGTGTCTCCGGAAGTCGCCGAATAGTCCGCCATTCCGGTAAGCAGATACATCGCGCGCACCGCATGGCCTCCGATCTTGCCAAGTTCCGCGACAGGAACTTTGTCAATATAATAGTCATACGCCTTCCAGTCGGCTTTGCCGCGGCCTCTTTCCTCCAACAGGAAATGAGCCAGATCCAGATATTCTTTCTTGGACGTCTCATGATAAAGGCGGATCAAGGCAAGCTCGATTTCGGGATGCCCTGGAACCCAATCCTTTTTGCCGGGGCCGAATTCCGAGACAAGATATTCCGCGAATCTTTCGGCCACATCCAGCAGCACGCGTTTGCCTGTGGCTTTATAATAGGCGATGCCGGCCTCGATAAGATGCCCGCCACAGTACATCTCATGCTTGTCCATGTCAGTCCAGCGCTTGCCAGGCATCTTTAACGTGTAGTAGGTGTTGATGTAGCCATCCTTTCCCTGCGCTCCGGCGATCAAGGCGATGATGCTGTCCAATTGAGACTCCAACACCTTGTCCGGAGTGTTCTGAAGAGAATAGGACGCACCTTCTATCATCTTATACAAATCGGAATCGTCATAGAAAAGACCCTCGAAACGACCTTCCCTTACCCCCGCCGCTATGGCGAAGTTATCGACCCTGTGCGTCTTTTTGGCACACTGGTCAAGGCAAAACGGGACGGTCACTTCGGAGAGCCGTTTAATTCTGGGCCGCCAGAATGAATCCTCAACGGTTACACTTGAAAAACTGATGGGTTCATTCAGCGTGGCGTCAGCTTTCGCGTAACCGGCCATGGCCAGCCAAAGCATGCAAAGCGAGACAATGGTCTTCAGTGGTTTCATTTTCATTGATATTTCTGTGTGCAAAAAAAGATAAAACCCGTCTCAAAACGGGTCAAAATCGTTTCATAAAATACCAAAATCGTGTCTCAAACACTCCCCAAGAGGGCTTTCTTAGCAGAAATCCTTTGGCAGTACACCATATTGCCGATAAAAGCACCGTGAGAAATATGATGACGAACTGAAGCCTGTGATGTAGGCGATTTCATTTATCCGATACTCTTTCTGCCGCAAGAGTTCCGCCGCTTTCTTGAGCCTTACGACGCGAATAAAGTCATTAGGCGTCACCTTGAGAGACTCCTTCACTTTCCTGTAAAGTGTGGCACGGCTCATATTCATCAATGAAGCGAGTTTGTTGACATCCAAGTCCGCCTCCTCAAGATGGTCGTTGATAAGTTGCGTCAAAGCGTTCAGGAAACTTTCATCAGCCTTGGTATAGACAAGATTGCTTGGTTCAGTCTCTCCGATGTTCCTTATTGTCTCGGAAACGTAACCGTTCCTGAGCTGGTTCTCAATGCTGCTGACGAGGAAGTCCATATAAACCGGCTTTCCCAGATAGTCATCCGCACCAGCCAACGCGGCGTCGGCCTTGAACTGAGGAGAGACCTCCGCGGTCAGGAATATCACAGGAATATGCCTGAGACGCGGATCGCCCTTGATCGCCCTGCAAAGCTCGATTCCATTCATGCCGGGCATAACCACATCCGAGAGCACCAGATCGACATGGTTATTGGACAATATCTCAAGAGCGCGCTTCCCGCCTCCCGCCTTGATGATATTGTATTTCCCGCTCAGATGTCTGGTTATGAAATCCACAAACGGCATATCGTCCTCAACAAGAAGCAGAGTCTTTTCAGAATCCGTCGATGAACCGCCCGCCACGATTTCAGGCGCCTCAAGAACATTATCCAGACACCTGAACGCATTCTCCTGCTCAAGAGGCAGTGTTATCGTGAACCGGGTCATCCCGTCAGGCCCATCCGTCAACCTCAGGCTTCCCTTATGAATCTCAGCCATTGATCTGGCGAAAGGCAAACCTATTCCAAAGCCGTCGGAATTCTCATCCACCTTGAAATACGGAGAAAATATCTTCTCCGAAAGTTCAGGAGGAATCCTGTCGCCATCATTGGTCACGGAAATCTCACAACTGTCCGCCACCTGCGCCATGGTGATCCAGATGTGGCCGTCGGCATGCTTGAGGGCATTGGAAAGCAGATTGCTCACAATCTTGACAAACATTTCCACGTCAACATCCGCCATAAGAGATTCTGGGATGTCACTCTCCAGGTCACAGCCCTTCAGTCTGGCGGACGGAAGAAACCTATGAACCACTCCCCCGAGGACCTTGGTCAAATCCGCGCGGACAAATTGCGGCTCGATCCCGCTGCCATTCACCTTCCTGAAATCAAGCAACTGATTCACCAGATTCATCAAACGGTCTGTGTTGTCCCTTATGATAAGCAGGTTGTCATAATCCGCATCCGATTTTGTCCGATGACTGATGATTTCTTCCAAAGGCATCTTCATCAGGCTCAAAGGTGTTCTTATCTCGTGGGTTATGTTTGAAAAGAACGTTATCTTCGCCTTGTAGATTTCCCTTTCCTTCTCTTCATTGCGTCTCCGCTCGCCTTCTTCCTTCTCTCGTTCCATCTTTCTCTTGGCCAAAGAGAAACCGACACCCGACGCACATGTCATGAGGACGAAATACATCACATAAGCGAAAGTGGTTCTGTGGAACGGAGGTTTGACCACTATCTCCAAGGATGCGGCGTCGGTCGAGTCAATGTTGTCCGCCCGGACATGAAGGACGTACTTTCCTGCCGGAAGGTTTGAATATGTCACCCTGGCCGGCATCTTGGCGGGGATCCACTGCCTGTCCCAGTTCTCAAGACTGTAGTACCAGTTTGTGTTGTGCGCCGGCACATAGTTGATCTCCGTCATGCACAATGTGAAGTTCTTGATACCCGGACGCACGACAAGACGTTTTGTGTCCATGATCGAAGAGTCAAGCAGTCCGTACTGATCTCCCGGTCTAACCTTCCGGTTATTCACAAGAAGGTCGGTCATGCAGACCTCCGGCCTCCGGTTCTCCTTGGACATCCGCTCAGGAACAAAAGACACGAAGCCGTTTATGCTGCCGAAATACATCTTCCCCGCAATGTCCATGAAACATGACTTGTAGTTGAACTGGTCTGACGGCAGACCGTTGGAATGGGTATAGGTCCTCACTCCGAAAGTCACCGCATCCATGCGGAAAAGCCCCTTGTTGGTGCCTCCCCAGATGTTTCCGCTCCGGTCACATTCAAGACAGGACACGACATCACTCAAAAGACCGTTCCTGGTGTTGATGACCGATGAGAAAGAATCCTTGTCCTTGTCATACAGGCAAAGTCCGTCCCCCTCGGTGCCGGCCCACAACCTTCCGCGGCCATCCTCCAAAAGGCAGGCGACATAACTTCCGGAAGTACCGTACGACGAGGACACATTCATGTAACGCCGCCAAACACCTGTCTGCCTGTCGTACGAATATATTCCTTCACCCATAGTGGCAAACCACAGGCGGCCACCTGCGTCTTCAACGATGTCATTCACCTGCACGTCAGACGGCCCGTCAGGGCCTGCTTCCTCAAAGATGTCCTCCCCTGACACATAACGATAGAGTCCGGACATCATCCCGATCCAGACTGTTCCCCATGAATCCTTGAAGACAGCATAGATTGAGTTGTTCTTCATGCCAGCCTGACCGGATGACATTCCCAGCCGACGGATCCTTCCCGTGGATGTGTCCATGATGAAAAGTCCCTCGGCGAATGACCCGACCCAAAGTCTGCCGCTGTCATACATCAGCGCATGGATGTTCCCGGCAGGGACATTGACCGCTGAAAACGACCTGCTCCCTGGATCGAAGCTGAACAATCCGGCATCCTCGGTCGCTATCCACATCATTCCGGAATCACCCTGACAAAACTCACTTATCCTCTTGCCGCCAATGGTGTTCTTTCCGGGAATATTGTAGAATCTCTCGAACTCAGGCGATTTCTGAATATAATTGACCCCGCCGAAATAAGTCCCTACCCAAACTCCTCCGTCCCGATCCTCATAAATCGAATGGACAGCGTTGTCCGACAATGAGTACGGGTCTCCGTAGGTATGGTTCAACGACGAGACTCTGGATGATTTCATATTATAGACATACACCCCTGACTCCGTGCCTATCCAGATCATCTTGTCGGAGCATCCTATGATCTGGCGGACAAAAAGAGTGTTCCCGCTGACAGGCTCTCTTTCAAGAAAAGGAGTGATTTTCCCGCTCTTGCAGTCAAGCGACTGAACCCCCTTGGCCGAAGTGCCCAAAAGGATATTGTTATCCGAGAGAATGTACAATGTGTTCACATCGTTCATTTCGGGGTCAGTCTCACTGATGACGAAGCGAGTCACGGATGAGGCCTCCGGATCAAGGCACAACACACCGTTCCCGTATGTCGCCACCCAGACTTTTCCTTTGGAATCCGTCTCTATACGTCGGAGATTGATCGGCACAGTGGCGTCCATGCCGAGTAATTTCTCAAGATTGAATTCCACAAGTCCACCCTCAGAGTCATATCTGAACACCTCGCCATTCTGGCAGGCGATCCAGACATTTCCCGAACGATCCCTGCAGATGCTTCTAGCCTTGCCGCCTACAGCCTTGCCCTCCTCGGTATGGGCATCAAAGAACGTGAATCTCTCAAGCCGAGGATCATAGATGAACACCCCATTGAAAGTGCCAAGCCAAAGCTTATGGTCATCATTCTCGAAAATGGTGAAATAATTATCGCTTCCGACAGATTGAGGATCATCCGGATTCCTTCTGAACACCACTATCTCATGTCCGTCGTAACGGTTCAGGCCATCCTGAGTGCCGAACCACATAAAGCCACGGCTGTCCTGATGTATGCAGTAAACCATGCTTTGTGACAGGCCGTCCTCCACATTCAGGCATTTCATGCAGGAAAGAGTCCCGTCCGACCACGCGGGAACGGAGCAAAGCAAAGACGCCACTGCCGTGATGAATATTGATAGCGCCAACCTGAGTCCCATTCACGTGTTCAGTTTAGTATTGTCTTTCTGTCCTGACTTCCAAGGCGTTGAGACGGCCGTCAATGTCCTCGTAGCCCTGCCAGTCTGTTCCACGCCGCCGATGACACCGACACCGTCCGCCGACATCGCGGCGATCATCAAGGAGACTCCGGTGCGGATGACCTCCAACACTTCATCCTTCGCTCCCTGAGGGCGAATCGAAACGCTTAGGGCATACCCGCCCTCTATGATGAATGAACCCATAATTACGACTTGTTCTAACAAAGTTATAACTTTGTTGGGGAAAGAACAAACAACTGATAAGCATAACTCTCGCTCGACCGCGAAGTTGAACAGCTTCCAAGTCCTACCCGTAAATATCTCTGAGCACCGCCAACGAGCGGACGTTGACGGCCGATTCGGTGTGATGCTCGATGTACTTCAGGATGCACTCGGCGATCTCGTTGCGGTCGGAACCTCTTAAAGGAAGCAGCATCGCCTCGCCGAAAGAGCTGGTCAGAAGAGACTTGATGTGGTCAAGATGCTTGCCGGCGAAAGGGGCGATGTCTATTGTGTCCGGATTGAAACCAAGGACAGCGCAGAGTTCCAGCAGGAACCAGAGATGGAAGTTGGCGAAGTCGCTCTGAAGCGCGTCAAGCGTCAGTATCGACCTTTTCAACCACT
>OIZT01000740.1_pt1 | contig 18029 bp, 20 predicted proteins | sample 1588611 | NCBI WGS metagenome assembly OIZT01 (sample SAMN03283278) | human gut metagenome | biome: human-associated habitat; material: feces | host: Homo sapiens | place: Peru | collected 2012
CGAACTTATTCGTGAATTATTCATATTTATAAAATTAATTTTGAACAGTTACTTAACCGATAGAATTGTATAATAAAAGGAAGGAGAAGAGAAAAACCATAAAGGAAAATTAAACAAGGAAAGTTTGCCCGTTCCAAAATAAAGGACTACATTTGCACACGAAATAGTTATTAAGGTGAAGTTGAAAGGATTCCAACGCACAAATTCGTGTGGGAGTTCTTTCGGTTTTTTTTTGCTCCTTCATGACTACTCCGAACATAGCAATCAAAAATAAATTATAATACCAATAACAGATTATGGCTTATATGACACAAGAGGGCTACGACAAGATGGTGGCCCAACTCCGTCACATGGAATCAATCGAACGCCCCGCTGCTTCAGCCGCCATTGCCGAAGCTGCCGATAAGGGCGACCTATCAGAAAACAGTGAATACGATGCTGCAAAGGAAAACCAAGCTAAGTTAGAAGGCCGTATCAGCGCTATGAAAAAGGCCATTGCCGAAGCTAAGATTATCGATAAATCGAAGATTCGCAACGACATTGTGCAGATACTCACCACCGTGGAGATGAAGAACGTAAAAAATGGTATGGTGATGAAATATACGATTGTAAGCGAAAGCGAAGCTAACCTGCGCGAGGGAAAAATCTCAAGCACTACACCCATCGCACAAGGTTTGCTCGGCAAGAAAGTGGGCGACATCGTAGAGGTGAAGATTCCTCAAGGAACTGTTCACCTTGAGATTCTGAGCATTAGCATTTAAGGAGTTCGGAGTTTTAAGGTTATGAGGTTATAAAGTTACTTTTGCTATTGAATATACATCTGCAACATCCTTTCCCCACAACCCTAAAACTCCAACCACACTTTATAATAACCTTGAAACTCAGAAAGCAGTAATGACGATATTTTCAAAGATTATTGCGGGTGAAATTCCCTCATACAAATGTGCCGAGAATGATAAGTTTTATGCCTTTCTCGACATCAATCCAGTGGCTCAAGGACACACTCTTGTAGTGCCCAAGCACGAAGTGGATTATATCTTCGACCTTAGTGATGAAGAGTTGGCCGAAATGACCATCTTTGCCAAACATGTAGCGCTCGCCATCCAGCGTGCTTTTCCTTGCCGAAAGGTAGGCATGGCAGTACTCGGTCTCGAAGTAAATCATGCTCATATCCACCTCATTCCATTACAAACAGAGGGCGACATGGACTTCCGCAAGCCCAAGCTTGAACTCTCTGCCGAGATAATGAAAATGACAGCCGACAAAATTTTAGCCGAGTATAGCAAATAAAAGGCTTATCATCATTTCTGTGACGTGATGCCTCTTGAACACATTCATCAAGACCAATCATTGCATTGACCTCTACAATAAAGGCAATACCGATACAGGACACGTCGACCACAGAGACTTTTGAACAAACTATACAGAAATGCGGGGATGCAACACCAACAACGTATTGCATCCCCGCATTATTTTGTAGAATCAGAGCGATTCTTATTTATTTCAGAACACCGAGTTCCTTGCCCACCTTGATGAAAGCAGCAATACACTTGTCAAGGTGTTCACGATCGTGGCCAGCAGAAATCTGCACACGAATACGAGCCTGATCCTTGGGCACTACGGGATAGTAGAAGCCTGTCACATAGATACCTTCTTCCTGCATTTTCTGAGCATATACTTGCGAGAGCTTAGCATCATAGAGCATCACAGCGCAGATGGCACTCTGAGTGGGCTTGATATCGAAGCCAGCAGCAATCATCTTGTCACGGAAGTAGTTGACATTCTCTACAAGCTTATCGTGGATTTCGTTGCTCTCATCGAGGATCTTGAAGGTTTCAAGAGCAGCACCTACGATGGCAGGGGCTACAGAGTTAGAGAAGAGGTAGGGACGTGAACGCTGGCGCAACATGTCGATAATTTCCTTACGTCCCGTGGTGAAGCCACCCATAGCACCACCGAAAGCTTTGCCCAGTGTACCAGTGTAGATGTCAACACGACCATAAGTATTGAAGAACTCGCTCACGCCGCGACCCGTCTTACCCACAACGCCAGCAGAGTGACTCTCATCCACCATGACAAGAGCATCGTACTTCTCGGCCAAGTCGCAAATCTTATCAATAGGAGCCACATTGCCGTCCATAGAGAACACACCATCGGTCACGATGATGCGGAAGCGCTGCTCTTGAGCTGCTTGAAGCTGACGCTCGAGGTCTTCCATATCGGCATTGGCATAGCGATAACGCTTAGCCTTGCAGAGGCGCACACCATCAATAATAGAAGCATGATTCAAAGCATCGGAAATGATGGCATCATCGGCCGTGAGCAAAGGTTCAAACACACCACCGTTGGCATCGAAACAAGCTGCGTAGAGAATGGTATCCTCGGTCTTAAAGAACTTAGAGATGGCAGCCTCAAGTTCCTTATGTACATCCTGCGTACCGCAGATAAAGCGCACGCTCGACATACCATAACCGCGACGATCCATCATATCCTTAGCAGCTTGGATGAGGCGCGGATTGTTGGAAAGACCCAAGTAGTTGTTAGCACAGAAGTTGAGTACTTCCTTGCCCTGCACCTGAATAGCGGCCTGCTGAGGACCTTCAATAAGGCGTTCTTCTTTATAAAGACCGGCTTCTTTAATTTCCTTCAGTTCGTTCTGAAGGTGTTGTTGGAGTTTACCGTACATTTGGATATATGATTTATAAAAGGTTTGTCTGCCACAAAAAGCCGAAACGGAGCATCTCTCAAGGAGAGAATATCCCCTACCGACATAGCAACCGCAAAGTAACAGATTTTTTTTGAAAAATAACGTTCTGCGTACTATAAATATCAAAAAAAGATTGCACCTTTGCACAAGTGATTACATTCTAATAACATACCTCTACGAATGAAAAATATTTTAGTAATTGGTGCGACAGGCCAAATTGGTTCTGAACTCACGATGAAGTTGCGTGGCATTTACGGCAACGACCATGTAGTGTGCGGTTACATCCCCAGCGCAGCCCCTAAAGGCGAACTCGCCGAAAGCGGCCCTGCTGAAATCTGCGATGTAACGAATGGAGAGATGATTGCAGACGTGGTGAAGAAGCACAACATCGATGCTATCTACAACCTCGCTGCGCTATTGAGCGTAGTAGCTGAAGGTAAGCCCCAACTGGCATGGAAGATTGGTATCGATGGCCTGTGGAACGTGCTTGAGGTAGCTCGTCAGCACCACTGCTCTGTGTTCACCCCCAGCTCCATCGGCTCATTCGGCCCCGAAACTCCTGCCGACCACGTGCCACAAGACACGATACAGCGTCCGCGCACCATCTATGGTGTGTCAAAAGTCACCACAGAGTTACTCTCTGACTATTATTTCCGTAAATATGGCGTCGACACTCGTGCCGTACGCTTCCCCGGCTTGATTTCATACGTGACATTGCCTGGAGGCGGCACTACGGACTATGCTTGCGATATCTACTACTCCGCTGTACGCGGCGAGAAGTTCATTTGTCCTATCGCCAAGGGCACCTACATGGACATGATGTACATGCCCGACGCCTTGCGTGCTGCCGTAGAGCTAATGGAAGCCGACCCTGCACGCCTTGTCCACCGCAACGCATTCAACATCGCGGCCATGAGTTTCGATCCCGAAGGCGTACTCGCTGCCATCCGCAAATATAAGCCCGAATTTGAAATGGAATATCAGGTGGATCCTCTAAAGCAAGCCAACGCGGATTCATGGCCCAATAGCCTCGACGACATTTGCGCTCGCCAAGAATGGGATTGGAAGCCCGAGTATGACCTCGATGCAATGACCATAGACATGCTCAAAAAGCTCGAAGAAAAGATAAAGTAAAGTTCTGCACTCTTCTTCCTAACGAAAAGGATGGTACGAATAGGCGAAAGCCCTATCGTACCATCCTTATTCTTTATCAGAAACTACGTCAACATCAAAGTACACACATAGATACTCTCAACACTGACAAGTTATTCCACAAGCTTCATACTGACCACAAAGCGATCATTAGCCACGCCTTGTTCGTCAAAGACTGCCACAACCTTAAATACAGCTATCGGCTCAATTTCGTCACCTACGATGATAATGTCATCGTTCTGAATATTATCCACTACGTGATAAGGCACTGAGGCTTTATACACGGAGCGAACCGTCTGATACGTAGCCTTCGCATAATTATAGCCGTTGGCACGTACAAAGTAGCGCTTTGTATTCGTATTCCATCGTCGGAGCAACACCTCACTATCATCTGACGAATCATAAGCCACAAACACATCAATGTCGGCAGAATCAGACAACGAGGTGCGTATAGGCAGGCCTCGCTGAAACGAAAATCCATTGGGGCGATTCTCGCCCTCTACGGCATAGAGTGTTATGCCCGATTGCTCCTTAAGGTAACGATCTGCACTGATTATACGCACAGAAGTACTCGCCTGTTGATAATGACCACCATCGTCAGCTACTTCTGCCGTGATGCGCAATGGAAGAGAATCGGTACTCACATAAGGCATCCGATAAGCCACTTTGCAGTCCATCTTTCCCGTTGGAACAGACAGCGTAGAATCGAGAATAGATACATTGCCGCGTTCTTCATCAAAACTATTCAGCCTAAGGGTTGTACATTTATTACCCGAAAGGCTATTGGCTTTCACTGACAGTTCTGCTACGCTTCCCGTATTATAATCTGTCTTCTCTGTAGTAACACTCACATGCAAAGGGGCAGGATTGTCTACATTCAAATCACTACACGAAATGCTTATTAGCGCAACCACCACACACGCAAGGGGCTCATAAAATCTCCGAAATCTCATAAAAGCTATCTACGTAAAAACAGGCGCTAACTATCAATAACCCTAAAGCTATCTGAGTTAGCGCCCGACTTTGTTCAAATCATCATTATTTTGATTTATAAGCTCTAACCGTAAGCTTCAACTTACTAATTGAGCCTAAGAAAAGGCGATCTGTTACACGCTCTTCTCGTACTACACGGAAATAAGTAGCACCAGGATTTTCATCAAGTACTTTACCCAACACCTTGTGATAAAGTGGACGACGCGCTCCACGCAAACCTTTCAATACAGCATGGCGCTTATTCGTACGATCGTATGCCACACCATTCACTTTGTCAATGGTACGGATAAAGTAAAGATATGTGCGATAATCCACCTCAACGGTAGTTTCGCCCACCTGCTGCATGTGGTCTAGCTTCTTAAGCTGAGACTCACTCGGATTGTACGTCTTGTCAAGCTGATAAGTGCCGCAAGCTTGCAGCGCCCCAACCATCACGACGAACATTAAATATTTAAGATACCTCATGATAGGTCAGTAATTATTATTTAAAGAAATAAGTAAGCGTCACACGGAACTGATTGCCAATCTGACCCTTACGAGCCTTCAGACCATCGAAACGTCCTGCCTCATTATCCATATTTTTCAACGCGTTATAGTCGGGTACTTGATACTCGGTATCGCCTTCCTTCACCTTGTACTTGCAACCCAAGTCGGCCATAGAAGAAATACCATATTCCACGCCAAGAGCTAAAGGCAGGTCGCCGATATAAGCTTGCAAACCGATGAAGGCTCCCAAACCAATATTGAAGGCACCTTTCTTCTTGTAGCTATCATTGTCGTCATAGGAGCCATCATACAAAACGTCACGGCTCCAACCAAAAGGAAGTTCTGCACCAGCATATACATCGAGGATATTAGAACGGCTAAAGTGGTAAGCTATACCAGGTTGGAAGAGATTCGTAGACTTCACATACTTATTAGAATAGTCTACTGTTTTATTATGCGCAATGTCGGTATACACTTCACCGCTCAACTTCTCTCGAGTTTTAGAGAACTGCAATCCCAAACGTGCTTCTACACGATCGGTCACCATGTACTTTAAGTTAACCAAGGGAAGCGGATTATCAAACTTCACGTCCTTGTCGAACATATCCTTGAACATGTTCGAACTTACACCCATGTAAATACCGAAGTCGCCCTTCTTAACGCGATTACCCGTACGGATTGTCTTGGCTGTAGGAACGCCCTCCGTAATTTGAGCCATCGACGGCAAGCAAAGTCCCATTGCCATCAACGCACATACAATGATTCTTTTCATTTTAACGTTAGATTAGATGTTGAAATGTTAATGTTGATTTAGTAAAACAAGCCCTTAATTTCTTAAAGCCGCAAGTGGCGAAAATTCGCTCTCGCACGAATCAAACACCACTCTGAGCACGGCTTGTTTCGCAAAAGTAGGTCTTCAAAGAAACATTTACCAACATTTATTAGACACTATTGGTTTATATATCAACCAATCTGCAACAATTGTATAAACCAACATGTACACTATGCCTCTAGCTCCTTACTATAGATTGCAAAAAAATCATATTCGAGAGCTTTTGAAATAAGCATCAAGGTTACCGTATCTATATAAGGTCGTTGAAGAATCTTATATACGTTTGTCCTACTACAGGACAGTTCTCGAGCCAACCAACTGACGGTACGTTGCTTTTCTTTGATTTTCTTCTGTATTTCCAATCCTATATGTATCATAAGTTCTTAACTAAATATCATTATTGATTAACATGTGCAAATGTACCTATTTCTATTTTTACCCCCCCCGATTAAATATGTTTTAACACAATAATGTTAATAATGCACACTTACAGTAAACGTACAGCTTAGCTTTGTTGATCAAAAAGAGTAAGCGAAGATGGCCTTAAAGTGTACTTTACTGGAGGAGGGATGGGAAACTTTAGTGACCATAGCCCATTATGTATTGGGAAATACTATGGTTCATCACTATAATAGGATTTTCTGCAGAAAACTTCATATGCGCACCATCACCTCCTCATCGGTAAGTCTGGGTAAAATCCTTGCCTGTTTGTCGGCTTTGCGGAGTGTGACATTGCCCATTCCCCTTCTGAGCAGCATCTTAAAAATTCGTCCTTGTCGTCCTCTGATGTACATCTTCCCGTTTCTAGATGCACATCTTGCTGTCCTTAGATGTACATCTTGCCATCGTTCAACGCCCAGTGACTGATCGTTCAACGCCCGGTGACTGATCGTTCAACGCCCGGTGACTGATCGTTCAACGCCCGGTGTACAACGGGAAGATCTTCAAAGAGGAACGGAATTGTCTAAGTTATAGCTTGATAATGACGAAGTTCGGGACACTTCGTTCGCTGTTTACGCATACCCCCGTTCACAAGGGATTTTTCATCTATGCAGAGAGTATAAATTTGCATGCTCCAAAGAAGACAAAATCTTCGTACCATAAAGGCTAAATAAAGAGACTTTCTCATCTGGTATCAGAAAGGGAGGACTCACGAATCTGCATCATCAAATACGGACAAAGTTCCAATTGAAAAGTGTTGCTCACAGCTGAAACTCCACAACCTTCGTCAAAGCCTTTAAACTTTATGAGAACATTGGAGCGCGTCATTAGAATGAGTAGACATTACGCTGACAAAAATCATTATTTCTAATGAAAGGATTTTGCTTTACAAGGACTATATTTGCAAATTGATTAACATTTAAAACTTGTCGTTATGAAAACACTCTTCAAACAAGCTTTGCTACTTCTATCACTCGTCGCTGTTCCCGCCTTCACTCAAGTAAACGACCGCGCTACCCTATTCCATCTAAAAGGAAAAGTGAAAAGCATAAAACTCTACTGCGGAACATCACTCTGGGCGTCATGTACATTCAATGCTAAAGGCGAATGGACCTACATCGATGCTTGTCTCAATGATACCTACTCTATCATTCCCGGACACGACAATTACTGTGAGAACGAACGCGATGAACAGGGACGACTCACTATGCTCTTCTACGATGATGTGAGAGTCTGGAATCGTTACCACTTCTCATACGAGGGAACCACGCTAATCGTTACAAGCGATGCACAAGATAACTTTAGCCAAACCAACGAGAAGTATACTTATAGTCATAACGCTACTGGCGACCCCACGAAGCGTACTTATCACACTGAAGAAACTACTTGCGACCTCACCGCGCGAGGCACCGAGACCTACACCATTCTTGCTCGAGACAGCCAAGGCAACTGGACCAGGCGTAAATGCACACGCAGCGATGGCTCACCCACTATCATACAAACCCGACGCATCACTTACTTCACCTCCACACCCTCTTACAGAAAGAGATAATACATTATAAATAAATTACATCACTATGAATAAGATTCTCTCACTCCTCATTTTCTTTTGCATCTCACTCAGTACAAGTGCCCAACACACCGATCGTTTCAGCATCTACGGTCTGAAAGGGAAAGTAAAGGCATGCGAATTTTACGACGAAGAAGGAAACCCCAACAATGACGACTTAGCGTTCGACCGAGCAGGTAGGCTCATCAACGTGCGCAATCATCCTCTCGATTGGAACTACGGCCACCATAAGCGCGACGCACAAGGACGCATCACAAGCCTTGGCGACAAGGATAATGGCATTTACAAATACACCTATAATGCGACCAATCAATTGACACGGATCACCACTTACTATTCGGGCATAACGGCCAAAGCAGATGTCGTTGAGCAGTATTCCTACGATTCGGAAGGGCGCATTATCTCTATCGTTTCCACTTACAGCGATGGCACAAAAAGTAGCATTATGTATTCTGACTTTACGAAAACAGACTCTCATGGCAACTGGATTCGTGCCAAAGTAGTAGAAATTAATCAACAAGGTGAGCGCGAAGAATATACCCAATTGCGCCGCTTCACGTATTTCCAATAAAAGATTCCTTACATAGCAAAATCTCCGCATATCGCACCCATACCCTTTAAGACATGGATGCGATATGCGGAGATTGTTAGTTAGTAGGAATGAATCCTCCCAAGGTGCTATTTTTACATCAGAGTAGTTTTAACTCATTGTAAGGGGAATAGTGATATTACGCCCACAATCCAAGACCTACGACCATTACGATGCCAATGACAACTTGCAATGGAAGCCCCACCTTTATATAATCGATAGGCTTGTAGCCTCCCGCGGACATAACGAGGGCATTGGGCGGAGTGGAAAATGGTGAAGCGAAACACATACTCGCTGCCACCGTAACAGCTAACAATACGGGCACAGCGTTCAATCCCTCGGCTTGCGCAGCTTGCAAAGCAATGGGAGCCATAAGCACAGCGGTCACTGTATTGGAGATAAAAAAGGTCATGAGCGAAGTGGCCACATAGACACATGCGATAAGAAGCATTCCTCCATGACCGCCGACAACGTCGACTAAAGATTGAGATATCAGTTGCGACAAGCCCGTTTTCTCTAGTGCTGTCGACATAGGGAGCATCGCCCCAAAGAGTATAATGCTTTCCCAATTGATGGTTTTGAGCGCAGCCTCTACACTGCGCAAGCAACCAGTGAAAATCATGGCTACAGCAGCTAGCATCACAGCCGTGACGGGAGCAATAGGTATAAAGTCAAAGGCCATAAGCGCCACCATAAGCACCATGATAAGAGCGGCTAGTGGAGCTTTGTAGTCGAGCGTCACTTTCGCAGCTTGCTCGAGTGGTTGTCCAAGGATTACCCATTCTTGCCCGTCCCTTCCATTCAGTTTGGTGATATTGCTCCAACGTCCCTGCACTAAGACAATATCTGAAGCATGTATACGCTGATCTTTAAGGTCATCGAGTAAATAAGAGGTGTGCCTACGAATGCCGAGCACATTCAGTCCATAAGTAGAGCGAAAGCCCGTCTGCTCCACCGTCTGCCCTACGAGCGTCGATGCAGGAAGCACCAATATTTCTGCCATGCCCACATCGTAGAAATTAAGAGTTCCACCTCCTTCGTTACGAGAAGTTTCTACCTCGCTAAGTTGGAGCTCTGATGCGAAATGGCCTATCTGTTCTACTGTACCCGTTGCGTAAAGTACATCCCCTACGATGAGGCGTTCATTCCCCATGGCAAACTGCTCAAGTTTACGAAGAGCTCTCCCTTGAAGTGAAGAACGGCGCACTTCAAGGATAGTTATACCATAGTGACGACGCACGTCGAGTTCCTTGAGTGTATGGCCTACCATCGAAGAGTTTTCGCTGATTTGTAAGCAATGAAGATCTTGCGCGAGTTTGTATTCTTCGGTTAATTGCTGGAGAGATTTTCCGCTGCGCGTGGAAGCGGAAGCAATGCGTCCTTTAAGAAAACGGCGTGAGAGGGGGAGAAGCAATACTGTGCCTACTACGATGCAGACGATGCCTATTGGAGTGAACGAAAAAAAGCCTAGCGGCTCATAACCTGCGCCGACTAGAGCATCACGAACGATAAGGTTGGGTGGAGTTCCAATAAGGGTGAGCATGCCGCCCATACTGCCTGCAAAAGCCAACGGCATGAGGAATCGTGAGGGAGAGAGTCCTGCCCCGCGTGCCATACTCACAACGATGGGGAGCATCAATGCCACAGTGCCCGTGTTACTCACGAATGCACCCACCACGGCCGTTGTGAGCATAAGCAGGATGAATAGGCGCGTTTCGCTCGTTCCAGCCAGTCCTAAGATGCCTGTTCCTATGCGCTTGGCAAGTCCGGTGCTGAAGATTCCGCCTCCCACAACGAAAAGCCCAGTCATCATGATTACGATGGGGCTAGAAAATCCTGCAAGAGCTTCTTCGGGAGTAAGCACACCGGTGAGCACAAGTGCCAAAGCCGAGCATACGGCCACAAGGTCGGAGCGCATTTTGCCACTTACAAACAGTATGGCAGAGAGCGCTAGGATGATAAGTGTCGCTGTCATATTGAAGAGTTTTAAACTTTTTAGATGGAAGGTTTCGGTCTGAGGTAAGAAAGCTTCCCTTTAAGAAAAAGAGCTATTATTATTCTGTGGGCGACACAGCTCGTGTCGGACAAAGAAGAAATGAATAAGGCAATAAAGTGTTCACTTCTCTTATACCGACGCGGGACGCGTCGCCCACGGATCGAATATGTTGCATTGTAGTATTACTCCGATTTTTCCTCTGGCTTCCAATCTTTATAGGGATAAGTGCGAAGCGATGAATTATAGTATTTTCTGTCGCCAGTCACCTCAACACCTAGAAAAGGAGCATGCTCGAAATGTTCGTCCTCACTGCGAAGTTCAACCTCGGCCACTACGAGACCTGCATTGTCGCCAAAGAATTCATCGACCTCATAGGTATGATTTCCTTGCGGCACGAGCCAACGTATTTTATCAATAATCCCTGGTTCACATAGGCGCATGAGCGAAAGAGCCTCATCACGTGTGATTTCTTTTTCAAACTCATAGCGCGAGAGGCCGCCGTTGAGCGAAGGCCCTTTGATGGTGAGATAGCCTTTATCATCGCGAAGGCGCACTCTCACGGTACGTCCACGTCCGCTGCAAATATAGCCTTGCATGATGCGGCTATGCGAGGTAGCGAGCTTTTTGTAGTCGCCCACAACCATGAATTTTCTTTCTATTTCGAGAGGCATTGCTTTATACTATTGTGATGGTGTTAGGTCAAGACCCAATAGGCTATGGTAGCCAATGCGCCGAGCAGGAGCAGAGCTATGATAATGCCTCTCACTACGTTACGCGCTTGCTTTTCTTCCATGGCCTCACGGGCCTTTTTCTTGAGTAATCGTTTTGTTTTCATGGACAATATGGATTTTAAGTTTGATGATATAAGGTTTTTAGAGTTAGGAGAGCAGAGGTGATAAGGTGACTAAACATGTTGTGTGATGCTAGAATATAGTCATGAAGCCATACTCCCAATCTTTGCAACATCTCATATAGCCATGCTTACTCCTCATTTCCTTTCTCTGAGAACTCCATGAGATATGCTTTGATGAAACCATCGATTTTTCCGTCCATCACCCCGTTGACATCGCTTGTCTGATAGCCCGTGCGGTGATCCTTCACGCGGCGATCATCAAACACGTAGCTACGAATCTGACTACCCCACTCAATCTTTTTCTTTCCTGCTTCAATCTTGGCTTGTTCTGCCTTGCGTTTCTGAAGGGCACGGTCATAGAGTTGCGAGCGGAGGAGGCGCATGGCATTCTCGCGGTTTTCGAGCTGCTTACGACTTTCCGTATTTTCGATAAGGATTTCTTCCGTTTCGCCCGTATCGGGATCGGTATACTGATAGCGGAGGCGCACACCCGTCTCCACCTTGTTGACGTTCTGACCACCTGCGCCGCCCGAACGGAAAAGATCCCAAGATATTTTCGATGGATCTACATATACTTCGATGGTATCGTCGACCAAAGGAGTGACAAACACAGAGGCGAAGGAGGTCATACGCTTACCTTGAGCATTGTAAGGCGATACACGCACAAGACGATGTACCCCATTTTCACTTTTGAGATAACCATAGGCCGAATCACCCTCAATCTCCATCGTCACTGTCTTTATGCCCGCTTCATCACCATCTTGCAGGTGGGAGATAGTGCATTTGTAGCCTTGAGCCTCAGCATAACGCATATACATACGCATGAGCATAGAAGCCCAGTCTTGACTTTCTGTGCCACCTGCACCCGAATTGATTTTGAGCACACACGACATTTGGTCCTCTTCTTGACGAAGCATATTGCGAAGTTCGAGGTCTTCTATTGCAGTCAGACATTTGCGGTAGTCCTCGTCTACTTCTTCTTCTGTAACCATTTCTTCTTTATAGAAGTCGAAGGCCAAGGCGAGTTCATCTACAAGAGTTTTTACCTCTTTGTATCCGTTTATCCACTTTTCAATGCCCTTTACCTTTTTCATCTGCTCCTCGGCGCGCTTCGCATCGTCCCAGAATCCAGGGTCTTGGGTGCGAAGCTGCTCTTCTTCGAGTTGCATCTTCTTGGCGTCAATATCGAGATAACGATGGAGTGCTGCCACACGGTCTTGGGCATCTTTCAGTTGGTCGGAAGTAATCATCAGTCTTTAGTTTCTATAAAAATGTAGGGATTAGTCCTGCTTCTCTGCCTGTCGAACTTGTTGTTGAGCTTCGGCTTCGGCATAGATTTGTTCTATTTGCTCGGCATAATGTTCGTACACCACACGACGACGCACCTTGAGCGTATTGGTGAGTTCGCCATTATCCATTGTGAAAGGATGGGGCAGCAGGATGAAACGCTTAATCTGTTCATAATGCGCAAGATCTTGCTGTAACGTGTTGATGCGTTCGGTATAGAACTTTAGAATGGTGGGATTCTTGCAAAGTTCTTCACGCGAGGTGCTTCGGATGCCCATCTCCTGAGCATAGGCCTCCAGGAGCTTATAACTAGGCACAATAAGAGCACTCACGAACTTGCGCTTATCGGCCACAATCACTGCTTGGTCGAAATAGCGGTCGAGCACAAGCTTAGATTCTATCATCTGCGGAGCGATATATTTACCATTCGAGGTCTTAAACAAATCCTTGATGCGTTCGCGCAGGAAAAGCTCGCCATTCTTCATATATCCAGCATCGCCCGTATGGAACCATCCATCTTCATCAATGGCTTCCTTCGTGAGCGATTCCTTTTTGTAGTAGCCGGGCGTGATTGTCTTACCTCGAAGGAGAATCTCATCATTCTCGCCAAACTTAATTTCGATCTTATCAATAAGTCGACCTACGGAGCCTAACGTAACAGGTCGGCCAGGAATATCACACGATACAGTGGCTAGACTTTCGGTCAGTCCGTAGCCCACCACCATGTTGATACCGGCAGCGTGAGCAAACTTTTCTACCTCGGGCGATACCGCAGCACCGGCTGTCGGGAAGAAATTGGCACGTTCAAGTCCTAGTGTCTTGCGTAGGAGTTTAATAACGGTCTTATCGTAGAGCTTATACTGAAGGGTCAATCCCATCGGTGCGCGTTTTCCCTTCGACTTATAGTTCACCCAATAACGAGTGCCCACCTCAAGGGCTTCACGGATGAGTTTGCGCTCCATAAAGGAGCCATTCTCCATTTTTTCGAGCACGGCTTGATACACTTTTTCCCAAAATCGGGGCACGGAACACATACACGTAGGATGAACCTCCTGCATGGACCTCTGCACGTCGGCTGGACGCAGATTCACGCATTGAAGTGCGCCCTCAGAAAGTCCGAGATAACACCAAGCTCGTTCAAAGATGTGAGTATAGGGAAGAAAGTTGAGAAAAACATCATCCTCAGAAAGTGGAAGCACAGCATCATTCACGCGGAGACCTTCTCTGTACTGTCCGTAGGTGAGCATCACGCCCTTGCTCTGCCCCGTGGTGCCACTAGTGTAGAGTATATTGCAGAGGTCGTCATAGTTAGCCTCAGCCTGACGTTTACGATATTCTTCCCCAAGGACTGAATCTTTCGATGCTTTCACACCCATGGCAAGGAATTCATCGAAGTAGAGCGATAGGTGATCGGTAGTTGCTTTTTTTACGCTTCGATCGAAGATGATAATGCGTTCGAGCGAGCGAGCCACAGAAATCACGCTAAAAGCCACGTCGTACTGCTCTTGCTCTCCCACGAAAAGGAAGCGTACTTGTGCATCATTGAGCATATAGCTCACTTGCGCTGCGCTACTAGTAGCATAAAAGGGAATAGCCACCGCACGAATGCCGTAGGCACCGAAATCGGCAAAATGTGTCTCGGGCTTATTCTGCGAGAACACGGCTATATTTTCCTGAACTTTTACTCCGAGTTGCAGAAAAGCATAGGACACTTTCTTAACATTTTGGGCAAATTGTCGCCACGAGATGGGCAGCCATTTATTCTGCTCATAGTCGCGATAGCTCAGTGCGGCACGATCGCCATACTTTTTAGCTTGCTCAAGAATCAGTTTTGACAGGTGGCAGTTGTTTTGCATATCATGCAGGTTTTTACCCATCCGAGGGCGATGTGCAGAGACGTCTGGTTGTCGAGCCGAGGTCTGCCGCCATTTCGAAGTGGGGCGGTTAGAAAAGGCAATGTGCCTTTCCTGCGAATATATGCAAAGTTATTGTTTTTTATGGAAATGCACAAAATACAGAGGAGAAAAGTTTCTGAGACGGCAAATGTAGACTGGCAGACCCACAAGGCCTGCCAGTCACTCATTTATTATTATCAAGGCATTGCTTCGCTTTGCCATCCTTCTGTCATTTACGCAGTCTCCCTAGGACACATTTTTTTCATTCCCCAATAATACGCACCTACTACCATGCAGCCTGTAATTACCCATGAGAGAGGATACACCTGAAGCAACCGAGCAAACCCATGATAATGGGGCACTATGAGAAATACCCATACCACACGAAGCACACACGTGCCAAATACCGTCATCAGCGTGGGAAGCATTGACTCCCCCATGCCACGCAATGCGGAAGCCGACACTTCATAACTGCAAGCTATAAACTGACATATTAACACGTGTTCCATTCGAATGCAACCATAGTGTATCACCTCTGGATCGGTGCTAAACAAACTTAAGAAAAAACGATCTTGCCACACCAACAGCCCATTGGCCACCATACATCCACAGACGGCTAAAGTCATACAAATACGATATATACGGCGCACACGATCGTACTTTCGAGCACCATAATTTTGCCCTATAAAACTAATAGCTGCACCATTGAAAGCTACTACGATAAAGTAGCAATAAAACTCAAAATTGAGCGCCGCTGCCGACCCTGCTATAGCCGAAGCTCCATAACCATTAATAGCACTCTGTACCACCACATTAGAGAAAGAGAACACCATACCTTGTAAGCCTGCGGGCACACCTATCTGAAGCATTCGACGTAGTTCCTTACTATGCAATTTCAGATGCTTTAGATTGAGTTGGAGAGCTCCTGGTTCGCGGCGCAAAAGCCGAATAATAAGGAAAGCACTTATCGCATTAGCTATGGCTGTAGCAATAGCTACGCCTTCCACGCTCATACCCAATCCGATCACAAAAATAAGATTGAGAATCGTGTTGATTACGCCCGCCACCACTAATATGTAAAGTGGCCGACGAGTATCACCCACACTACGCAGAATGGCCGAACCAAAATTGAATATCAAGAAGAATGGTATACCGATAAAATAGATGCGTAGATAAAGCACCGCGAGGTCGAGCACATCGGCAGGAGTATCAATAAGTTCCAAAATAGGCCGCGACACTGCCACACCAATCACCATCAATAGTAACCCACAAATAATGGAAAGCAAAGCAACAGTGCTTACTGAGCGGCGCACGCCCTCATCATCCTTTTGTCCTAAGTGGTTAGAAATCACCACATTGGCACCCATCGAAATGCCCATAAAAAGATTGATAAGCAAACTTATCACGGGGGCATTGCTTCCCACGGCTGCAAGTGCTTTGCTACTAGCAAAGCGCCCCACCACTGCCACATCAACAGAGTTGAACAACTGCTGCAACATGCTACTAGCAGCGAGCGGCACTGCAAACACAATTATCTTCATCAGCAGTGGCCCATTGAGCATATCCACTTTCTTTCCACTTTCCTTCATCGTCATAATTCTTTTCTGACTGCAAAATTACTTCTTTCGCATGGAAATTACCACAAACATGTGAAGGAAATTGCCCATACGAAACTGCTTACTCAGCTAAGCTGAGAAATCAGCCAGACCAAAGAATAAGAGTGGTAAAGCTTCACGGCTCTTTCATTTAAGTTCAGAGTAAAGACCATAGTATCCCCTACCCATTTCGTGATGAAATGGGTAAATCTACAATAATTGTGTTTCAAGTTTTTTGATATTGTCCTCATCATTTGATTATTTGCTTTTTTGAAGCGAATAAGTGCAGGAATTCGGTAAAGCTTAAGGGCACAGGCCTTATCAGTTCGGCCACACCCTTTTTGAGATTGGGGTTCTATCCATTCACAAACGGGGGCTTACTCTCTTTATACTGCTCATATAGTCTGTGTCCTTCGGTCGAGGGACATGCGTCCTTCGGTCGAGGGACATGCGTCCTTCGGTCGGGGGACATGCGTCCTTCGGTCGGGGGACGATAACATAAACGCTCATCTAGAAAAAGTAAGATGGGCATCCGACGGCATGTAAGTCACACTTCGCTGACAATATAGAGCCTAGTTGGTATGATTCATCTATAACTATTTCCTAACTTCATCACTTTTCTGCGTCATTACATAGCACGTATTGAAAATCAAATAGTTACGTCGATTTTTTGAGTAACGCAAGCAAAGAATGAAAAGAACAAGCGATTTTAAATGAAAGAACCATAGGGAAAGCCTTAGTTCTAAAATAACGGAAGACATACGCGTAGGTAAGGAAAAGCGAAATGGTAGACAAGAAGAAAGACAAAGAACATAACTTCTCTTTTTGTTCATCTCCAAAAAGTTACGCACCTTTGCACAAGCAAAGCTCCGAGAATATCGTAACTTTGCGAGCAAAAGTATGAAGTATCCCTTTAAAAAGATGAGCAAAAAGCCCAAACGAAATCCCCTAGTTGAGTAAACCCCCATTTCAATGAACACCATCCAACAAATAGCTCAAGAAGCCATAACATTGCTTATGCGCCTCATTGCCATCCCCTCCGTAAGTCGCAACGAAACCGAAGCGGCCGACCTCATAGAAACTTATCTCCGCGAATGTGGGGCTAAGCCCAAACGCCAGGGCTGCAACGTGTGGTGCGAACAACTTTCTCTAGCCGATGATCATCGCCCCACCTTGCTACTCAATGCCCATATCGACACAGTACGCCCCGCCGCCACATGGGAGCACGCCCCATTCCAACCTACACTAGAAGACGGCAAGCTCTACGGCCTTGGAGCAAACGATTGCGGCGGTGGATTGGTTAGTCTGATGCACGTGTTTCTACACTTACGCCACCGCACAGACCTGCCCTATCGCCTTATTTTCCTAGCCTCGGCCGAAGAAGAAGTATCGGGCAAAGAAGGAATCGAATCAGTGCTTCCACGATTGCCCCACATCGATGTAGCACTAGTGGGCGAACCCACGGGAATGCAACCCGCCATAGCAGAAAAAGGGCTCATGGTGCTCGACTGCACAGCCCACGGACGTGCCGGACACGCCGCCCGCAACGAAGGAGACAACGCCATCTACCACGCCATCAACGACATACAATGGGTGCGCACTTTCCAGTTTCCCGAAGTGTCGCCACTACTCG
>OIZT01000744.1_pt1 | contig 18006 bp, 20 predicted proteins | sample 1588611 | NCBI WGS metagenome assembly OIZT01 (sample SAMN03283278) | human gut metagenome | biome: human-associated habitat; material: feces | host: Homo sapiens | place: Peru | collected 2012
TGAATGGATAAAAGACTATGATGAAGATTATTATTGCTCTGAATGTGGACATTATTTAGAACCGTATGAGTTATCGCCCCATTTGATAATACCTAATGAATGTCCTAATTGTGGCATGAAAATGGAGGAAAACAATGCCTGAACTGAGAATCAAACCTTGTCCGCTTTGCGGTGGGGAAATGAAATTTTATAAAAAATCCTATGTAAATAAATTTGGAAATACGGTTACTATGCAATATTATCAACACGCAGATATGGAGCAAGATTGTGTACTTGATGAAATCTGTATGCCGTTTACTATCGGTGCAGGAGACGCCGACGAAAAAACGGGATATATTGGAGAGTATGCGGAAAAATGGAATAAGCGAGTTTAGGAGATAAAGACAACGACAAACTTTGAAAAAATCAAACAGATGTCAATTGACGAAATGGCTCGGAGTTATCATATTTTACCTGCTTGTATTTACGATATCCCAATGAAACATTGTGACAAATTTAATGGTAATTGTGCTGATTGCAAAAAACATTGGCTTGAAAGTGAGGTAGATATGGATTGACAGCGAGAGAGATTAAGGACATTAACAGAGAGATTTCACGGCTTAGGGCGAAAATGGCACGGATTCAGGCTGAGGCGGACAACACGGCGGTGACGCTGGGTGAACGAATTGTTCCGTCAGGTCAGACATCTGACAGGGTGGGCAATGCGGTGGTGCAGATTGCAGATATTCAGCGTGATATTCAGAATCTTGAAATACGCAGAAACTCGGCTCTGAACAGCCTCTCACGGGATGATTTTGTGGAAAACTGCCTGTTTATGCACCTCGGCTTAAAATACAGCTGGGCGAAGATTTTAACAAAGGTAGGCGGTAACAACACAATCGACAGTATAAAGAAAATGTGTTATCGTCACCGCTGGTAATTTGTCCCGATGTCCCGAATCAGGGTGATATAATGTAAACTGAAGAAAGCAACAAACAGGACATATGTGAAACTCTCCTAAGTTTGAGAATAGTGTAAATCTATATTGCACAGACCGCTCTCGTTTGAGGGCGGTTTTGTGTTGTGAGGGAAAATCAGATAAAAGAGGTGAGGTGATTGCCCAATGAGAAAAATTTAATAGTGCCAAGCTCGAGCGAAGCTCGAAAAAACGGAGCAAAGGGCGGTAAGGCTTCGGGCAAGTCACGCCGCCGTAAAAAGAGTATGAAACAGGTTATGGATATGTTACTTTCGTTGCCTGCCAACACTCCTGCCGACTGGGAAATGCTTATTGATATGGGAATTAATGTTGATGAGATTGACGAAGATTTGGTCAATAATTTGCTCGTTGTAAATGCGGCACTTCTCAAAAAGGCTAAAACAGGTGATGTTAATTCTATTAAGGAATTAAGAAATATTATCCGTGACAATGTTTTTGAAAATCATAAAATCAAGCTCGACAATGCCTATCTCGACATTGAACGCAAAAAGGCTGAACCGCCAAAGAGTGACGGTTCGGAGTACAAAGGAATACCGGCTAATATGGTTGCACCGTCGTTTTCGTCGGTGCTTTTTGATATTGAGGGTAAAGAACATTCGGAATATGTTTTCCCCGGCGGAAGAGGTTCAACGAAATCATCTTTCGTCAGTCTGAATGTTATTGATTTGCTTATGAAAAACGAGGATATGCACGCCTGTATTTTTCATCAGGTCGCCGACACTTTGCGCAGTTCGGTGTATCAGCAGATTTTGTGGTCAATCTCTGCTCTCGGTCTTGAAAGCGAGTTTAACTGCACCGTGTCACCTCTTGAAATCACGAGGGTAAGCACAGGGCAGAAAATATACTTCCGTGGAGCAGATGATCCGGGCAAGATTAAATCAATCAAAGTACCGTTCGGCTATATCGGCGTTGTGTGGTTTGAAGAACTTGACCAGTTCACGGGCGAGGAAGCTGTCAGAAAGATTGAACAGTCGGTGATTCGTGGCGGTGACACGGCTTTTAAATTTAAATCGTTCAACCCTCCGAAATCTGCACAGAACTGGGCGAACAAGTATGTTAAAATTCCCCGTCAGGACAGGCTTGTTATCGAGAGTACATACCTTACAGTACCGTCAAAATGGCTCGGAAAGCCGTTTATAGATGACGCAGAGTTCCTGAAAGAAACAAACCCTACCGCCTATGAAAACGAGTATATGGGCATTGCTAACGGCACAGGCGGCAATGTCTTTGATAATGTTGTTATTCGTGAGGTCACAGATGACGAAATTCAGACCTTTGACCGACTGTACAGAGGTGTTGACTGGGGCTGGTATCCTGATCCGTTTGCCTATGATTGTATGACTTATATTCCAAGTCAACACAAGCTCATTATTTTTGATGAGGAACATTGCAACAAGAAAAGCAACAGGGAAACAGCCGAATTGCTCAGAACTAAGCACGGAGTTACAAGCAATGATTTAATTACCTGCGACAGTGCGGAACAGAAGTCAGTCGGCGATTACAGGGCTGACGGTTTAATGGCTCGTCCGGCAGAAAAAGGACCCGGTTCGGTTGTTTACTCAATGAAGTGGTTGCAGTCTTTGCGTGAGATTGTGATTGATAACACACGCTGTCCGCATACTGCACAGGAGTTTCTCGACTATGAATACGAGCGTGACAAGGACGGCAATGTTATCAGCGGTTATCCCGATAAGGACAACCACCATATTGACGCTGTCAGATATGCAATGAACAGAGTATGGAAACGCAGAGGTGAATAATGGGACTTATAGATTTTTTGAAAGGAGTGTGGAGGCGAATGTTTCCGCTTGAAAATATTCGGCAGGCACTTAATTTACGGCTTGCGATTACAGCAGAAATGCAAAAGGCTATCGGCATATGGCAAAACTGCTATGTCGGCAAAGCTCCGTGGCTTGATGAAAATGTTATCAGTTTAAGGCTTGAGCAGTCAATCACAAGGGAGTTTGCTAACATTACGCTTAACGAAATGACGGTGAACATCTCAAATGAAACGCTGTCAAAATTGTTTGAAACTGCAACCGAGGAGCTTAATTCGGAGTTACAGTCAGGTCTTGCAACGGGTGCAATGGTTATCAAGCCTTTGGGCGGTGACAGGGTACAATATATCTCGGCAAATGCTTTTGTGCCGATTGAGTTTGACGCAAAGCACAGGCTTGTAAAGGTCATCTTCCCCGAATTTAAGAAAATCGGTGACAACTACTACACAAGGCTTGAATATCACAGCCTTGATAAGGACAAGGGCTTGACTGTTACTAACACGGCTTACCGTTCGTCATCATCCGAGGTTCTCGGTACTGAAATTCCTCTCGCTGTCATTGACGGGTGGGCAGACCTACCGCCTGCGGTCACATACCCCGATATGAAAAGACCTGCGTTCGGTTATTTCAGAGTGCCGATTAAAAACACGGTTGACGGCTCATCATGCGGTATGTCGATTTTTGACAGCGGACTTGAAATCATTCAGAAAGCCGATATGCAGTTCGGACGGCTTGACTGGGAGTTTGAAAGCGGAGAGCGTGCGATTCATGTTGATTCTGCCGTGTTTAAGAACGGCAAAACCGACAGATTTAACAGGCGTTTGTATCGTGCCGTTGATGTGGATATGGGCAATGAAGAACTGTTCAAAGACTTTTCGCCTGCATTCAGACAGTCCGACATTACGGACGGTTTGAATACATATCTGCGTATGATTGAATTTGCGGTCGGTCTTGCATACGGTGACCTTTCAAACCCCGAAACAGTTGCAAAAACTGCTACGGAGATTAAGTCAGCAAAGGACAGAAAGTACAACACCGTGTCGGCTATTCAGAAACAGCTTCGCTATTGCCTTGATGACTTGGTGTATGCTCTTGCCTTTTACAATTCGCTGACAACAAGCGGTTATTCGTTTGTATGCGATTTCAAGGACAGTATTCTGACCGATGAAGAAACCGAACGCAAGCAGGATATTCAGGACTTAAACCTTGGTATTATGCGACCTGATGAGTACCGTATGAAGTGGTATGGAGAGGACGAAAAGATAGCGAAAAAGAATCTTCCGCAGTCCTCTGAGGTTATCGAATAATGTTCACTCCGACTGAAATTGAGGCTTTGCCCTCGGCTATGGAACAGCTGTACCGCAGTTTACAGTTAAATATTATGTCCGACCTTACGGAGCGTTTGAAAGCTAACGGTGAGGAGATAACCTCCGCCGCCGATTGGCAGATTAACAGGCTTTATGAATTGGGCGTGAGCAAGGACGAAATAGACAGCCTTATTCAAAGCACGCTCAATGTGTCTGACGATGAAATCGACAGAATCTATGACGAAGTCGTGAAATCTGGATATGCAAGAAACGAGGAGCTTTATACAGGCAAGGGCAAAGAGTATATTTCTTATGTGGAAAATAAGCAGTTGCAACAGCTTGTAAAGGCGGTTAAAAATCAGACAAAATCGGAGTACAGGAACATTACAGGCTCACTTGGATTCGCCGTGAGAAATGCCGACAATACGCTGTCATTTACTCCGCTTGCGGACTTTTACCAACGCACTCTTGACAACGGACTTATGCAGATTGCAAGCGGTGCGGTTGATTATAACACAGTCCTCAAAAAAGCGGTTAAAGCTATGACCGACAGCGGATTGCGTACCGTCAATTATGCAAGTGGTTGGAGTAATCGTGTTGATGTGGCGGCACGCAGGGCATTGATGACAGGCTTTAATCAGGTTGTCGCAAAGGTCAACGAGGACAATGCCGAACAGCTCGGCACGGAGTATTTCGAGGTCAGCTATCACCGTGGTGCAAGACCGACACATCAGGTGTGGCAGGGCAGAGTGTACAGCAAAAAGGAGCTTGAAACCGTCTGCGGATTGGGTACGGTCACAGGACTTTGCGGTGCGAACTGCTACCACAGCTATTCGCCGTTTATCAAGGGTGTTGACAAGCCGACATACAGTGATGAAGAACTTGACCGTATGAACGAGGAAGAGAACACGCCGAAAGAGTATAACGGCAAAGAGTACACGGCATATGAAGCACGGCAAAGGCAAAGACGGCTTGAAACCGCAATGCGTGCCGACCGACAGAAGATTGAACTGCTCACACAGGGCGGTGCAGATGACGATACAATCACAGGCGCAAAGGTCAGATATTTTCAAAGGCAGGACGAATATGTAAAGTTTTCCAAAGCAATGAACCTCCCTCAGCAATGGGAAAGAATAACCGTTGACGGCAAAAATGCTTTAGGCTCAAAACTCCCGAAAAAAGCAGGGAATATCAATAAGATTTCGGGTGATACAGTCGAAAAATCAGTTGACTATATGTCAAAGAGTTTTAGACCTAAATTTTCTCCGCCAAGCTCAATTGATTTTAATAACAATTCTATTAAAATCAAGAAAGTTGAAAACAGTAAATTTGATATTGTTACTGACATTGATAATACACGAAGAAACAAGGCGGTAAGACTTACCGAAAAATTACTTGATTCAATTAGTAATAATTTACCTGTTGAAATGGAATTACCGAAAGTAGCCGTAATTGATTTTGAAAAGAATAATTTCGGAATTGACGCAATAGGCGGTTATGACAAATCCACAGGCATTTTATACATCAATAGCAAGTATGATACCGCAAGTAAAATCATATCTTATGTGAACAAACAAAAAGATATGTTTGCAAACAAAACTGAATTTGCTCCACTACTTCACGAATTAGGTCACAAATACTATTACGACTGTATTAAAAATCTTGCAAAAGTCAAAAATATAGAGTATAATAAAGCAAAGAGTATTATCGATGAAAAGATTTTGTCTTATATCCAAAATAAAGGAGTCAGCAAGAATTTAGATACGCTAATTTCTGAATATGCACAGTCGGGATATGATAGGCATAAGTACACAGAAATAGTTGCAGAGGTTTTTACTGTTCCTGAAAAAGAACTTGCTTCTGACCTAATAAATTTGGTGGGTGAATAAGTTATGATGTTACATTTTACTGATGAGGAAAGAAAATTATACGATATTATACACGAAAAAAACGGTGTAAAAGCTACTGAAGACGAAAAGGAAAAAGCCTTAGAAAGATTTACAGAAATAGGCAGAGAAAAGTTCAAAAATAATCCGTTTCATCAAGACTAACCGCTCCGTAAAAAGGGCGGTTTTGTTGTTTAACTTGCCGAGAATATGTTCAGAGCAAGAAAAACGGCTTGTTCACGGCATTATTTAACTTGCCTACAACTTGCCGTAACAGAACTAAATACATCAAATCAGCACTTTGAGAAATCAGGGTGCTTTTTTTATTGCAATTTAAAGGTGGTGACAGAATGAAAATCAGAGTAACAACGGCATTTAATGACAGGCAGAACGGTTATGTAACCCGACCTGTGAATGAAGTTTTTGAATGCTCCGAGCAGAGAGCAAAGGAACTCATTGACGGCGGTTTTGCAGAAGAGGTCAAGCCTGACACTCCCAAAAAGCCGAGAGCCAAAGCAGTTAAAACAGAAAAAGCAGATTAAGCACCCTTGCATTTGATTGTATAGGTGCTTTTATTTTACCCTGCCGTAGGTTATAACGGCTGAATTTCTACCGCAGGCAAAGCGGAATACAAGCTATGCAGAAAGGATTTACTATGAAGAATATACACACACTTCTCTCCGAAATCGGCTTTACAGTTCCCGAAGATAAAAAGGTAGACTTTGAAAAAGCCTTTGCGGATAATTACAAAACCGTGTCAGAGGTTGAAAAGCTCCGCACATCAAGGGACAACTACAAGTCACAGCTTGAAACTGCACAGACTGCACTCAAAAAGTTTGAGGGCGTCAATGTGGACGAGCTCAAGGGCGAAATCAAAAAGCTCAACGGCGATCTTGCCACAAAGGAAAGCGAGTATCAGATAAAAATCGCCGATATGGAGTTTAACTCTGTTCTTGACACCGCTGTTTCAAAGAGCGGTGCGAAAAATGCAAAGGCTGTCAAGGCTCTGCTTGACCTTGAAAACCTGAAAACATCTAAAAATCAGGCAGATGACATCAAAAAGGCTCTCGAACAGGTTAAGTCCGAAAACGGCTATATGTTCGGTTCTGATGAGCCTTTTCAGAATCCTGTCGGTGCAACCGATACAGGTAACGGTGGTACAGGCTCAAATCCGCTTGCGTCAATGCGTGCGGCTATGGGACTTTCTGCCGAAAAGAAATAATTTTATTAAATCTATGAGGTGATTTTATTATGGCAAACACAATTGCACTTTTTAAACAGTACACAGCGTTGCTTGATGAGGTCTATAAGCAGTCGGCACTCACAAGCAAAATTGACGGTGCGTCAGATCTTGCAACACAGGGTGCTAACGCAAACGAGCTTATCATTCCGATGCTCACAATGGACGGTCTTGCAGACTACTCACGCAACAGCGGTTATGTTGACGGCGATGTTGAGCTTACGAACGAAACCGTGAAATGTAACTTTGACCGTGGCAGAATGTTCACGGTTGACACAATGGATAATGCAGAAACGGCAGGCATTGCATTCGGCAGACTTTCGGGCGAGTTTATCCGCACAAAGGTTGTTCCCGAGCTTGACGCTTTCCGCTTTGCAAAGTATGCCGGCACAAGCGGTATTTCTTCCGTGAGCGCAACTCTCACAACAGGTGAAGAGGTGGTGAAGGCTCTCCGCACAGCCTCAACAAAAATGGACGAGGACGAAGTTCCTTTCGAGAACAGACACCTTTTCATCACATCGCCGCTTTACGGTCTTGTGCAGGACCTTGACACAACAAAGTCAAGGGAAGTTCTCAGCCGTTTTGCAGATACCACACTTGTTCCTCAGTCAAGATTCTATACAGCGATTGAACAGCTTGACGGCACATCCTCAAGCAAGGAAAAGGGCGGTTACAAAAAGGCGACTTCGGGCAAGAATATCAACTTTATGATTATTCACGGTTCTGCTCCGATTCAGTTCACAAAGCACCTTGACACAAAGGTTATTGAGCCGTCAGTTAATCAGAGCTCTGACGGTTGGAAGTTTGGTTATCGTATGGTCGGTATTGCCGATGTTTACGAGAATAAAAAGGCAGGTATCTACTGCCATTCAGCCGTAGAGGTTTAAAGGAGTGTTACTATGACCGCTTATGCCGATGAAGGCTATTACATTTCTGAATATCTCTGTGGCAGAAAGGCGGTCATTGTTTCCGCCTTTGACTATTATGCACGCTCTGCAACCCTGCTCATTAAGGCATACACAGGCGAAAATGTTGACGGGAACAATATTCCCGAAAGTGTAAAACTCTGCTGTTGTGAGCTTGCAGAGCTTGTATATAACGATGAAAAGCAGTCTGCAAATTCAGGAATTTCATCCGCAAGCGTCGGTGATGAATCCGTAAGCTATGTGTCTGAGGAAGAGCGTAAAACCGCCCATAAAAAGGCTGTCAGACACACAATTTATAAGTATCTTGCCGTCACCGATTTACTGTACAGAGGTGGTCGCAGATGATTATTACCCCTGAAAGCTCCTGTACAATTTACAGATTCAACGGCTCGGGCTATGACCGTTATTTCATTCCCGAATGTCATTGGCAGGAGAACAAGGCTCGCAATGTGCTTAAAAGCGGAATGCAGAACGCTGACAGCGTGACGGTGTATATCCCGATTGAATCCGCAGGGCTTTTTCCCGACTTTTTAAAGCCGAGCGAAAACCTTTTTGCAGGTCAGCTCTGCACCCCTCAGAACAGCGCACAGGACATTATTATTAAGGGCGAGAGTAATTTTACCTTTGATAATTCAAGCCCTCAGAGCGTGTCACAGAGCCTAAAAACGCTAAAGCAAAAACACAGGTGCTATGCGGTTATGTCGATTGATGAAAAGTTCTACGGCGTAACCGATTTACAGCACATCAAAATTTCGGCGAGGTGATTGTATGAAGATTGTTCAACCGCCTGATTTTGTCATCAAGTCAAAAAACGGCACGGCAGGTTTCCTCTGGGATAAAAAGTTTGCAGTCCGCAAAAATGCCGATGTGTTAAAGGTGCAAAAGTATGTTGACAGCACGGTTTTACGATTGATGAAACCCTATACACCGTTCAGAAACGGCGTGCTTGAAAAATCGGCAACCCTCTCAACGGTTATCGGCTCGGGCGAAATTCATCAGAACACACCGTATGCAAGGTATCTCTATTACGGCAAGGTTTACGGTCCTAATATCCCGATTAAGGAAAACGGTGTTATTGTGGGGTATTTCAGTCCTAAAGGACAGAAGAAACACCCCACAGGCAAAATGCTTGTTTATTCTCGGGCAAAGCACCCTCTTGCCGGCAAGATGTGGTTTGAACGAATGAAAGCCGACCGTAAAAAAGAGATTTTACAGGGCGCGGCAAAAGTGGCAGGAGGTACGGCAGAATGAACATAATTGAACTTATGCAGAGCATTGTGATGAGCTTTCCAAAGCTGAATGATGTTCTGCATATCGACTACACAACCCCCGACACCGACAGCTACGGCTTATCTCCGACAGGCGACACCTTAATCAAATCCGATGTTCTCGGCAATCAGGAGCGACAGCACACTTTTATTCTGTACGCCGTGTATCAGTCGGTTAATGACTATGACCGCCTTGCCAACAGCGGACTTATCAACGAGTTACAGCTGTGGCTTGAAAAACAGGCAAAAGGGCAAACGCTGACCGTAATGGTTGGCGACAATGAGCTTGCAGGTACGCTCACAAAAATAACCTGTTCAAACGGTATGCTTTACGACATACCCGACAGCAATTTAATCGGTAATGTAATGTATCAGTTACAGATTACCGCAGATTACAAAATCGAAAGTGAGGAATTTTAATTATGGCAACAACACCCGATATCGGTAAACTCAAAAGAAGTTATCTTATGCACTACATTGACGCTTCGTTCGGCACAGGCGAAACCCCTAAGTGGTTTTTGATTGGCAGAGATATTGAAGATATGTCCGTTGAACTCAACCCCGACACAGAAACAGTCAAGAACATTCTTGACGAAACCGTTGTAAACGATAACGGCTATGAACCGTCAATTGACGCAGACACTTATTACGCAAACACAGGCGATGCAATCTACGAAAAGATTAAGGATATTGCAATGAACCGCCTTACAGGAGACGACTGCAAGACTGCAATTCTTGAAGTTTTGGTTGACAAAAAGACGGGTCCGTATGACGCTTGGACTGAAACCTGTATCGTAAAGCCACAGTCCTACGGCGGTGCTCAGGGCGGTGTGAACATTCCGTTCAACATCGCATTCAACGGCGACAGACAGCAGGGTACGGCTACAATTGAGAAGAAAGTGCCGACCTTTACTGCGACGGTTTAATCTTTGGGGGAGGGATTGATTTATGCAGAAGCTTGTTTTTGACAGAGGTTACAAGGAGTATCAGATTGGCGATGACGAAAACGCAGTAATCCGTATCAACACCACAGATGTGGGCATTCTTGCAAGGCTCAACGAGGCAGTCAAGAACATTGAACAGATTCAGAAGAAGTATGAAAACGCTGAAAAAGCCGAAAGCACTGACGCAATTCAGCTTATTACCGAGTGCGACAAGGATATCAGAGAGCAGATTAACTACATTTTCGGCTCGGATGTCTGCACGGTTGCCTTTGGTGAGGTCAATTGTCTTTCGCTTGTGGGCGGTAAGCCGATTTTTGAAAACTTCCTTGAAGTGCTTATTCCTGTTGTGCAGGTTGATTTTGAATCGGCACAGAAAATTTCCGATGAGAAAGTCGGCAAATACACTTCACAGGTGAAAAAGTGATTGAATTACTGCCAAAAAGCCTTGAGGTTGACGGCAGAAACTACGAAATCAATTCCGACTTCCGTGTTGCTCTGCTGATTTTCAAAGCCTATGCAAACGATGATCTGAACGATTTTGAAAAATGCCGAGTTTGTGTTGAGTGCCTTTACAAGGAAATCCCCGAAAATTACCAAAAGGCACTTGACAAGGCAACTTGGTTTCTTGACGGCGGAGATATTCCGCAGGGCAAACAGCTCCCCGTTCGTGTGCTTGATTGGGAGCAGGACGGACATATAATCTTCCCTGCTCTCAATAAGGTTGCAGGAGCGGAAACACGCACAGTCGATTATATGCACTGGTGGACTTTTCTCGGCTTGTTCAATGAAGTGGGTGACGGCTTGTTTACACAGGTGATTTCGATTCGCACAAAAAAGGCAAAGCATAAGAAACTCGACAAAACCGAACGGGATTTTTACAGCGAACATAAAGAACTTATCGACCTAAAACCTAAATTTACAGCAGAAGATAAAGAAGAACTTGACTTCATAAATTCGCTCGTGTAGTGTAGTATCTTATCGCATATTGTTGACATTCTCTAAATGTTAGTGTATGATTAAGTAAAAACTATATCATTTTAACATTAGGAGGATAAACAATGAAAAAACTCATAGCGTTAGCATTAACCGCAGTTTTTGCAGTATCGCTTGTCGGTTGTGGTACAACAGCGGAAAGCAGTTCAAACACCGATATAAAGGCTGAAACCACTGAACCTGTGACGACAGAAATTTCCACAACGGTGCAGGAAACAACAAAGGCAGAGTACGATTTAGCTATCGAAAACACCTTAAAAGATATTAAATACTGTACTCCGTCACAGTTTGAAACAAAAGGTACAAGCGGATTGATTTTTAATCACAAAAGTCCAGAAAATGATAATCTTCTTGTAAGTTATACGGAATTGAGTGACGATATTCTTTTATACACCGAATCGCAGGCTAATGAACTTTTAGACAGTATTGTGGAGGGAATGAAAGGTGATAGGGACTTTGAATTATCCAGCAAAAAATATTTAGAAATAGCATCGTGTTATGGAATAGAATTTTCGTATAAAATGGAAGGTGTATATGCACACACTTATGCTTTTTTATGGAATGACGGTGCATACAATTTTTCTTATTCCTCAACCGAGCCTATTTCAGAGGAAGATGAAACTCTGTTATCGGCAATAATTGATTCAATAGTATTACAATAACAAAAAAGCCACTCCAAATGGGGTGGCTGTTCTTTTGCAAATTTTTTAAGCGTACATCATAACGGTGTGCGCTGTTTTTATGCCCATTTTTAAGTGAAAGGATGTGAAAATATGGCGGTCGACGGTTATCTAAATTTTGACACGAAACTTGATACATCGGGTTTTAACGGTGGCTTGGCACAGGTTAATAAATCAATCGAAAAGGTAAAAAATCAGCTTAAAACCTTTGCAAAGACTGCCGCTGTTGCTTTCAGTACTTATGCAATTACAAATTTCGGCAAAGAGTGCATAGAGCTTGGTTCTGACCTTGCAGAAGTGCAGAATGTTGTTGATGTTACTTTTCCGGCAATGACTAAACAGGTTGACAAGTGGGCAAAAGGTGCGGCTAACTCTTTTGGTTTGTCAGAAACAATGGCAAAGCAGTATGTCGGTACTTTCGGTTCAATGGCTGAGGCTTTCGGTTTTACAGAGAAAGAAGCCTATAATATGTCAACCACGCTGACAGGACTTGCAGGCGATGTTGCTTCATTCTACAACATCAGGCAGGACGAAGCCTATACAAAACTTAAATCAGTATTTTCGGGCGAAACCGAAACTTTAAAAGATTTGGGTATTGTAATGACGCAGACCGCACTTGACAGCTACGCTCTTGCAAACGGTTACGGCAAGACAACAGCCAAAATGACCGAAGCCGAAAAAGTAACATTGCGTTACAAGTTTGTGCAAGACCAGCTTGCCAATGCAACGGGTGACTTTGCCCGAACGCAGGACAGTTGGGCGAATCAGACAAGAATTTTACAGCTCCGACTTGACAGCCTGAAAGCTACACTCGGTCAGGGACTTATCAATGTGTTTTCTCCGCTGTTGAAAAATCTTAATTCTTTTATCGAGAAATTAGATGTTGCAACGGAAAAATTCAAAAGCTTTACGGAACAGGTTTTTGGCTATTCATCTGCAACCGACAATTCCGCAAATTCGGCAAGCTCTGAAATGACAGACCTCGCCGATGAAACAAAGAGTGCAAACTCCGCACTTGCCACAACAGCGAAAAAGACAAAGGAAATTAAAGACAATCTTCAAGGCTTTGACAGGCTCAATGTGATGAGCCTTGACAACAGCTCTTCGGATGACAGCACGGCAGTAAACAGCCCCACAAAGAAATCATCTAAAGCCGCAGTCAACGCACTTGATACTGCCGCAACAGCGATTGAAAAGCGTACAAACAAGGTTTTTGACAGCATTAAAAGAGCTTTGAATAATCTGAAAAATGCTTTTGTTTCAATCGGTGAATCGTGGAAGAGAGTGTGGAAAAACGGTACAGGCGAAAAGATTATCGGAAACATCAAACAGCTTTTGAAAAATGTTTTTGACATCATCGGCGATATTTCGGGAGCGTTTACAAAGGTTTGGAATAAGGCTGGACTTGGTGACGCAGTTGTGCAATCCATTACCGACAAATGGAACAGCTTGCTTGAGCTTGTAAACACGATTGCAGAGGATTTTCGCAAGGTTTGGAATAACGGCACGGGTGAGAGAATTTGGACTAATATTCTGAATATCATCAAAAACTGCAACAACTACACCAAAACTCTGCGGAGCAAAATCAAACAGGCTTGGGACAAAAACGAATCGGGCAAAAAGATTTGGGAAGCAATTCTTGGCATTGTTGAAGATATCACGAACTTTTTGAGCGATATGTCAGAGATTCGCCTTGAATGGCTTGAAAGTCTTGATTTGTCACCGCTTGTATCAGCCGTTGCCGACCTTGGACAGGCATTCAGAGATTTGCTCAAAGCCTGCGGAGATAAACTGAAACAGGCATACAAGAATATTCTTCTCCCGCTCGCAAAGTGGACGATTGAAGAAGCAGTCCCGAAGCTTGTAGAAGCTCTTGCAGGAGCGTTGAAACTGTTAAGCAAAATAGTTAAATCTATCAGTGACAAAACCTTGTACGCTATCGCAGGTGGCATTACTGCAGTCGGTACAGCTGTTGTTGTTTTCAAAGCAGGACAGGCGATTGCAAGCGGAATTGATAAAGTCAAAAATGCTATAAATTTATTTTTGACAACTGTTTCCGCAAATCCAATTTTAGCCATTGCAAGTGCTATTGGCGGACTTGTGACTGCAGTTACGGTATATAATCAGCTTGTTTGGAGTAATTCCGAAGCTAAAAAATTTGCTGACGAAATTGACGGTATAAAATCAAGGCTTGATGAAACAACACAAGGTATTGAGGATAATTTGTCAGACACTCTTGAACGAATGGACAGCTTGTATGCCGATAACACGCTTGTTGACAGTTACCAGCAGAAACTTGATGAACTTCTGCAGAAAGCTACGCTTAGTCCAGAAGAGCAGGCACAGTTACAAACTATTGTTACATATTTTAAAAACAATGTTGACGGTTTCAGCGACACTTGGGATAACTATGTGTTTATCAGTGACCAAGGACAATTAAATCTAAACGGGGATTTAGAAACGGTACGAAACTCTATCAACAAAACAATAGATAGTTACCAACAACTTGCGAATAGTGCCGCATTGGCTGAATTGTCAACCGAAAACTCTAAAGAAATTATTTCAGCGAGAAAAGAAAGAACTGCAATCTCTGAGAAGTATGCTAAAGCGGAAGAAAAACTAAGCAATATGCTAAAAAAATCAGGAAAAAGCTATGCTTGGCTAATGGATGAATATGAGCAATCTATTGGTAGTGACGGACAAAAAGGAGCTTTTGCCATAGTTGATATTAACAGGGCTTTGGGAGATGGGGCGTATAGTGCAGTAAGGGAATTTATGGATTTGCAAGACACTTACAATGATTCGACTGCTTCACTCAACAAGCTCATTATGACTAATGACGACCTTATAGATGTGCAAAAAGTTGTTAAGGGCGACTATTCGGATGCTGCCGCTGTTCTTATGGCTTACAACGCAGGAATGATTAACACAGAACAAATTCAAAAATCTCAATGGAAATCCTTGAACAATTTGCAAAAAGCCGCAAAAGATACAGGCAAAAATACAGTTCTCGGTCTTGTTGAGGGTACAGAAGCATACGAAGGTGCGCTTGTCAAAAACAGCAACGGTCTTGCTTCTCTTGTCCTTTCAGAATATGACACTACAATGGGAATTCATTCCCCGTCAACAGAAATGTATGAAAGAGGCGGTTACACGGTTCAAGGTCTTGCAAACGGTATCAGCGACAGAATATACGCTTTGAGAAGTCCGCATGCAAGAATGCTTAACTTTATTTCAACGCATATCAACCCGATTTCAAGCGTTTTCTCAAATGCTTTTGAGGGTATCAAGAGTGCTGTAAAAAAGCCTATGAACGGATTTTTAGGTGTTGTACAGAACTTCTTAAACAACTTTATAGATCCGTTCAACAGCCTCGGCAGTGCTATTTCAGGCGGAATGAGTGCGGCGGCAAAGATTGCTTACGAAGCGTTAGGAAGCGTAAACGGCAATGTCGGACTGCCTAACATTACAGTTCCCCGACTTGCCACAGGCACGGTTGTTCCTGCGAATTACGGTGAATTTCTTGCCGTACTCGGTGATAACAAGCGTGAGGCTGAGGTTGTTTCGCCGATTTCGACTATCAAACAGGCACTTATTGAGGCTATGGCAGAAATAGGCTCAACAGGTGACAGCGGTGACATTAACCTTACCGTAAATCTTGACGGCGAAGTGATTTTCAACAACATTGTAAAACGCAACAACGCAGTCAAAAAGCGTCACGGTGTCGGTGCGTTAGGTTAGGAGATGATGATGTGGCAAATTTTAAAGGTTATTTAATAAGGTTTCCTAAGAGCGGTAAGCTGTTTCCGCACGAGCTTATTGCAAAGGATAACTACAACGGCACTCCGCTCCAGAGAACCGAAATCAAGGCATACCGTGACAGTAACAATCTTCTGCACCGCACAACTTCGCCGAATTACAAGTCAAAAATTGAGTTCACAACCGTTGATGAACTCACCCTTGCACAAATGCAGTCAATCAGAAGTGCTTTGAACAGTTCGTGGAATAACTCGCAGCAGCGTAAAATCCGTGTCGAGTATTGGGACGATGAACTCCTTGCATATCGCACAATGACCGCCTATATGCCCGACATCACCTATCAGGTCAAGAAAATCACCAAAAACAATATCATATACAATGCCGTGACTTTCACTTTTATTGAGTATTAAGGGGGTGACAGTATGAAAAATGATATTACCGATTTATCCCTGAAACAGCAGATTATCAATAATCTGATTTCAAATAAGCTTGAAATTGTGTTTCCCGACGGCGAATTTTCTACAATTACCGAAACCAACATTGAAAGCGAAAGTATGAGCCTTAAACAGTCGATTTGTGACGAAAATAAGTTGAAGTTTGGTGGTTGCATTGCTTCCGAATTAAAAATCACTTTGCTTAATACAACAAGCCGCACATTCACTCCGTCAAAGTTAAAGGGTTGTTGGGTAAGGATAAAGCTCACGCAAACTTATCCGAATAAGTCGCAACTGTTACCTGCCAAATACAATTATCCTGCAACGAATATGTATCCTGACAGGAAAGTTCTAACCCAAGCGTGGACACTTTTCAACGGTATTATTGATTCGGCAACTGTTGATAAGAATGATTGCAATAAAATTTCAATAACAGCGTATGACCTTGTTTCACAACTATACGAAGAGGACGCAACAAACCATTTATTAGACTTTTGGAATAACAGTCAGGAATTAACCGTGTCAGAAGTGCTGAACCTTGTAGCTTATAAGATAATGAGCATTGTTGGAAAAATATCAGGTTCCGATAACTACGATGTGTGGGTTTCATTTTATGCTGATGAAATATTGAATGAAACAATTAACACCGCTGACAAATTGACGGTTGGAAAATTGAAACTGTACAATGCTGTGTGGAAAAACAGTTCGGATAAAATAACATACGGTAAGTTATTCTCGTCAATTGCCGAAATGCTCGGTGTTTTTGTTATGTGCAAACCAAGCGGTTCACGAAAAGGCGGTTCGATCGAATTTGTTAAACTCGAAACCGATACGGCGAAAGCAGAAGCATATGATTTTTACGAAGCGTTCTATGCTGACGAGAAATCAAGCGGCACATACGGTACGGTTGACTTTGCAATCGGCGGTGCTTCACGAACCGCAAAGGTGCGTAGCTACAAGTTTTTAAGCGGTAAAACCTATGATATGACCGACAACATTCTTGTATGGCAGAAAAACGATAACGCAGGCGGTGCTTGGATACATAAATTTGAAAATCTGTTTTCGGGCGATACAGGCAAGCGCCTGCACCACAAATCTTACATACCTATTGAAGTGACTCTTGACGGCAGAGTGTGGGTTGAGCCGGGCGATATGGTTAAGGTTAAGTACTATGTCACCGACGCTGACGGCAACTATGTCTATAACGCTGACGGCACTCCGCAGACCGCAACCGTGACATCATATGTGCTTTCAAGAGAGCTTACAGGCATACAGGCACTCACAGACAAAATCACAGCGAAAGGAGAATAATTTTGAACAAATACACACGAATGAACTGGGAGAATACTCCCTCAACAGCAACTCCGCTGACTGCCGACAACCTCAACCATATGGATGAGGGGATTGAACAGGTTACAAACGGAGCGATTGCCCTCGAAACCGAAGTTAATCAGCTGAAAGGTAATGCTGAAATTGATGAAACAAACCTTGAAACCGTGAAATCTGAAATAACAGCCGCAAGAGGCGAATCGGAAACGCTGGGCGAGAGGCTTGACAATTTGCTCCCCGACGAGGTCGGTGTCATCACGACCGACCATATGAGGGACGGCTCGGTAAAAACTAATAAGATTGCCGATGCAACTGTGACAGCAAGCAAACTGTCTCGTGATTTGCTTACGCTAATCAACAGCGTGGCAAATAAAGCCGACACATCAGATGTTGACACGGCTCTTGCTACAAAAGCTGACAAAGCTACAACTCTTGCCGGCTACGGCATTACGGACGCATACACAAAAACTACGGTCAAGACATTGC
>OIZT01000745.1_pt1 | contig 17995 bp, 19 predicted proteins | sample 1588611 | NCBI WGS metagenome assembly OIZT01 (sample SAMN03283278) | human gut metagenome | biome: human-associated habitat; material: feces | host: Homo sapiens | place: Peru | collected 2012
ACGCCAGCATCATAGCCAATGGTCCCCTCGCAGGTCGCGACCTCATCTCCGTAGTATCTTCAGCCCCTGAAGAAATCCTCGGCAAAGCCGTCAGCGACCGCTACAATGGCAAGCTCCCTCTGCTTGCCAAGTTCATCGATGCCAAACGTGACCTCAGCATTCAAGTCCATCCCAACGACGAGATGGCAGCACGCGTACATAATAAGATGGGTAAGAGCGAGATGTGGTACGTCATCGATGCACAACCAGGTAGCTACCTCTATGCCGGATTCAAACAGCCAATATCAGAATACGAATTCAAGAAACGTGTCGAAGACGGCAGCATCACCGATGTCTTGGCACGCCATGAAGTGAAAAGTGGCGATGTCTTTTATCTCCCTGCAGGCAGAGTCCATGCCATTTGCAGCGGCATCCTCCTTGCCGAGATTCAGCAGTCGTCCGACCTTACCTACCGCATCTTCGACTACAATCGTCCAGGCCTCGATGGTCGTCCACGTCAGCTACATGTAGACCTCGCATCCCAAGCCCTCGACTACAATGTTGTCGACGAATACCGCACCGAATATCAGAACGACGAAAACCGTGCCAACCTCGTCATCAGCTCACCATATTTCAGCGTCCGTGTCCTTGAGGTCAGCCAACCATTCCATCGCAACCTGTTGAAATACGATAGTTTCATCATCACTATGTGCGTCAATGGCGACTGCAAACTCCATGTGCGCTCCACAGGCGATGAAGTCATCCTCCGCGAAGGCAACAGCTGCCTCGTTCCAGCCTCCATCGCTGACTACGACCTCATCCCTCTCACCCCAACCATCCGTGTCCTCGATGCCTATATCGATAACAAGGATCGTAGCCTCGGTAGCCGCCTCACCCGCTTCTTCCATATGACCACGAAGTAAGAAACGAACACAAATCCTGGGTTTAAGAAAACGAACACGAATCACTCGAATCTACCGAATAAAATAAAACTTCGTGTCATTCGGATAATTCGTGTTCCTTAGAACCTCAAGCAGAACATAAATCCAGCTCTAATGAAACGAACACGAATCACTCGAATCTACCGAATAAAAAAATTCGTGTTATTCGGATAATTCGTGTTCTTTTAAAAAACGTCCTTCGTGTTTATAAAAATGAGTTGATATGATATACTTTAAACAAGAAAGCTACGATATTGTTGGCGCTGCAATGGAAGTATACAATCAGTTAGGTTGTGGATTCCTAGAAGCAGTCTATCAAGAAGCCTTGGAAAAGGAACTAAAGCTTAGAGGAATTCCTTTTAAACGAGAGAAAGAGCTTGTGATATACTATAAAGGAGAACCATTAAAGCAAATATATAAAGCCGATTTCGTTTGTTATGACCAAATAATAGTGGAGTTGAAGGCCGTATCAAGTCTTGATAAAGCCCATCGCTCCCAAGTCTACAACTATCTTCATGCAACAGATTATAAACTTGGATTACTATTTAATTTCGGTCATTCCAACCACCTCGAATACGAACGTATCGTCCTATAGAACACAAATCCAGTTCTAAGAAAGCGAACACGAATCACTCGAATCTACCGAATAAAAAATATTCGTGTCATTCGGACTATTCGTGTTCCTTAGAACCTCAGGCAGAATACAAATCCAGCTTTAATGAAACGAACACGAATCACTCGAATCTACCGAATAAAAAATATTCGTGTAATTCGGACTATTCGTGTTCCTTAGAACCTCAAGCAGAACACAAATCCAGTTCTAAGAAAACGAACACGAATCACTCGAATCTACCGAATAAAATAATTCGTGTCATTCGGACTATTCGTGTTCTTTAAAACACTCCAGCAATCCTGCCAAGTTATATTCGTGTCATTCGGACTATTCGTGTTCTTTAAAACACTCCAGCAATCCTGTCGTATCTATATTCGTGTCATTCGGATAATTCGTGTTCTTTTAAAAAACTCAGTCCTTCGTGTTCCGTCGGTTTTAGCTCATCCAGTTCGTACACGAGCTAACGCCCAGCGCAGTGAGCGCAGCGATAATAGCCTGCACCACAGCATTCACAATCTGATACCACGAGATCTTATTCGTGTTCGAATCCAAGTTTGAACGATACATATACATAATAATAAGTTTTAAGCATTAAACAATAATAAAGGCAAGCAGTGCCTCCCTGTTAGAGGCAAGGCACTGCTAAAATTCGGTTCAACTATACGTTGTCACCAGTTTGCTCGGTGTTACCATTCTCCTTAGTCTCCCCAGTGCCCTTCTTCTTGGCAGCATCCAAGTTGACAGTGACATCACCTGCCTTCTCCGCCTTGAGAGTTGCAGCCTGTGCGGCACGACTCGCCACGGCACTAAACTCCGCTCTGCCAATCAAGTTTTCGAAGTCAACACCCGGAGTAAACACGATGTTCACCGCCTTGATGTTATCTGAAGTAAACGTCTTCAACGACTCAGCACCATCACTTGAGAGCGAAATCCAGAAGTCGCCCAGCTCATCCAGCTGCACCTTCTTACCCTCCAATAGCATCTCTACAAGGCATGAGCACATGTCTGAGAGCACACCCCTTACCTTACCACGGCTATGACCACCGTGATCCGCAATATGCTGCACGAACTTTCTGAACGACAACACTTCATTCACCTGCGGCTTCGCATAAGCCAATGAGCCCTTTTCTGGGTGAATAGGATTTTGCAACATGTACACAGAATAATTAATCATTTCGTTGCCCATCGCCGGTATGGGACTTCGTATTTCCACATGCAGTCACTGTGTCCGACATAAGTGGTTGTTACTTCCGAACTGCGGTTGCAATGACAATGCAAATGAGAACAGAACAATGCTAGCTTTTGTTATGTCGAGTGTAGCTTGTCATCGCAGTTGCAAAGGTACACCCTCATCACCCCTGAAACCAAGTAAGAAACCTCGCCCCATCTTTCTTCTTCCTTTCACCCTGAATATCATATCACTAAACATAAATATAGAAACCATAATACACCCCGATATAATCCACACCCCATCATACATATATATTAAAGGTATATATATAATAAGGTATCCTTGCCTGGAGGGCAATACACGTCGGCTTGCCGATGTAGGTAACCGTGGGCATCGCCCACGGTAATCAAAGCGGACCACCAATAGCCTGGAGGGCTTTACCTCGACATTCATTTGCCCATCATAGCCAGTCACCACATTACCCACTAAACACTAAAAATTAAGCATTATTTCACGCAACGGTTTATCCCGGTTTATCGCCAGACAGTTTACCAAGAGGCGTAAGCGCCTCTGTTTGCGTAGATAGACCAGACAGTCGAGAGTTCGCACTCTCGTAAAGTCTGATCTACCTACACAAACAATCCCCAAAGAAAACTGTCAGGTGTTTATCCTGGTTTATGTTCATCTCCTCCAGCTGCAGAGACCTCGGTCTCATATTCGTGCAATTCGCAATATTCGTGTTCGTTTAATCCTCAAGCAGCAGAGCCGAGTTAGGCTCCCCATCCGTGCCCTCAGTGTTATCCGTGTGCGACATTCTCAAGCAGCAGAGTCCCACGGACTCATTCGTAGATTCGCCCTATTACTTCCCGTTGGTCAGTGGGTCTACGACAAATCTCGTGTTCTCTTAAAAACTCCCCTTCTCACTGTATATCCGTGTTCACATAGAATTTGTCCCAAAAACGCAACAGGCTTCGTTGCCCAACGAAGCAAGCTTCATTGCCCAACGAAGCAAGCTTCATTGCCCAACGAAGCAAGCTTCATTTTTTCGGGGTATTTTCTTGATATGATTATATCAGTCGGCTTTCGTGTAAATAGTCATCAAGGTGGATCTCTACAAGTAATTGGCCTGAATTGTAAAAACTCCCCCATAAATTTGGTGGTTTTAAAGAAAAAACTTATATTTGTAGACAAAAAAGGAGATACAATTATGAACACAATATCAATTGACAGCAATATATATAAAGGTGCAGAAAATTATGCTAAATTACATAATATTAGTGTGACAGCTGCAATAGAAAAGGCGATTTCTTTGTTTTTACAAAAGGTACAACCTAAGCAAAAGCTATTAGAAACTGCTGAATTTAATGATGCTTTGTCTTATGTTAAAACATTAAAGGCAAAAGGTGGCAAGCCGATACCGGCAGATGAAAATAGCTTAGATGCGTTGGTTGATAAAAAATATGCATTATGAGAGTTTTTATCGATACGAATATCTTAATAGATTTCGTTGCAAATCGGGAGGGCTTTTCTTAAGATGCCGATAAACTCTTTGCTCTTGGAATTCTTCTTTACCAGTATATACTCCTGCAGAGTTGTTGGATATTTTAAATCAATAAAGCAGAATAAAAAAACATCCCCCATTCGAGTGGCGATAAGTGCAGAGCGATACTGCAATGGGGAACTATTCAAGCGGTACTATCCCGCAAATCTGGCGAAAACTACTTGTAACATAGTTGTGACGCTGTATTGGTAATATGCGTAAAAGAGTGCGAGGTGATATGATAGTAAAAAATGGAAAAGAAAAAGAATTTTAAGATATTGTGCATAGACGGTGGCGGAATCAAAGGATTATATTCCGCCCAAGTTCTTGCAAAATTTGAAGAAAGTTTCAATACGAGACTTTCTGACCATTTTGATTTGATTTGTGGTACTTCAACTGGTGGCATTATTGCTTTAGGAGTTTCTGCAAAAATCCCCATGAAAGATGTTGTAGAGTTTTATGAGAATTATGGTCCTAAAATATTTGCTTCAAAATGGAAAAGACTTGGGGCTTTTGGTAACTTGGTGCTTGGTTTCAAACAAGCAATATGTACGTCAAAATATTCTCAGGAGCCTCTTCGAGAAGCTTTAACTTCAGTGTTCGGCAGTAGAACTATTTCAGAGAGTCATAATCTTTTATGTATTCCTGCATACAATTTGACAGATGCAAGTCCAAGAATATTTAAAAAAGATTATGGGTCTTTGAATCAAGATAATAACAAAACTTATGTTGATGTAGCTTTGGCTACTTCTGCAGCACCAACTTATTTCCCAATAAAGGAAATCAATAAGTTTGACTATGTAGATGGTGGCCTTTTTGCCAACAACCCAGTTTTAGTAGGTTTGACTGAGTATTTGTTTAAATTTGCAAAAACCGGTGAGTTTGGTGGTGTGGATATCCTTTCTATAAGTAGTTGTGAGAAAAGTCAAGGGTGGAGTCCTACTAAACGAAAGCTTTCATTTTACAAATGGAAGGATAATATTTTTGACTGCTACTCCAATGGTCAATCTTTGACAGAAACTTTCTTTTTGAGACAATTGATAAATAGTGGTACTCTGAATTTTGATTTAAACATAGTTAGAGTTGCGAACAAACCACTTTCAAGTCAGCAAGAAAAGTTTGTAAATATGGATGATGCGAGTCGTCAATCTATGAACATTTTGTCTTCTATCGGAGCAAAAACCGGTGTAGATTTTAAAGAGAAAGAGAAAGTGAAAGCTTTCTTTAAAACAGGTAAAACAATAAATCCAGAAGATTATGGCAAACAATAATGAACAATTCAAAGCATTTCATGATGCTATAAAGGCTTGTAAGACACGCAAAGAAACCTTGCGAACAAATCGTCAGGCTCTACGTGACAGAATAAAGAAATACTTCAAGGATAATCATTCTGATTACATCCAGCCAAAGTTTTGTTGGCAAGGCTCGTTTGCTATGGACACCATTCTCAACCCCATAAAAGACGAGTCTGGATTGGGAGCCTATGACTTGGATGATGGTGTGTATTTCATAAGCGATGACGAAGAAGACAAGAAAGACTTAGAATGGTACCATTCAGAAATGTACGAGGCGGTAAAAGACCATACTACAAAGGGGGCAGAGGACAACGCCCCTTGCGTCACAGTTTTGTATGCAGACGGTCATCATGTAGATTTACCTGTCTATTTTATGATTGAAGATGAAACGCCTCAGTTATCACACCGAAAGACACCATGGATTGAATCAGACCCCAAAGGATTGAGGGCTTGGTTTAATGATGAATGTTCAGAAAAGACTAATCTGAAAAAAATGGTACGCTATCTGAAAGCTTGGTGTGATTATGTGAAAAGCGAGACAGAAAAGAAAATGCCAACAGGCTGTATTCTTACTATGCTTGCAGCAGAACATTTTGCAGAACCTGATGCTGATGGAAGAGAAGATGTACAAATGAAAGACATTCTTGTCAACATGTATGATTCTTTGAGTGCTGATAATGGTTTTCATTGTTATCGTCCAACTTCCCCATATGATGATTTGTTTGAAGGATATAGCGAAAAACGAAAAAAAGATTTTTTGAATGAACTGAAATCTTTCAAAGAAGATGCAGAACGTGCTATCAATTCCAAGAACCCAAAAGAAGCTTGCGGTAAATGGCAGAAGCATTTTGGCGATAGGTTCTGTTGCAGCACGGCAAAAGATGAGGACGAAGATGCACAAAAGAAATCTTTTGCTGGAACAATAAACAACGAGAGTAAATACGCATAACCATGTCAGAGTTGCTTGTTTCTTGTTTTAGAGACGTAAATTTGACTGAAGAGGTAGAAAGAATCGATTCTATACCAAATATCAGTAGAAACTATGTAGAATGTTGGAAACTGTCGACGGAGATATTTGTATCTGACGTTCTCACGCCAATAGTTTTCTACATCGGTTTTGGTATAGATTTCCCTTATTCCATGCCTTCATTCTATTTTCCATCTCTCCAATTTGGTTATCTTCCTCATGTGGAAAGTGTTGGTGGAAAACTCTGCCTGTTTGAAGATGGAACGAGTTTCGATACCAAAGATGCAAGCGAAATGATACTTTTCTGCATAAAGAAAGCTAAAAGGCTGATAAAGGAAGGAGCAGAAAAGCAAAATACAGGTGATTTTCTTTCTGAAATAACAAGCTATTGGACAAGACAATACAATAGCGAGCCTGAAGTAAAAGATACTTTCTTTATAAACAATAGCATTCCGACTACGACATCTATCTTGAATGCCATCAGTTATGCTGTGCCAGTTTCAGGACTCAAAAGGAAAGACACTATTGTCAACACTTTACTCTATTGTTCCGATGAAGAACCTTTTGACTCTTATTTGTCGAGGAACTTCGATACGAAGAATGGAAAGGTCTTGTTTGTAAGTGGTTTCAATGCGAATCACATTGCACCATACAATCTGAACTTTGCAGCATTTCTGAATCATTTGTCTGATAAAGAGGAGCAAAAAAAAGTCAAGAGTTTTATCAATGCCCATCAAGGAGGACAAATATTTTTCAAATTGACGGAAAACAGAATTGGCGGCATTGAAGTTAAGCCTGTTAGACTACAAAGAAATGGATTTAGGAATGGAAGTTTGACGACCTGTGATGTATATCTGAACTTTGAAAAGAAAACGACCAACCTCACAAGACTTTTTGGTTGTTTGTATTCAAAAGAGCGGATTGCAGAACGGACTTTTGGCGAACTTATGCAAAAACAGAATTTTCTTGTTGCAGGTTTAGGAAGCATCGGTTCTAATTTGGTTCATTTCCTTAGTGGTAACAATAACGTTTCATTCACGTTAGTTGATAATGAAGTGTTGACAGTGGATAATGTTGGAAGACATTTATTAGGGTATAGATACGTAAACCAGTTTAAGGTGTGTGCTCTCATTGATTACCTACGCTCAATACGCCCTGAACAAAAGAATAAATTTGGCATTACTTCCATTCAGAAATATATTGGAGGTAACTTTCAAAAGTTATCTGAATACACTGCTTTGTTTCTTTGTACTGGCGATACCATGACTGAAGAATATATCATTGATGTTATCAATAAAGGTGAACTAACCATTCCTGTCTTTATCCTGTGGTTAGAGCCATTCGGCGCAGCTGGACATATGGTATATATAAACCCAAGCAGCTTTCATAGGTCATTGTCCATTAACGATGCTCAAACCAAACTATATATTCACAATGTGATTAGTGATGCTGAATACAAGAGTCAAGAAAATCATTTTACAAAAAGAGATGCTGGGTGTAATGGCTTATATGCTTTATATTCAGACAATGACGTTCTCTTGATGCTATCAGCATTTTATCCGATTATAAATCGACTCTTGACAGAGCCAGAAGAGTCAACATGTTACAGATGGGTAGGAAACATAAAAAGAATCGTTCAAAAGGGAATAAGTGTCAACATCGCTCCTGTAGAGACTTCGCAGGGGACAATACAGGAGTTCCCTTTATAAAACGATTTGATATTGAAATTACAGATGAGTGTTTGGAAATGCTGAATGCCAAAAAACAGTTCGACAAGAATGAAGACTGTGGTATACTATTCGGCTCTCAAATCTCAGATGAAAGGATAAGAATCAATTCTATATCTGATTCATGTTGCGACAAAACATCCGCTCTCAAATGCTCATGTCACCTTGATGCAGAAAAAGCTAACAAACTCATAGCGGAAGAGTTTAATAAATCCAACCAAACGAGAGTATATATCGGAGAATGGCATACGCATCCAGAAGATTATCCTTCTCCATCAATACAGGATTTAAAATCTCTTAAAGAATCATACAATAAGAATCAATTGGCTATCCCCCATTTGATACTGATGGCTATAATTGGCAGAAAATCCATTTGTTTCAAGATGTATGATGGACATGATTTTTCCAGCATCAAGCCCAGTATAACATCCTGTATACAGCATGAAACGAATAGTGTACAAAAATAAGGCTTTTATAGGGGGCAGCATGATGATGTTGAAATGACAGAAACAATTATAAAGGAACAACAATTTAACGAATTGTTGAAAGCCTACACAAAAGAGGCTTTGGCAGGCATGATAAAAGCAGATATAAGTAGTAGGTTTCCCGAACCTTATGCAAGTATGTATTGCCAGCAGTTTGATAAATTCAAGAAAGTTGCAGGGATTTTTTCAGCCTACAACATGATAAATTTTCGAGCCAACGAGAGTAGAGCCAAACTTGTTTGAGTTATTCCGAGTGATACCGAAAATCATGAAATAAATCGGATTGGCAATAAGCCAAAGTTTTCGATAAATGAGTGCAATGAAAATAACTTTTCAAATTGCCGAATGCAGAAAACTTATTTAATAGTTAATAAACAAATGATTTTTTAATAACTCTACATGTAGGCACTTGTAAAAGTGCCTATCCAAAGGGTTATGCCCTAAATTGAGTGCTAACAAATCATATGAATGCTCCTTATTCTTTTGAGGAGTTAAAAATATCCATTGACAAGATGAGGAAAATAGTTATTTCTTTGGCTTAATAAACTGATTACATTTATGGCAAATAATAAGTATTCAACAGAAATTAGAGAATCTTTTAATTCAAAATACTTGAAAGTATTTTTCCTGGATGACTCTGAGGCTAAGAAAGCACAAGAAATCATCCAAACCTTAAAAGAGGTAAAGACTGTTAACATAACTGTGTCTGAGAGTAAATCACATCCAGGCGATACTTTAACTATACATCCCAAACCAATGATCGACATTGATACTCTGGATAAAGAGGTTAAGAAATCCTTGGATAGTTATTTCTCTGGAGTGATCGAAGTAAAGACAGAAATAATATCAGCTGTCGAATTCAAAAATATTGAGAAGAAAATCCTTGATACTTTGGATGAAGCAATAGCAACAATAGATGTCAGTGTTGCATGGTTTACCAATAGCACACTCCAGAAGAAATTATTGGAAAAGAAAAACGAAGGTTGCAAAGTCCGTGTAATGGTTGATGCGAATCATACTAATCAAAAACATGGAGTTGATTTGAGTCCATTTGAACATAAGGCAATAAAAGCGGAACGAAAAGGAATTATGCATTATAAATTTTGTGTAATAGACAACAATATAACAATACATGGTTCCTATAATTGGACAACTGCTGCTGAAACAAAGAATGATGAAGAAATTTCTGTAGACAAAAACGATGTTAAGAAAGCCTCTACATATACTAAAGAGTTTAACAGGCTTTGGGATAAAGATGACTTAAAGTAGATGTCTATAAATATCTTAACACACTCACTCCGCCAGGCTGTTTATCCATGTTTATCGCCTAACGATATTCCTGTGGTGCCAACCACAGTTGCTGCAGTTTAATCAGACTGTCGAGAGTTCGCACTTTCGTAAAGGCTGCTTAAACAGCAGCAACATGAAGTAAAGAATTTCGTTAGGTGTTTATCTTGGTTTATGTTCTTAACTATAGCAAAGCGAAGTCCGATTCTTCACTCTTCACTCTTCGTTCTTCACTTAACTGCGGTTGTTATCCGTTGTCCCTATTGTATTTGTTGTTTTAAAGACCTCAAGCAGCAAAGCCCACAGGGCTATTCGTGTCATTCGCCCTATTCGTGTTCTTCCTCTAAGCGCCTTCAAGTCTAATCACTCCCCTCTCTTTTGGAGAGGGGCCGGGGGTGAGGCTTCTGTTTTATCCCTGTTTATCGCCTAACGATATTCCTGTGGTGCCAACCACAGTTGCTACAGTTTGAGCAGGCTGTCGAGAGTTCGCACTATCGTAAAGGCTGCTTAAACAGTAGCAACACGAAGTAAAGAATATCGTTAGGGGTTTATATGGTTTTTGTTTATTTTCTCCAGCAGCAAAGCCCACAGGGCTATTCGCTTGTAGATTCGGATTATTAATGTTCGTTTAAACCTCAAGCAGCAGAGCCGAGTTAGGCTTCCTCCGTGCCCTCAGTGCAATCCGTGTGCGACACACTCCAGCTACAATTTTGTATTTCATATTCCCAACTTATCAAACATATCATCAGCATTTTTATACTCAGTCACTCTACCATGACGAATATCATCCATAGCTTCCTCTATGCCTGTCTTCTTATGATTAGGAACAATCACAACACCTTTCATTGACTCAAGCACCTTTTTGAGCTCTGCCAAAACGCTTCTATCCTCCACCTGTATAGTTAATGTTGCCATAATCTTTAATTTTAAACGTCTAATTTACAGTCGCAAAAATACATTATTTCCTCTAAACTACCAAGAAAATCGCGAGTTATCAACAAATTACCATCGCTCTCATTGGCTTAAAAACACCTAATCCGTGTTCAACTCAAACATTAAACACTAAACACTACATATTCGTGTTTCCCTTCTAAGATCTGCGGTATATATAATAAGGTGTAATATACTATATATGTATTCATTCAAGACTACCAGACTTAGAGTGTAATTCGCTTTATTCTTGTTCTCTAAAAAACTCATCATCCGGGTTCAACTCAAAGTTTAAACACTAAACATTAGTATTCTCCTTCGTGTAGATTTGCATCATTCGTCTTCTAAAACCGATACAGTCTTAGCTTTCTCCACAAGAAATGAGCTATTCTTGCAAAAGGTTCGCAGATTACTTCCTCAGGATAACTTGATAAGAATCTTAAGTTTCTCATAAAGCGACGAGATGCTCTTTGCAGTTGGAAAGACAATTTGCCTTTTCTCACCTCAATAGCATTCATTCTTGTATCATAATGTCCAAAGTTACCAGCCATCATCATCTCATCCTGCAAGAACAATCCATCCTTTTCAGATATACCACAAATTAGTTCATCATTTCCAACATGAAATATATCCTTTAGCACATACATTAAAGCAGTTGCAAAACGTTTCATACCACAAGACGAAATAATCTTCATCATTTCCTCTTTTCCCATTAATTCTGTGCGTATATTCCGCTCTTTATTATAATCCTTTAACAGAACATAGAAATCGAAAACCTGACGCAATCCAACACCTTCATCAAGCAAATGGCGATAAATGTGATTCATTTGGAAGATTAAATCGTAGTCAACACGTAGCTTCTTCACTATGCCACTATCATCAATCTTAGCATTATCAAACACAGCAGCCTTAAACACCCTTTGAAAATATCTATTCCTCCAAGGAGCATTCAAGAACGATGGTCGAAAATGTATTTCAATAGGCACACCATTTATCGGTTTCACCTCTGCATGTAAATGGCACAATGATAACAGAATGTTTCTTCGCTGACAATAATCTATGATACTCTTTACGGGATGCAAAATCTTTTCCTTTGGCCAAATCCAAGCATCCACATCACCACATACACGCAGCATTCCCAACGAAACACCATCTATCAGTCTATCATAATAGACATGGTTAGCCTGTCCCTTCAATATACAAGTTTCAAAACCCTCCTTAGCAAATATATCATTTAAGCGGAGACATACATTTGTAGTTTGCAGATTCTGTCTTTTCACCTGCTCTGTTGCCATAGTCCATTTCAAGACAATATCACCTTGAGGCCACTGTTCTTTAGGCAACTTCTTCACGCCCTCAAAAGCTAAGCCAAGTAATGCTTGCTTTTTAGCCAAATCAAACATTTCTTCCCATTCATCATGAGATAGAGAATGAGTCAATCGAACATTTTCGCCTATTGCTGATTGTAATATCAAGAAAAAATCTTTAATTACCATTTTTCAAAGACTTATATACATTTGAAACCTCATCTGCAATCTGATTCCAATCATACTTGCTCATGTCGTAATCCACATGCTGCAATGGAGCCTCGAAAATCTTGCCAAGTTTCTCAGATAGCTCATCTACATTTCCACAATTGAAGTAATCTTCCTTAGGCAAGCCAACCTCCAGATTTGCTGGAATATCGCTCACTACTACCTTTACACCATAGCTCATAGCCTCCAACAAAGCTATAGGCAATCCCTCATGCGAAGAAGGAAGACAATAGCAACGGCAATTCGTCAACAGCGAATGAAGCTTTCTGCCCTTGATAAAGCCAGTAAGCACCACCCCATTATCTCTTGCCATCTGCTTCAATTCCAATGAATACTCATCCTCAAAGTCGGTATCACCAGCCAACACCAGTTTAATATCCGCCCTATCAGTATGAGCCTTCTTCCATTTCACGAAAGCCTTAACAAGATGATGCAGATTCTTCTCTGGCACAAATCGGCACATTCCCAGCACATACTTGCCCTTCTCTATACCAAGTTCATTGAAATATTCAGGATAGTCACAGATTTCAGGCTCCGAGACACCATTATATATAAGGTGTACGTTCTTAGTTCTGCCATACTTCTTAGCGATAAGATTCTTGATTACATTTGAGATAACGATAACGTCATCAGCAAACATACATCCCATTCTTTCGCCCAACTTCAGTATAGTCTTTGCAGCAAATCCCCACTTATCCCTATCATAGTCAGGACCATGATGCGTAAATACCACCTTCATGCCCAACAACTTTGCATAAGGGACAAGCAAAGCAGGACCGATGGCATGCACATGCAGCACATTAGCACCCAACTTCTTCGCCCTGTTTATAGCACGGAAAGTATGGATAATAGCCTCAAACGATTTCTTCTTTGGCGAAGGCAACGTGACCAGTTTCACGCCCTTCCACTCCTTCAAATCATCATGTACATAATTCGACCTTCGAATCAGTGTCACATCAAAACCAAGAGACACAATGCGAGGAAACAATTCCTCGCAATGTGTCTCCACACCACCCATGATATTAGGAATACCACGAGTGCCAGTTACAACTATTTTCATCCTATTTGATTTCGATATTTCTATCAGTTTCCTTCTTGGTAGCCTCATAACCCTGACTTGCCACATCTGCGTTCACGATATCCTCGCCACGCTTACCCCTCAGAGCCTCCTTTGAGTCTGCCGACAAACCATTATTAACAGTTGCGCACATATCACAAGTAGAGCACTTGTCAAGCTGCTCCTTAGTAACCTTGCCATCACGCAAATCGCGTACTATCTTCTGCTCATACATAGAGTATTTCATACCCAACATAGACTTCAGCTTATGGCTGATAACCCAAGGAATCACTCTCCATATATATTTGTGCATAGCAGGAGCCACCGAACCAATCATCCAACAGTTTCTGTCGCAATGTCTTACCTTCTTGCGTACCTGCTCTGCCTCAGGAGAACTCCAAAGCTCATCCCAGGTCTGACGGTTCAGGTTACCCATCACCTCCTTGTCCTTGGTACCATTACATGGCATCACATCACCGTATGGGTCGATGAAGAAGGTATCGAAACTCATATCGCAAGGCAAGAGACGCTTCTGACCATAGATATAGTTGATGAGTCCATGGTTGAAGTAAGCACGGAACCACTTCTTAGGAGAGTTAGACTTCAACAGCTCGTTCACCAGGTTCTCGAAGTTCTTAGCCACCATCGGACGGTCGTGGATGATGTTCTTAGCCTCGACAAAGTAGAAAGAGTTATGGAGCGATGCGGTAGCAAACTCCATACCCATCTTGTTGCTCAACTGATAGAGAGGCACGAGGTCAGGAGCATTCTTGTCCTGAACGGTCATACCGAAGCCCACATCCTTCAGTCCCATCTCACAGAGCTTCTGCAAGGTAGTATAGCCACGGTTGAAACCATTGTTCAATCCACGGATTTCATTGTTGGTCTGCTCCAATCCCTCGATAGAGATACGGATACCAATCTGAGGAAACTCCTTCGCCAGGTCGATGATACGGTCGGTGAAGAAGCCATTGGTAGAGATCACGATACGGTCGCTCTTCTTATAAAGCTCACGTACGATGTCCTTCAAGTCCGTACGGATAAAAGGCTCACCACCCGTGATGTTGGTAAAGTACATCTTAGGAAGTTTCTTGATAGTCTCAATAGAGATTTCCTCCTCAGGCTTAGAAGGAGCCTTGTAACGATTGCACATCGAGCAACGAGCGTTGCAGCGGTAAGTCACGATGACTGTACCATTCAATTTCTTTTCTGTCATAATATTTTCGATATTTAAACTTCAAATTAATAATTACCACACTAATTGTCCACGCTTTATACCAAGCATATCCCCCATGACAGTCATCGGACATGCATGTCCCTCCCATGGTGCGTCAAAACATTCGTCCTTATCAAAATCAGACTTCATACACATATACCTTAAAGGACAACATTTAAGGCTATTAGGATGAACTATATAGTTATACAACGCAGACATACCTATTAAAGCAATAATATCATTAGAATCTTTAGTCTCGCCCTTTACTGACTTTGGATAATAGTATTCTCCAAAATCAGTATAAACATAGGGAATTCCGACATGGTCAATAATCGTTTGGACTGTATCCTTATCAAAATTTGGAGCATACAAAGCTGATACTAAAGGTACTATTCCTCCTGACAATCGAACTCTTGATATTGCCTCATGTATATAATCTAAAGGAGTCCGTAAACTTTTAGCTAAAGTTACTTCAAACCGATTTGCTATATCGTCAAAAAATGCGACAACAGATAACTTCGTGTTATTGTTGATTGAAATAGTAGATTCATTCACAAACATTTCCAACAACTCCATTCCAGAATATTTTGGATTATGATTGGCAAAATCAAGTTGGTCTATGAGGGTTTGAGCAGGCGTTAAACTAAACAAGGATATGTAGCATATTGATATTAGCTTTTTATCATCAGCTGCAATCTTAGGAAAATGCTGCTCAGCTAAAATCTTGATGAGATTATAGGGAACATCATATTCTTCATGCTTTGCCGAAAAATCCAATTGCATTTGGCACATAGCAGCCATACTTTCTTTTATTATGTATGCGCCAAGTTTTATCTTTTTGCTTCCATCTATGCAAGGAACTTCTAGCTCAATATAGGGATAATGTCCATTTCCTATATTAGTATAATTCCTATGCCATATAATTCTTTTTGTTCTATCAATTTTGAAACTTCCATGATAATTATCATTTTCAAATGGATTGGTTCCATTTCCATTTGATACGATTGACATTTTTTGCTGTATTTTATCACCAAAATTCAGTCTCAAAGGAAGTTTAATAGTTTCACTCGTCTCCTGAATATAAGCAAATGTATTTACCATAGTTTCATACATAAGCATACTCGTATATAGCCCCCATGGTGTTGTCAGATTTTGTAAGTAATGTACATATTCATGCAAAAACGAACCTTGGTCATGAATATCCGTCAACGCTGCAAAACTTTCTGAATAAGGAAAGGTCAAATGAATTTGCATAAATCCAGGCTGGTAAGTATTGCTGTTGAGACGAAGAACATCCTGTTCTGTTATTCCTTGTTGTATAAAATTGTCTGGTAGCTTCATGCTATTTATCACTTAGAATACCGATGAAAAACATCATAGTACATTTTTGCTGCTTTTTTCCAAGAGAAAAGCTCTGCTCTTTTATAGCATTGTTTAGCGATTTCAGAGCTATATTCGCTATCGGAAATGAGCCTATACATTGTCTCTTCAATATCAGGAATAGATGTTGGTGAAACTCCTACTGGAATATCACCGATAACTTCAGGGAAACAAGAAGTATTAGAACATACAACAGGAATTCCACACGACATAGCTTCTAGTACAGGCAAACCAAAGCCTTCATAATATGACAAGTAAATCATCACCTTTGCCCCAGAATAGATTAAAGGCAAATCTTCATCTGAGAGATAACCCGTGAATATAATATCATCTTTATATTCTGAATTGTTCACAAAATCATAAATTACCTCAGAGTTGAATCCCTTTTTACCAACAATGACCATTTTCTCTTGAATTCTATATTTCTTTTTCAAGGAAACATAAGCTTCTAAGGCTGACATAATATTTTTGCCAGGATAGTCTATTGTGCCTACAAATAAACAGTAACCCTTATTTTTCAAACCATACTTATCCAAGCAGGCAGTCACAACAAACTCATCATAAAGTTTAAAACGAGTTCTATCTGCAGCATTTGGAATCACTTGAATCTTCTTAGGATTTGCATTACAGAACTTAATAATATCTCGTTTCGAACATTCTGAAACAGAAGTGATGAAAGTACTATTTTTTACCATTAAAGGATCTATCACTTTACGATACATCATTCTTAGTTTGCTAAACTTATTAGGCACATTAAACTCAATCAAGTCATGTATAGTGACAATTGTAGGAATTCTTTTCCAAAGAAGCAAAGAGAAATTTGGTATATACGCAACATCGCACTGATACTTTTTCTGCAACTTTTGGAAGTTCCATTGATGCCATAATATATTTTTTAGAGAACTATTTTTTGACACATTTATGTTTACGATTTTAATGTTAGAATGCTTTTTCAACACATCATAATCATTAAAATCGAAATTCTTGAATAAAATATATTCATCGTTTCTATTCATTGGTGCCATTTCATTCAGCACCTCTATTAATACACGACCAATACCTGTCAGTTTAGTTCCGACATAACCACTTATAGCTATTTTCATATTTATCTAGCTCCCATTAAAACTTTAGTAAATGAAGGAAAAAATCTTCTTGCAAAACAATAAAGACCATATCCAACTACTACTATTAAAAAAACTATTAATACATAAAAGAACAATAACTCTAAATTTGCTATCAATGATCTTTGAAAATCAACAAGTTTTAAAGCTATTTTTTTTAGAAAAATAGCCACTGTTGCATGATAACAATATAAAAAGAAAGAATAATCAGATAGTTTATCAAAAACAAGCGCTTTATTATTATTTACACATAAAACCATAATTTTTATAAACGCAATAATACCCAAAAGTATACAAATATTGTGTACCAATTCATGATATGGGAATAATCCTCTTGTTAAATTGTCGAATACATTAACAAAGATATAAAGAGGAAAAATCTTGCCCCCCCATATGCTCATATATTTACTCAAGTATTTATGCCTTATACTAAATGCTGCACCAATTGAAAAGAAGAGAAAAGCAGAACTACTAAAACCATATAAACCACAGATAGAAGTTTCCCAAAAACCAGTGAACCACAATAAACCTAATATGCTCAAAAAGGTCAGACACCACTTTTTAATTACATAATAAACTACAGGCGAACAAAGGGTTACAACCATTAAATCCCTTACAAACCACAATGGTCCATTAATAGGATTATTACCATCAATGGCATAAAAATATTGTAGCAACTCGGAGACACTAAAATTATTAATTAACGTGAGTTCGACGAATTAGAATAAGGTTAATTGTCTATCTATAGTCC
>OIZT01000746.1_pt1 | contig 17983 bp, 13 predicted proteins | sample 1588611 | NCBI WGS metagenome assembly OIZT01 (sample SAMN03283278) | human gut metagenome | biome: human-associated habitat; material: feces | host: Homo sapiens | place: Peru | collected 2012
TGAAGACCGTTAGACTCTATGGATAAAGACCGATAGGATAGACTGATTTTGAACGCATAACGAGGTGATTTAGCCTCGCGCACGCGTGTATTTATATAGGCGTGGTGTGTGGTGCTTAAAAGGGAGGGACTTTCTCACTTAGCCACCAGAGGGGAGAAAAAGGAATTAGAAGGAAGAAGCAGGTATTACAAACAGGGTACATAGATAGATTTATGCTTCGTAAGCAGAGATGATGCGTTTCCTTCATAAATGCTGTCCCAATTTGTATTCCACACCCTATTGATCGTGTATGGTAAAGTGGGTCACTCTACTGCTTACAACAAGGAAATGGACAAACATACGACATTAGGGTAATACCCACCGGGAATATCCGCTGACCTAATATAACAAATACAGAAGGCTTCAATTCGTTAGAACTGAAGCCTTCTGTGTATAGGGTGATATTTATATCGTACTAAAGGTGTATGTCTGCAGAGATAGTAATATATTAGGTTAAGGGGTATAATCTTAATATTTCATTATTACTTTCGGAGTATTTTACGCGCATTAGATTTTGCCTTTTTGACTACGTTCGTAGTTGAATCAGAGTAAGGGCTATATGATATATATACTTCCGAACTTGAGCGAAGCACGATAACTTCTGTTTGCAGGGTGGGGTCGGCCATGATGGTCATGCTCCAATTATTATTATCCATCGGGATGGAGATAGGTACGGAGTAGATAGGCATATAACGTTGCTGCAAGAAAGCGTTTAAGTCTTCCCAATAAGCATTGTCTACAATGAAAGATGCTCGAATCAAGGTTTTTCCTTTGTCTTTAAAGTCGTACAAGTATTCTTTAATATTGTCTGTACCTTTAAATTCCAAGCTATTGGTAGTTGTTTCATTTTTTATTTCATAGGCTGCCATGGCGTTTTTGATGGAATCGTTCGATTCACCGAAAGCAAGAATAGGTTCTTCATAGTTGAAGTTTGTGGCTACTACCTTTACCTTAATATTGCTAGAGTTGCTCCTAATCACTGTCTCACCTGCTCGGTTAGCGTTGATCGTATTATAGGTGGCGCTTGCTATATACTTATTGTCTGATTTCCAAACGCCATCAGAGCCTGTATAGTATACTTCGCCTACGTTGAGCGTGATTTCTTTGTCAATGATTCCGTTGTTGTCGTCATCACTGCAAGAAGTGAGTAAAGTCATAGGGACACTCAAGAGCAATGCGAAGAAAGTAAGTAGTAAATGGGTTTTTCTTTGTTGTGTGTTCATTGTAAAAAGGGGTTTAAATGATGTTGCAAAGATATATATTTATCATTTACCCCCCCGTTTATACAATTATTAACATAAAAAGTTTGTTTATTATTGCTTATGAGGATTTTCTCTATTCGTTCGTGAGAAGTTGCTATAGGCGTGTGCAGATTTTGAGGTAGGTGCGATGTGCATTTTTTATAGAGAATTTCTAATGAGAAAATCCAATATTAAAATAGGCTTGCAAGATAAGCCACTAGAGGGATGGTGACAACGGAAAGCAAGGTGGTGAAGAAAAGTCCCTGCGTCATTACGCGTTCGTCCTGTCCATATTGTAAACAGAGCATAATACCATTGGTGGCTACGGGCATGGCGCTGAGTACAACGGCTACATCGCTCACAAAGGGGTTGATTCCCATGAGAGCAAGCACGCCTCCTACGGCTAGAGGGAGGACGATGAGTCGTAACAGCGTCATGGAATAGACGAAACGATTGCCAAACATGTCTTTCACGGGGATGTGGCTAAGGCTCGAACCGATGATGAGCAAGGCGCAAGGTGTGGTGAGGTCGCCTAGCAGATGAAACCATTCTCCTACGGGAGTGGGCATTTTAATGCGTGCAATAGCAATAACCACAGCTATGAGCGAGGCTATGACGCATGGCGAAAGAATCAGTTTTGGCGAGAAGGCACTCTTGGCTTTGCCACCATTGATAAAGGACACACCGATGGTAAACACTAAGAGATTAAACGGAATATTGAGCACGGAAGCACAGAATACAGCTTTTGGACCGAACACTGCGTCGCACACGGGATAGCCAATAAAACTCACATTGCCAAAGGCAAGCATGAAGCGGAAGATTCCTAAGCGCGACTTGTTCACCTTAAATATGTGGGGAATGAGATAGGCTAGACCGATAAGCACCACATAGTTGACCACTGCTACGATGCCAAGCGCAATGAGTTCGGAATTCTCAAAAGCGAGATCTTTTCCCATCACAGAGGCCAAAATAAGTGCAGGCATGGAAATATTCATGATGAAGACGGAGAGTTTTCGGTCAAGATCGCCCGACCATAAATCTCGCTTCGCAGCAAAAAGTCCCACCATTACGATGCCAAATATCATTAGCATCTGCGTCACAATGTGTAGTAAATCCATTTGTTTAGTCTGTCTGTGCTTTGTGAAGATGCGTACTGAATGTGTAAGCGTACGCTGAGAAGCCCCAAAGCGTTAATATCGTTTGGAGTGCAAAGTTACAAACTATTATAGGAATTTAAGAATATAGAAAGTTGAATCTTTCGTTGTATGGGTATTATCTGTCCGTTAGGCTAGATAATGCAATGTCCATTTTATATACGTTTGTTTCCCGAAGTTGGAAACCTAGCGATTGGTAAAGTCTATTGGCGGCTATGCGCGAGGGTCGAGAAGTAAGGTTTACACTATCGGCACCACGCTGTCGTGCCTGGAAAATCAAGTGTTCGAGTAGAATACGGGCGTAGCCTTTTCCGCGTTCATTAGCATCTACTACGACGTCTTCTATCCATGCTTTTGTGCCAGTGAGCAGCGGACACAGACATAGGGTGGCAGTGCCGATGATGCGATTGTCCGTACTTTCAGTATTTTCGGTGCGGAGGAGTAAGTACACCATTCGGTTGATATTGTCTGCACTTTCTAGTTGTTGAAGGCTTTCGAGGGATAGTTGATTGGCTGAAGCTGACAGTTGTGGCAAAAGATGATTAATCGCTTGAAGGGTCTGCTTCGTACATTGAGCGGAGGTTAAGAGTTCAATAGAGCATCGCTTGCGTAAGGCAAAAAGTTCGCTGATGGTTTTGCCGTAAAGAGGATGTATTAAAGTAGGAGCTATTTCGGCTAGGGGTTCGAGCACAAAGAGACGGTTGGTTAGCTCTGGATGAGGCAAAGAGAGAGATTCGTTATGAATCACGTGGTGGTCGACAAGGAGCAGGTCTATATCGATAATGCGGTCGTGGTAGGTATGGTTTACGCTTTTCTGTGTGCGCCCCATATCTCGTTCAATATCTTGCGTTATACGTAGTATGTCGGTGGTGGAGAGCGAGGTTTCAACCGCTATGGCTGTATTGAGAAATTGGTTATCTGAGCTGAACCCTACGGGAGCGGTCTGTATGGGTGTGGCAGTCTTTACTACGCGACCTATGCGCTGGGCTATGAGTTGCGTGGCTTGTTCTATATTGTGAAGGCGGTTGCCTAGGTTGGTGCCGAGAGAGAGGTAGAGCATATTTTTCGTGTGGGGGCTTCTAATATTTCTAGCCCTTCTATTTATATATAACTCAGGTTAAAACAAAAATTCAATATATCAGCCTTTTTATAGACACAAGAGAAACGCTAGATATTTCAGAATCTAAGTCTTTATAAAAACAGCGAGGCGAAGCTACTTGGAGGGGAGCTTCGCCTCGCTATAAATTAAGAATTAAGAAGAGAGGCTGTGATTAATCAATGATAAGCATCACATCACCGAAAGGACCAAACTTATAGTCGTGCTTCAGTGCCTCGTTGTAAGCATTCATTGTCTCATCGTAGCCACCGAATGCAGCAGTGAGCATGAGCAGGGTGGAGTAAGGGAGGTGGAAATTGGAGAGCATGGCATCAGCCACGTGGAACTCGTAGGGAGGGAAGATAAACTTGTTTGTCCATCCTTCAAACTCCTTTATGCGATTGTCCGTGCTGCATGAAGCTTCAATGGCACGTTGTACGGTAGTACCAACGGCCAGGATTTTATGACCTTGATCTTTGGCAGAATTGACAATGTTGCAGCATGCTTCGCCTACAAACATCTGTTCCGAGTCCATCTTGTGCTTAGTAAGGTCTTCCACATCGGTATTGCGGAAGTTGCCAAGGCCGCAATGGAGCGTAATAAAAGCCTCTTTAATACCCTTAATTTCCATGCGCTTCATCATTTCGCGTGAGAAGTGCATACCTGCTGTAGGAGCCGTCACTGCACCCTCGTTTTTGGCGAAGATACACTGGAAGCGTTCCAAATCCTCGGGTTCGCTCTCGCGGCCTATGAAGCGAGGAATAGGAGCTTCTCCCAAGGCATAGAGCGAGCGCTTGAACTCTTCGTGGTCGCCGTCATAAAGAAAGCGGAGCGTACGTCCACGGCTTGTAGTATTGTCGATTACCTCGGCCACGATAGAATTGTCTTCGCCAAAATAGAGCTTGTTGCCGATGCGAATCTTGCGAGCTGGATCTACGAGCACATCCCAAAGGCGGAGTTCTTGATTAAGTTCGCGCAGTAAAAATACTTCGATGCGTGCGCCAGTCTTCTCCTTATTGCCGTAGAGACGTGCAGGGAACACCTTCGTATCGTTGAATATGAACACATCGTCTTCGTCGAAGAAAGTGAGCAAATCTTTAAACATGAGGTGTTCTATATCTCCCGTTTTTCGGTGGAGCACCATCATGCGGCATTCGTCGCGATGGGGTGCGGGGTATTGTGCAATTTTATCTTCAGGGAGTTTGAATTTAAACTGTGATAGCTTCATATCGGTATGAGGAGTTTCTTTGGCTATTCTGATAGGGAAATGCCTGTTTTTATTGATGATGTGATTGAAAATGTGCATGGATTATGAAGAGAGCTACAAGCCCTCTTTCTCATCCTTGTAGCACTTCTATTTTGCTTCAATCAATTGTGTGAAATCTTCGATTGAGAAGCAACGATCAAGAGTAAAGTGGCCTACGCGTGAGCGTCTGAGTGCTGTGAGATGAGCTCCGCTTCCGAGGGCTTCGCCGATGTCGCGCGCCAAGGCACGGATATAGGTGCCTTTCGAGCAGACTACGCGGATGGTCATCTCCTGCCGTTCAAGGTGACATTCTGTAAGCTCTATGCAGTCAATGTGTAAAGGTTTAGCTTTGAGCTGTACCTCTTCTTGTGTTTGTCCGCTACGAGCGAGGTCGTAAGCACGTTTACCTTCTATTTTGCACGCTGAGAATACGGGCGGCACTTGCATGATGTCGCCCACAAATTGTGTGAGCACTTGACGTATCATTTCCTCGGTAATATGCTCAGTGGGGAAGGTACGATCAATGGGGTGTTCTAGATCGAAACTCGGAGTTGTAGCTCCTAGCTTGATTGTGGCAAAGTATTCTTTCACGCCACTTTGCAACTCTTCGATGAGTTTTGTGGCTCGTCCTGTGGCAACAACCATTACACCTGTGGCCAAAGGGTCGAGTGTGCCAGCGTGGCCTATCTTAATTTTCTTTTTACCAAGCGCTCGGGATAGTACCCATCTTACCTTTGCCACGAGCTGAAATGAGGTCATGTGGAGTGGTTTGTCAAAAGCCACGACGCAGGGCAGGATGCCGCCCATGAGCGGATTGCCATCTTCTGTGGTCACATTGGGGTGGACTATGAAGTCTTTTAGCACATCAATGCTTGTGAAGTGAGGCTGCGCATCGTTTGGGGTGGAAAGCGCTTCTAAGGCTACGGGGGGCAGAATATAGTCTGCTATGGTCTGTTTCTTAGCCATATATTGTGGAGCAAAATATCGGATGTTCATTGGTCTTCTCGAGATTCCAATCCGATATTTCAAGTAAAAACTTTCTTGCTTTATTTAAGTAAGGAGTAGACGATGGATGCTACACCGACAATGGCGCAATAGTAAGCAAAGTAGATGAGTTTTCCCTTCTTGACGATACCTATCATCCATTTACATGCTGCACATCCTGAGATAAATGCTGCAACGAATCCTACGATGAGGGGAAGCGTATCGATACCTCCTGTGGCTTCTTCACCTTTCACCATCTTGAGCACGTCAAGCAGTGCTTCGCCCAAAATGGGGGGGATTACCATGAGAAAGGAAAATTGTGCCAACTTCTCTTTTTTATTGCCGAGGAGCAATCCTGTGGCAATGGTGCTACCCGAACGACTGAGGCCGGGGAGTACGGCTACTGCTTGTGCTAAACCGATGATGAAGGCATGGCCGAGCGAGATGTTCTCGCGTTGACGCGGACGAGCTAAGTAGGAGAATGTGAGTAAAGCGGCCGTCAGGAGAAGACAGATGCCCACTACGAGCAGACCTGATCCAAAGATATCTTCCACCTGGTCCTTGAAGAATACGCCCACAATGCCGATGGGAATCATCGATACAAGGATATTGAGCACGTAGCGTTGGTCTGGGTTGAGACGATTGAGGAAGGTTCCGTTGCCCTTGAGAGAGCGAGGAGAGAGTGGGTTACACATGCCCTTGAGAATTTTCCCTATTTCACTGCCGAGAATGACGAGGGTGCTAAGTACGGTGGCCACGTGTACGGCAATGGTAAAAGTCATATTGCTTTCGCCGTCGATGCCGAAGAGTTCAGAAGCTATGGTGAGGTGTCCGCTGCTACTCACGGGGAGATATTCTGTGAGTCCTTGCAGAAGCCCCATGATAAGGGCTTGGAGGGTATTCATTCTTTATCTTGTGTTATGGGTTTATGAGAAAGATTGATATGGAGTTACCTTTGTGAGGTGTCGTAGCTCAATAATCTTTATTTATTTCCTTCTGTAAAGTTATTTTCATTCGTAGTTTCTTCCTTTGTGCTTTGCTTGTCTCGGGGGCGGCGCACGATGGCATAGATGATGAAAAGGTAGCCAAAGAGGGCTACGGCGGGAGCCACTTTTACGTGGCGTGCGTCGAAGATGGCGGTATTGAATGTTGATTCGTTGGAACCCGAGCCCGACATTAAAATCATGCCGACGATTACCACGGCCATACCGATGGCTAGGAGGATGAAGTTCGTGCGATCAAAAGCGAACGCTTTCTTGGCAGTAGTTTTCATTGTGTGCGTTATGTATATTTTGTTGTTTGTTTGCTATAAAGGAAAATGGGGAGTTTTTTTTGTAGCTGACGCGTCGCGTCTTGGCAGAAAGGATGGAGCGTGGGGCTTCAGTGGTTTTTACTTTTCTGCAGTGCCGCCGTGCAACAAGTCGGCCACATCATCACTCTCTCTATTACACCACTGTCTTATTTCTCAGGTGTTTGTTCACGGAGAAGAAGGCGCAGAGCACTGTCAGAACGATGCCGCAGGCAAAGATGGTACCAATGGTATATATCCACACGTCTGGCGTGACGAGTTGATTGAAATAGATGTCGCCTGTGCCAGCTTCAAAGCGCAGATAGTAGAGCGCAGCACCGAGCAGGCCACCGGCTATTACGGCTGCCACAATACCAATGCGTAGAGCTTGCCATATAAAGGGACGGCGAATGAAACCCCAACTAGCTCCAACTAGTTTCATTGTGTGGATGCTATATCGGCGAGCATACACGCTCATGCGGATAGTATTGTTGATGAGCGAGAATGATACCACGGCTAGCAAGGCTGCCACCACGAGCAGAATGATGCTCACTGAAGGAATCGTGCGGTCAAGTTTCTGCATGATGTCGCGCGGATAGTTTATTTCCGTCACGCCTTGCAACTTTTGCATATCCCCTTCGTAGCGTTTTAGGCTGTCGAGGTTGGCATAGTCGGCTTTAAGATAAACTTCAAACTCTGCGGGGATAGGGCTAGAGCCCTGAAATTCGCCCATGTCGCCCCCAAGGGCTTCGTTCATTTCAGCAATACCCTGCAGTTTCGACTTGTAGCTCACAGCCCTAGCATAGGGGGCATGGCGTAAGTGAGATTGCACGGCTAGAAGGTCGTGGTGAGATATGCTGTCGTTGAGCATCACCTCCACGAAAAGCCCCTCGCGTAGCTGTCGGCTAAAATTGTTGCCGATGCTTACAAAGAGTACTATCATGCCTAGAAGTACGAGCACGAGTGTAGTGCTAATTCCTGTGGTGATGGTGGCAAATTTTCCTGCCGAACGTATTTTTTTTTTCTTGCTCATTTCTTTCGGGTTTGTATGAAAAGAGGCCCAATAAGGCTAATTTCGTACAAAAGTACAATAAAAACGCGCGCATCCAAAGCATTCGCTGTCTTTTAACAAAATATGTAGTAATTTGCCATGATTGTCAGGGAAGAGCAATGGCATCAATTTGATGGGTAAAGCGCACGTGCGAGGTGTGTAGCAGAGAAAGAAAACGTGTATAAGTTGTACACAACTATTTCTCTGTTTTGTAGGAGTGGTCACATTTGCCGCCGATGAGCACCAATTAAGTTCAAAAAATTTGGACATTACGTCCGAAAATTCCTATATTTGCAGTTGGTACATTGCGTGCAGAATATCCAGAGGAATGAGCCTCTAAAAATCCGTACAACGTGGCCTAAAAATCACAATTTTATTCACCCTAAATTGCTCATAAGATAGGCAGCGGAGCTATGTAGTAAGTAAACATCGTCTTACCTTCTAAGCGCTATCTTGTGCCAAGAAAAACAAAAGCGTATGTTTATCAATGATCCCGTGGTTATATCCGTCGTAGTGGTAGTAGCCATTGTATGCCTCAGCATTTTTTTTCATTTCGTGCCATTCTTTCTTTGGCTTAGTGCCAAAGTATCGGGTGTAAAGATTTCTCTTATTCAGCTTTTCTTGATGCGTATCCGTAACGTACCGCCCAACGTGATTGTGCCTAGCCTCATTGAAGCTCACAAGGCAGGCCTTCGCACCGTGACACGCGACAATCTCGAAGCTCACTATATGACGGGCGGTCATGTGCAGCGTGTGGTGCATGCCCTCGTGTCAGCCTCGAAAGCCAATATCGACCTCTCTTTTGAGAAAGCCACAGCCATCGACCTTGCAGGTCGCGATGTGTTCGAGGCTGTACAGACGAGTGTCAATCCAAAGGTGATTGATACTCCACCTGTGGCAGCTGTGGCAAAGAATGGTATTCAGCTTATCGCCAAGGCTCGTGTGACTGTGCGCGCCAACATTCATCAGCTCGTGGGTGGTGCTGGCGAAGATACTATTCTAGCTCGTGTGGGCGAGGGTATCGTATCGTCTATTGGTTCTGCAGAAACGCATGAACAGGTGCTAGAGAATCCAGACTCTATCTCCAAACTAGTCCTCTCCAAGGGACTTGATGCGGGTACGGCTTATGAGATTCTCTCAATCGACATTGCCGATATCGATGTAGGTAAGAATATCGGTGCCACCTTGCAGATGGATCAAGCCAATGCCGACAAGAACATTGCTCAGGCCAAGGCCGAGGAGCGTCGTGCTATGGCCGTAGCCACCGAGCAAGAGATGAAGGCTAAGGCTCAGCAGGCTCGTGCCGAGGTGATACAAGCTGAAGCAGAGGTGCCCAAGGCTCTTGCCCAAGCTCTGCGCGAAGGCAACATGGGCTTCATGGATTATTATAAGTTTGAAAATCTCAAGGGCGATACCGCCATGCGCGACGCTATCTCCAAATTCGACCCTAATTCCGTGCTAGGTGGGAAGAAGGGGTAGTGATATTAAGAATAGGTATTATCTGTTATAGGCATCGAGCCTCCGCGCAGATAGCCGAAGCGAGACGCTTCGCCCCCACTTCCTATAAATAGTCCCCCTCCTCCTTTCTTAAAACAATCATCTAACAAATATACCAATAATTATGAAGAAAAGTTACTTCAAGGCACTTGTTGCCACACTGGCACTGACTGGGCTTGGCGCAGCACAGCCAGCTATGGCTGACGAGGTGCAGGCTTCTACAGAAGCAAGCCCTAAGTGGTACCGTATCTTTACGCCAAAACGCAGCGGGCTCTCCATCACTTCCAACGGCTCGGGACAAGGTATCACCAATACCAAGGATGCTACCTCTCCCTACGAAGAAGCACTCCTGTGGCGCTTCGAGGCAGGTACTACCGCTGGTACCTACAAGATTATCAACATGGATGGCACCTCCATCTCGGCTACCACTACTACGGGTAAACCTGCACAGTATGTCGGCGTAGCTGCTGATAAAGGTAGCGACTGGACCATCAAAGCTATTGATGGCCAAGACGACCTCTATATCATTGTTAGTGGTACGGCACAATTTAACACTAGTCAGGATGCTCCCTCCTACAAGCTCTACAACTGGGGCAGCGGCACAGAAACAGGTGACGCAGGTTGTCAATATCGTTTTGAATACGTGCCCATGGATGCCCTAGGACAGGCACAGACAAAGGCTCTCAGCATGCTCAAGAACACACAGGAAGGTACTAACCCCGGACAGTATGCCACGGCCGACCGCGAAGCCTTTAAGACAGCCGTCAATGCTGCTACCACCGAGGACGAAGTGAAAGCCGCTATCGAGGCATACACCGCCAAGATGATTAAGGTGCAAGCCGGCAAGACTTACTACATCGTATCAGGCCCCTCGGCCGACTACTGCCAGGGAAGCTACATCTACAGCACCGGCTCGCAGAGCCAGCCCATGTGGGGTGCTAAGGTTGTGGCTTCTCCCTATGCATGGACCTTTGAAGACGCAGGTTCGGGCAAATTCTATGTGAAGAGCTACGCTACGGGCGAATACATCGAGCCCAACTCTAATGTAATGACAGGTGCTACCACCACCTCGAAGACCGCCAAGACTGCCTTCACCGTGAAGTCGCTTGGCGAGGGTGCATTCAATATCACCCCCGACGGCAAATATCCCATCCACGCACAGAAAGATGGCAGTGTGCTCGTAATGTGGAACGGTGGCCTCAACACCGCTTCGGCATGGAAGTTAGAGGAAATCACCGACGAGGAACTCAACGCTGCTCCTGCCATTGCCAGCGCAAACGTGGCATCGGGATCGCAAATCTATGCTCCTGGCAACAAGGAACAGGTACTGCTCCGCTTCGATGCCGTAGTAGCAAGTTTCAATGGATCTATCCCCCTCAAGGGAGTGAAACTCAATCTCGGTGCTACGAACGTGAAGGATTTGAAGAATATTAAGCTATTCGTCTCTGAAAACTACGACTTCATCACCGCAGGCGAGCGTAAAGCTACCCTTGTGGGCACCTTAGCTGCTCCTACTACCAACGAAGTGACTATCCCAGTAGAAAAAAACGTGGATATGAATCCTGGCTATAGCATTTTCTACGTAACAGCCGATATTGCCGATGATGCGAAGATTAACGATGTGGTGGATGCTTCATTGCTCAGTTTTAGCTATGGCTCCGATGCCGCCGACTTTGCAGTAAACAACGGTAATCCTGAAGGCGTAGCCCGCATCTGGTCCGTACAATCAACTCCCTTCCAGCCCTATTTGCTCGGTACACACTATTGGCGTATCCCCGCTATGGTGGTGCTTCACAATCAGAAGGATGGGAATGCAGAGAAAAATGGACGTGTAGTAGTGATGGCCGACAATCGTTTCAGCCACAATGGTGACCTTCCCAACCATATCGATGTATACGAACGCCATTCCGACAACAATGGTAAGACCTGGAGCGAGAGCCAACTCGTGGCTGGCTCGGAAGCTCACCACAAACTAGTCGGCGTTGCTGAGAACGGATTTGGTGATGCAGCGCTCGTGGAGACCAACAATGGTAAACTCATCGCTATCATGGTGGCAGGTCAGGCCTACTTTAAATCATCTTCTACCAACCCTATTATTCCCTTCATTGTCACTTCTGAGGATGGCGGCGACACTTGGAGCACCCCCCGTTCGCTCAAGGACGAACTCTATAAAGGCACTTACACACAGGGTCAGGTGCTTGGCTCATTCGCAGGTTCAGGTCGTGGCATCGTACTGAAGCGTCAGCGCAACACCTCACTTAATGGCCGTATCATGTTCGCCATGAGCCACCGTTTCGCTGGTAATAATATCCAGGAATACATCATCTACTCTGACGACGAAGGTGAAACTTGGCACATGTCGCCCAATTCTGCTTATAGCGGAGGCGATGAATCGAAACTCGTAGAATTGGCCGATGGTACCGTGATGATTTCTGTACGTCAATATGGTCAGCGTGGCTACAATACTTCGACCGACGGTGGTATGACTTGGGGCACTCAGAGAAAGTGGGCTGACATCAGTGGTATTGCTTGCAACGGCGACATTCTCTATTTTAATGAGAACGTGCTTCTTCACTCTTACGTCAACAATGGCTCAGCGCGCAAAAATCTCACCGTGAAGGCTTCTTTCGATCAAGGTAAGACTTGGACCAAAGAATTTGTGGCATGTCTGCCCTCGTCAGGCTATTCTACAATGGATATTACTGGCGATGGTCAGGTAGCTATCTTCTATGAAGACGCTTCTTGCAGCACAGGTTACGTACAAAACTATGGTGTATTCCCCATCGATTGGCTAGCTCCTGGTCAGGTGGCCACGGGGATTGGATCACCTGCTATCAGCGTTCCTCAAGCAAAGGGAGAGAATGTTTTTTTCGATCTCAGCGGTCGTCGAGTGGAAGTTCCCACAAAAGGCATCTACGTAACCACAAAAGGAGATAAACTGATTAAGTAACGACTTTTAGGGTGGTTCTATTCATCCTGAAGTAATAGGACTGACGGGTTAACAGATTGACAAGTTAACGGGTAAGAATGTATGGATACTCACTGTACAAACATCTTCGTTAACTAGTCAACTTGTTAACCCGTCAACTTTTCTCTAATTCTTTTTTTGGCTTATCGCTCATTCGTATTAACTTTGCAGAGATTTGGATTATCCCTAATCACAATAAAGCAAACTGACTATATTATTCCGCAGATTCATATTTCATGAAAGTAATCAATCTTGGCGAACGCAGTTCTGTGATAAACTCATACATGGCGCAACTGCGCGACGTCAATATTCAGGACAATCGTACCCTATTTCGCCGCAATATGCAGCGCATAGCTCGCGCCATAGCCTACGAGGTGAGTCGCACACTCGATTATAGCGATAAGACCATCACTACACCGCTCGGCACTAAAGATGTGCCAACCTACGACGATCGCATCGTGGTGGGCATCGTGTTGCGTGCCGGACTAGCCTTTCACGAGGGCTTTCTCGACACTTTCGATCAGGCCGATTCTGCTTTCGTGGCAGCTTATCGTGAGGAGGGCACACGCGAAAATATCAAAATCCATGTGGAGTATATCGCTGCACCGAATCTCGACGGGTGTACTTTCCTTATGGTCGATCCAATGCTCGCTACGGGAGGTTCGCTAGAACTCTCTTATAAGGCATTCCTTAGTCACGGAACCCCTAAAAAATTGCACATCTGCTGCGCTATTGCTGCACAAGAAGGAATAGACCACCTATGCCGTGTGTTTCCTGATGATGATATTACGCTTTGGGTGGCAGCTGTCGATCCTGTGCTCAACGACGATGCTTATATCGTGCCCGGACTGGGCGATGCAGGCGATCTCTCTTTCGGTCCGAAACTTGCTCGTCAGTAAGGGAGTTACCACTAAGATCAGGCGCGAGGAAAATCATTGCGAGAAGAAATCCAAACAAATCCTCATTGCCAAAAATCCATCATGAAAGGACAGAAAGTGCAAATAAAAGTGTAACTTTGTCCGATGATTTGGAGCCCTCGTAGTTCAATGGATAGAACACCGCTCTCCTAAAGCAGTGATCTGAGTTCGATTCTCAGCGGGGGTACGATGGATGGTTTAAAAGTATAGAAGTTTAAAAGTTGAAGAGTTTATGAAGAATGCTTTGCAAGGCAAACTTATTTCTCTTCACTTTCTCTACCATCTTTATTAATAGAATTATTATGCGCTTGACATCCGATGCGGCAAGAGCCGACGAGAGTTGTCAAGCGTTTTTACCATATAATCTTCCCATGGCTACAGAAGCAGAGAAACTCACACCGATGATGAAGCAGTTTTATGACCTCAAGGCGAAAAACCCTGACGCGATATTGCTGTTTCGATGCGGCGACTTTTACGAAACTTATGCCAAAGATGCCGTTACGGCAGCACAGGTGCTAGGCATCACCCTGACCCGACGTAATAATAAGGGAACACAGGCAGCCACGGAAATGGCAGGATTTCCCCACCATGCGCTCGATACGTATTTGCCCCGACTCATCCGTGCTGGCTATCGTGTGGCCATCTGTGACCAATTAGAAGACCCTAAATTGGCTAAGAAACTCGTGAAGCGCGGTATTACCGAGCTAGTCACACCTGGCGTGGCCATGACAGATAATGTGCTCAATGCGCGAGAGAACAACTTCCTTGCCGCTATACATTTCGGCGTAGCAGCCGTGGGTATCTCTTTCTTGGATATCTCTACGGGAGAATTTCTTGTAGCTGAAGGAACTACGGAGTATGTCGACAAGCTTTTAGCGGGTTTCGCACCGAAAGAGATATTGGTACAACATGGCATGCGCGGCCGTTTTGAAGGTCTTTATGGGTCGAAAAACTTTATCTTCGACCTCGATGATTGGGCCTTTACCCCACAGACAGCCCATGAGAAACTGACGAAGCATTTCCAAGTGCGCAACCTCAAGGGATTTGGTGTGGACCATCTGAAAGATGGCGTAGTGGCTGCAGGGGCCATTCTATGCTATCTCGAAATGACGCAACACACGCAGACGGCTCACATCACTGCTCTGCGACGCATTGAAGAAGATAGCTACGTACGCCTTGATCGCTTCACCACGCGTAATCTCGAACTCGTACAACCGATGAACGAAGGGGGAACTTCGTTGCTACAAGTGCTCGACCATACACTTACGCCAATGGGCGCTCGACAACTTCATCGCTGGATTATCTTCCCTCTACGCTCTGTGGCTCAGATTGAAAGCCGACAGGATGGTGTGGAGCATTTCTTCAAGCATCCCGATTTTCGCGAACTATGTGAGATGGAACTGCCCAAAATTGGCGATATGGAGCGCATTGTGAGCCGTGTAGCAGTGGGACGTGTCAATCCGCGAGAACTCCAACAACTTCGGTTAGCATTGGAAAGCACTGCGTTGCTAAAATATGCTTGCACTCATGCTGAGGGATGCGAAGCTATTCACCACGTGGGCGAAGAACTCGATGCTCTCACTCCCTTGCGCGACCGCATCAAGTCTTCGCTCAGCCTAGACCCTCCTTTATTGGTTAATAAGGGAGGTGTGATAGCGAACGGCGTGAATGCAGAACTCGATGAACTTCGGCAAATTTCTAGTTCGAGCAAAGAATTCCTCCAAAAAATCCAACAACGAGAAAGCGATGCTACGGGAATTCCGAGCCTAAAGATAGGATTTAACAACGTGTTTGGCTACTATATAGAGGTACGCAACACATATAAGGAACGTGTCCCCGAAACGTGGATTCGTAAGCAGACTTTGGCTCAAGCTGAGCGTTACATTACGCAAGAGCTGAAAGAATACGAAGATAAAATTCTCGGGGCGGAAGATCGTATTCTCGATTTAGAAATGCGTCTATTTGCAGAACTTGTGCATGAGGTGAGCCAATATGTGGCACCACTGCAAAAGGACGCTATAGCACTGAGTCATCTTGACTGTTTGCAGAGCTTGGCTCATGTGGCACGCGATAGACACTACGTGCGTCCCATCGTAGACGAAGAACTTACACTAGATATTCGAGAGGGGCGTCACCCTGTGATAGAGACGCTTATGCCGCCGGGAGAGGAATATGTGGCCAATAGTGTGGAACTCGACACGAAGCAACAGCAAATCATCATCGTGACGGGACCTAATATGGCTGGTAAGAGTGCGCTACTGCGTCAGACGGCGCTCATCACCCTCATGGCGCAGATAGGATCTTTCGTACCAGCAGAGTCGGCTCGCATTGGGCTAGTGGATAAGATATTTACTCGTGTAGGTGCTAGCGACAACATCTCTGTGGGCGAAAGTACGTTTATGGTAGAGATGAGCGAAGCCTCCAATATCATGAACAATCTCACGGAGCGCTCTCTTGTGCTTTTCGATGAGTTAGGACGTGGCACATCTACCTACGATGGTATTTCCATCGCTTGGGCCATTGTGGAGTATATCCACGAGAATCCCAAGGCACATGCACGTACACTCTTCGCCACACACTACCACGAGCTCAACGAGATGGAGAAACTCTTCCCACGCATCAAAAATTGGAATGTTTCCGTGCGCGAGGTTGAAGGGCGTGTGGTATTCCTCCGCAAGCTTCAGCGTGGCGGCAGTGAACACTCTTTCGGTATTCATGTGGCACGCATTGCTGGTATGCCGCAGAGTATTGTGAAACGTGCTGAGCAAATTCTAGCTGACCTAGAGAAAGCCGGTGCACAGGCAGGAACAAGTGTGCCACGCGCTGAAAGCAATACACAGACCACAGAGGAGGGTATGCAGCTGAGTTTCTTCCAACTCGACGACCCTGTACTGAGCCAAATTCGAGATGAACTTCTTAATCTCGATGTGAACAACTTGACGCCTCTTGAAGCCCTCAACAAGCTCAACGATATCAAGCGGATATTGAAGGGGAAGTGATGAAGGCACAATTCTATCTGTGTACCTGTCTGTAAAAGATTCTTCTTCCTTTTGCGGATAGCACTTCCGTTCGTTTGCTCATGTACGTTTTATCATCGTTGGATAAGCATTGTGTTTTCTACCATCCCAAGGTAGCAACAACGCCGTAACCATCCGAAACTAGGCACCTCGCCTAGTTTCGGATGGTTACTTTCTTTTTGTCGATGTATTGTTTGCTTTGTTAGGGTTTAAGCATTCTTTTCTTACCATTTACAATGTATACACCACCCTTGGCCTGAGTAGTTGAACATTTACGACCATCGATGCCATAAACCGCAATGGGCGCGTTTGTGCTACTATTCACCACGTTGCTTACCGCAGTCTGTGTGCTGCCAAAGTTCATACTTACGGCAGGAAGCGTAGCGTTCCATTGCAAATAAGCCTTGTAACGTGGCAATGTGCTACCCACTTTAGCACGGTAAAAAGCTGTTTGTCCCTGTTGGCTATTCAGCACATAAGCATTGTCGGTAGATGTAATCACGTGGTCGCCCTGAGCGTTGGCTTGCAAAAGGTTGCCTGATAGTTCGGCCACAGAGGTTGAGGCATCAGCTTGTTTCATAATCAGCACGTCGGTTGCAGAGCTCGTGGTTAACAAAACTCCTTGTCCTGCAGGGATAGCATAGCCCTCGGGCACCGCAGTGAGTTGTGCCTTGTTGTCGGCCACTTGCTTCACATACCATGCTTTTGCACCATTGGGCACTACGGCATTAAAGGGTGCGCTAAAAGTGGCAATGGATGCCATGTCTTGCAGTTGGTCGGCTGTGTTCATCGTCACTTCCACTTGGGTGGGAGTAGCGGGTGAATTTGATTTGAACACGGGTTCGCCTTCGGAATCCACTAAGAATCGACCTTCTATACCAAAGAAGGTCAGCTCCGTTGGGTGAAGGGCTTGAGAACCCCATGAATTATTTTCCTCATCAAAGATTCCTCTTTCGAAATAGAAAAGGTTATTATAGCGTTTGGGCTCGAGGGCATGAATTTCCTTTTTGGGATTTTTGCGATCATTGGGCACAGAATCTGTCACCCATATACGCGTGATGGTGTTAGTTTCAGTATCTACTTCAATTCCCCACAAAGTCCAAGCGTGGTTATTGTCACGAATTTGTGCAATGTAGTTACCCGTGGTGAAATAGCTCAGCAATGCATCGGTTAATATTTCTTCGTTTGAATTTATGTAGCCACGTGTGAAGATGATGGGATTATCGTAATCGTCGGTATCGAGGTAGTACATATAAAGACCATTACGTGTGTAAGCGATGGAGGGATGCGTCTCTCGCAGATACCAATCGAGGGCTTTATATACGTAGTCACCATTTTCACCGAAATAGGAGTTGGTATCAAATTCGCGATTGATTTCCTCAGGATCCCAGCATTTGCCAGTGTAGACGTACTTTTCCTTGATGCGATCCTGCCACCATGCTATCATGTTGCTACTAACGGCAGCCCAGCAACCATTCGTAAACT
>OIZT01000753.1_pt1 | contig 17868 bp, 9 predicted proteins | sample 1588611 | NCBI WGS metagenome assembly OIZT01 (sample SAMN03283278) | human gut metagenome | biome: human-associated habitat; material: feces | host: Homo sapiens | place: Peru | collected 2012
CATCCTTCTTCAACTTGCTCTTCAGATACTTCCAATAGTTCCTGTTCTTGGCATAATCATCCTGCGCATTCAGCACTCCGACAATATCAAGCACACTATACCACCACTTGGAATTATCCTCATCCCAAATGGTCCTGACCTCCCGGTCATCGAAGAAACGGATTGATATTTTATTCATTTTCTATTCTTTTATAATGCACAAAGAACCATCACATATTTCGATTTTGCGTACATCCCATATGTTTTTGAGTTTAACCATGTCAAGCTGATTGAATCTTTCAGTTTTTATTGCATAACATAATAGAAATTTGGGGCGACTCATACCAACGTAAGCAACTTTTAATGCTGATTTAACGAAACTGTCTCCATTTCTTGCAATATATGGAATTCCGTATAATTGTGGACCAAAATGTTCACTTTCGTAATTATGGTATTTTGTTTCTAAATACAATGTTGCAATATGCGTTTCGCCCTTGACAGAATGAACTGTCGCTATTTCAATATCTACATCTTCATCTCTATAAATATTGGAAGACTGTTCAGATGATTTAGTTGTATAAAATGATGCCTCTTTAGTTGCAAGGAAAGATGAAATAATTCTAATATTAACATCTTTGTTACAAAGAGGAATCAGTTCTTCAATGATTTTTTTTACTCCGTCAAATACATGTTTGTCAACATTATACGGAGATTCAGACATGATTACAATCCAATTCGATAGATTTATTAGCAAAGAATTGTAAATCTCGGCATAGGTATCTTTCAACCAATCTAAGAATGACGTTTTAGTATAACGGCGACCTTCTGCAGTTTTAATGCCTGCTCTATCGATAGCAACAACAATTGCATCCAAGATTTGACTTCTATAAGAAGATGGTTTGTCTTCGACATTGAGCTTCATAAGAAAATCATTTAATGTAAGAACTGTAGAAAATGGTCTTTTAGATCCGGACACGTTATTGTCAAAATTTGGAAAATATTGATGAATCGAATCTTCTTTTTTCTTGCCGACATATGCAATAGCTTTTATGTTGTGCCTTTTAAGGGGATCCTTTTTTCTTTCTTCTTTTGCAATGTCCGCGATCGAAGTGCCATTAATCAATGTTGATTTTAAAATTTTGACAAAAGCCGGAAGAACCGTGTCGGGAGTATCGTACACTAACATAATTGGTGTTACAGAATTGATTTCCGGATTACCCTGAAGAGAGTTATTGTCCTCGACACAGACAGTCTTCAGTACTTTGGCAATAGACTCGCCAAATCTTTTGCTATTATTTAATGACAGAGGATTGTTCGGTTGCCAAACACATGTGTTAAAATCGGAAGTCCCATAGATTGACTGGTATGGATCTCCAAATTTTTGTATTATGACTTTTTCGTTGTCAAATATCGAATCTATTAAATCTATCTGTAATTGATTTGAGTCTTGCATTTCATCAATAAAAACATAATGAAATCTATTAGAAAAAACTTTCTTAAGTTGAGAAATAATTGATGCGTAGGCAAACGCTTCAGAATAGGCGTCAATATACTTTAATACACCTTCTTTGAAAGCGGCTTTCCTGACCTCTTCAAAAAAATGGTAACGAAATGAAGGATTACCTTTTGTGGCTGAAGCTGCTAAGCAGGATTTATCTTTATAATGGCGATAGTATTTCTGATTTGCAACATCTATGAATAGATTTTTGGTGACTTCTTCCATGTCTTTATGAACATCGTTCCAAACTATTGAGCCATTGTTTTTATATTTATCTATTGATACGAGACTATATAATGATTTCTTATTTTCTTTTGAAGAACTATAAAATAAAGATTGGAAAGCCTTATGAATTAAAAGATTTGCCCTATCGTCATCAATAGTCACTATCCCTTTTTCATTAAAAGAATTGAAATACGGAATAGCCAAAAATTGATCCACAAATGATTGAATTGTGCCGCAAAAATTAGGGTAGTTTAAAAGAATATTGGAATATTTACCGAATCTTGACTTTATTTCATCAATGGCTACATTAGTATGTGTAAGTACACATATGCCGGAGCCATCTTTAAATGGCATTCTGTTCGCCAAGATTGCAAGTTTCGCAAGAAGAACTGTTGTTTTTCCACTTCCAGGACACGCTTGAATATCACGTGATTCATTACACAGAATTACGTTAATTTTATCTTGCTCAAATTCCGCTTTTCCTGCCAAAATTATATCGTGAGCAATTTTGATTTCGTCAGCTGTTGCAAAGTCATTATTCATTGTGCAGTGTGGTTACGTGTTTAATTGCCTCTATTAAATAATGCAAGTGCTCATCATCCTTAAGAATTGATTTATACTTGGTTGCCTCTCGATTTAATATTTCAGCCAAGTATTGTGCAGTTATCGCCTTTGAAACTCTACCCTCATTCAATGGTTCGAAGATTTCATATGCGATTGATTCCGAAGATGTATCTGAATTGTATCTTCTATTGGTTTCGTCAATGGCCGTTTTAATAGATAATAGCCCTTTATTATCCTTTGCTAACATGGTAGCTGCAGCAAGTTCTTTATATATACAGCTACGCGCTATTTCATATTCAAGCGTCCACTCTTTAGGAATAAATATTCTGATATCAGAACACCCATTATATTTCTTTCGTAAAGAATCGCTTTTCCGTTTTCTCATTTCAGCAATATCAACTGCGGTTATATCTGCTAAGTTATTATTATAATACTCTTTGATTTCTTTCAAGTTGTTCTTTGGTATGTTGGAATTCTTGTTCTCTCTTATATAATCATCCAATTCTGACCAAGATTCAATATAGTTTGGCAAATTCGAAAAGTCAATCTTAGAGCAAAGATTCGTAAGATCAGATTTCACTGTATCATTACAGTGAAATACCTTTTTCATATTTCCATCATTATAATATTCAATACTTCTTATGTCCAGGTCTGTAATTATGGAAACTGGCGTATTTAATGATTGCCCGTCTTTACGTTGGAATATCTTTGTGTATCTTTCATACGCCGTACTACCAACATTGACAATTGACACGCCATAGGAATGCAAATCCAGCCCAATAATTTTTGCAATAGTTGGCAATAATAAATTCTCAGCATCCCCTTCAACAAGTATTACGCCTCTTGCAAAAAAGAGGTTTGCTTTCGTGGCATCTAAAAACCTTTGCAAGAATGAATAGTCTGACTTGTTGCAACAAGTAGACCCCTCATCCATTGGGTACGCATTGCAACCCTTTAGTAGGATTAGATTCTTAAGTGGGATATTTGACCCAATTGTGATGCTATGTGTCGTAAGTATGAATTGTCCGAATTTTGATTCTTCTTGAATATAGTCAATTAACCGCAACTGGTATTGAGGATGCAAGTGAGCTTCAATTTCTTCAACTAATGTAATTTTAACTCCTTGAGTTTTCTCTATGAACAGCAGTAACTCTGCGGCTACGCACAAAAGGTTTAATGTGCCAAGTCCACTTTTATTCTCCTCAAGTCTGAGATCCAATTGATGTAATATATCTGTTAAATCATTACCTGTTAAAGACAATCGTGCATTTCGCGAATCGCTTGATAGTAGGAAGTTTTTCATCAAGTCATTATTGATGATATTCGTTATGTCTTTACCATCTTGTCCTTTTTGAGGATCAAAATAGTCATCAATTGCTTGTTTGAGTTTAAGATATTGGTTTTCTAGATGATGCCTTCCGTTTTCATCTTTTTTGTCATCGCCAAAAATTGTGTGTGCTTGCAGGATTTGTGCGATTCTTGATTTATATCCATGTGTCATATCCTGCGATGCATCACGTAAAGGCTTAAGATATACAGCTTTCAGTAAATCTCTTGCCTCTGCAGCCATAATGGTTCCATTATTTCCCATACCAGCTTTGACTTGAGAAAAAATGCGTCCATCTTCTTGTCTACGAGCAGTCAAAACCAATCTTAAAACAAAGAATGCGTTCCCATTCTCATGTTTTGATAAGCCCATCCATTCAAGAAATGGGGCGGCTTCCTGAGGGGTGATTCCCTTGAATAAGCACTCTATTTTTAGAGAGTTTGCTCTATTACAATCAGCATCTTCGAAAAAATCTTTCTCATCTAAATATATTGGTTCTCCGCTTCTTGTATGCAAGACATATCGAATCGCATCAATGATTGAGGTTTTTCCTGAATCATTTTCGCCGACAAGTACATTTACTCCGTCATGAAAATGAACTTCTATACCAGGACCATTGTCACTACTCGCTCCATATTTTCTGAAATTCCAAATCTTCAAACTCTCCAAATACATATCGTCATTACGTTTAGTGTTTTATTTTCATCCCATCCATCATCACAAACTGCGCATCATACCGTGTCTTGGGCGAACACTCCACCAGAGTGCAATCAAACTCTTCACTATCCATCTCCCGCTCACCTTCAAACTCCACCACTAGATAAATCTCGCAAGTTCCCACATTCCTGTAAACACCCTCATCTACATCCTCCGCACCAGTCACTCCGCTGCAAGCCTTCACAGCAAACAGATGCTGTCCGTCACGTCTCCGATTATGGAACATTACATACCCAATCTCCCCGATGTGCTCCACAATCTCCATAGACTCCCGTGAATACTTCAACCCCACAGCAATCTTTTCATCCGTAAGGAACCTCGCAGCCTTCGCCCCGAAATTCTCCATCATAACCATCAGCACGCCATTCTTGCCTGTAGTCACAACCGTCCGAACCTCATCTTCATATGGTGGCAGCACTTCCTCTGGATCCCGCCCAAGCGCACAAGGCTCTACGTAGAAGGCCGCTCTAAGCGATTCCAACACCTCCGCATTCTCCTTCTCAACAGCACCTCTTCGACCTTCCGATACAGCCGATGGATTCTCCAAAGCCAATGAATATATTCCCTTGTCCTCAAACGGCGTATAGACCTTGCCGAGCAACTGCTTGAAATGCTCCCGGATATACTTTGCCCCATCCACACCAGGATGCTGTCTCATAGCATAAAACTGATACTGCTTCCCAAGAATCTCCTGAATCTTCTCTCTGAATATCTCCCGTACCTTATTCCTCCAAGCCGCCTTCTGCCCAGCATTGTCTCTCGCATAGAGCGACACTACATAAAGAAAATTCACATCATAATGGAATACCAGCAGCGTATCCCTGTCAAACAGCCTGTTCTCGAACTGTCGGTTCACAAAATATGACTGCTGCCTCTTCGTCTCATCCACTCGGTCTGCATAAGACAACCCCTCATCCATCTTCGCGCTAATGAAGAAGTTAGGAATAACATTGTACCCCTCGGTCACGTCATCCCTCAACTTCACATCAGAAGGCTTCTGCTTCCCGTCCATAAACAAATCAAGATTCCACTGAATCACATTCCGTGCGTATGTATATTGCTTATAGACCGACTCTTTCCCGACATCATTGCCCAACTTATAATACTTGCTGTCGCCAATGTAGTAAATCGGCTTCTCATCATTCTCGATGAGCCCTTGCCAACTATACATATGATCGACCCTCTTGCCGTCGTATTGCTCCTTAAGCCCGGCTGGAATGTCCTTATCCCCAATTAGTTCGTCAATAATAGCCTCAAAGACAATATTGAAGTTCTTCACCAACAAATACTCCTTCTGCTCGGCATTGATTCGAATCTGATAAACCTTGTCAAAGAACGCATAGCATAGATCCCAAATCTGCAAAGCCTTGTCCGAAAAATATTTGTACTTGATTTGCCTCAGTCTGACCTTTCCTTGACCATCAAGCAACCGTTCAAACTGCTTTCCACGAATCAGCTCAAATCCCAAAGTAATTGAAACCGGAAAACCATAAGTCTCGCTGATGTAGTTCAGAATCGAAAAGAATATGACAAGCAATTCCTCATCGAAATTGATCTGTCGTTTCTTATTCACCGGAGAAATATAGACAGGGGAGCCGTCCTGCACAATGGCAGAGGAGTGAGCGATAGTTCTTGTCCAGTTTATCTTGTTAAGCCCGGAGCGCAGATTCTTCATCGTAAGCATAAAGAAATCCTGATTCTCTCGGTTGAAGCGGACAAGTGAAAGCAGCACATCAAGAAACGTCTGACTTTGCTGCCTTCTGTTCCCACCCATCTGAGTGACCTGCCGATGATAGACAATGTCATTGCCCTTCTTCGACTTGTTGAACACCGTAATCGCACGGTAAATCCACACCGCAAACTCGTAGATGAAGTTCCGCTCCACCGACGAAACTCCAACAGCATTGTCGAAGTCAATGATCTCCTCAGGCTTCAGATGCCCGAATACGAGATTCTCCTGATTCATCAGCACTTTCGGCAGGATGAAGACACAATCCCCGATAGTAGGATTATAGAAATATCCCACATAATTCACGCTGACCAGATGGTCGATATTCTCCAATGCGTCAAGTCCCGAGAGACTCTCCTTGACATCGGATGAATTGTATTGATATTCTTCTATCAGTAGTCTCATTTCCTATCAAAAAGTTTCTTCAGCAAGTTACCGGCAAGTTAAAATCAAGTTGTCGTATGCCTTGCAGAAGATTCTATTGGCGTTTTGCCTTTTCATCTTCCTCGAAAATCAAGTTACGAGCAAGTTAGATTTCGACTATTTATTCATTGCCGTTGTTATCAATTGCTGAAAATTCAAGTCCCCAATGCTTTACGCCTATGGCATCTTGAAGTTCTTTCATCTTGTCCGGTCTGCTCCAACCGTGAGTCGCAACATAGATATAATCACCACGGCATTCAATACGACGCATTCTTGTTCCTTTGTCTGCTCTGTCATCATTGTTTTCGTATTCATATTGAGACTCGACAAAATGAGGAACTAATTTGGGCAAAGTATTCCATTCTTTAAGGACCTCTTCCGATGTCATATCAGGATGACTGTCAACGAACATTCTTACAAGCTCTGCCGCTACCTGTCTTTTGGGAAATTTACCGCTACCATTGATCTTGTATCTCGTAAAATCTCTTTTGGCGTTTTCTTCCTCATCTTCATCCTCGTCCTCATTTACTACGTCAAGCTCAAGGTTCCTCAGAAACTTTTCCACCATCATTTCATTTGCTTTCCCGTCAGCAAGGAAGAACTCCTGGAATGCAATAGGTTCTCCATTGACACCCTTGAAAATCTCATTGTCGAACCCATAATCCTTGAAAACATCGTTCCAGAGATAGAACGCCACTTTTCCTACAAATTTGTCCGCCGAGATAACGCCATTACCATCAGCCTTAGCGAAGAAATATCCAAGTTTCTTGTCCTCTGAAGATGTTGTGCCGCAAATAACACTATTTATCTTCTCCAAGAACGCCCACCAGTCATAACTGTTGCCGTTCGCCTCAATAACCCAACCTTTTGCAGCATTGGAAATAGGAATATACTTCCACTCCCAACGTCTCTTGAATGCAGAATCAATAGGGAAGAGACTCTGGTCACTAGTGTTCATCGTAGCCCAGATAAATAGATTGTTAGGCAACAGCAGCACCTTCCCCTTTAATACTTCAGCGACGACATCGTCATACTCTTCCGAGTACAAGCCATTTATACTCTCTTTTGCCTTGATTTCAAGTTTGCACAATGCCTTCTTCAGATGCTTGGCCATATCATTGTCAGCCTTGATAGGGTAGTCCGAGAACCCAGCATCGTTCCTGTCAAGCAACTGGAACAGATCCCCAAAAATCTGTGCGCAGTTTCCACGGTTGATTTCCTCGATTATAAGATACTGCTCTTTCGGTTGCTCTCCATCTTGCACCTCGGCATACTTCTTCCAAGCACTGATATAAGCCTGCAAAAATGCCTGTTCCACAAACTCATAGATAATTTTGTCCTCAATTATCGGCCGTCCATCAGCGTCTTTGGCCACCACAACCTTTTCTCCAAAAGGAGAGTAAACAGGCACTTCTTTCGTTGTAGGCTTGTATGCCCCGACAAATGTAGAATAGTCACTGTCCGGATGGAACGTCGTTCTGATGACATCCTTCCCCTTCGTGCAATCCTTTATCGTGTGCGACTTTCCCGTTCCCGGTGCACCGTAGAAGATTTGCTGGAGAGGATGGCCACAAGTTGTAATGCTTGTATCCTCAAGTCCATTCTCCTTGCCATCATTGTATGGCGTAGTTACATTAGTAACAGTAACGTCAAAAATCCCATCATTGGCTTTCTTTATATGTAAATCAGAATAGCCTCCAGCCAGATAATTCCGGATAGTGAACTTGGAATTACAGAACATTCCAGAGTGGTCTGTAAATGCCACATCCTTTGTCAAGCCATTGAAGTAAAATCTACTATCGACTTTGCCGTTTTTCTGCAGTACATCTTTTCTGGCATTCCATATCTGGGTCGTAGTTTCCACGGGGATGCTATTTTCTTTGAATAATGCATCCAACAACGCAAGTTGATCTGTCACAAAATCCTTGGAATAGGAAATTTTGCAATGTATGGACGATTGGTCAAACTTTCTTGGCAGAATAGAAGCAATGAACAGGATTGCCTTAGAGAGATTCTCTTTGTTATATCTTACTGTTATTTGTTCTCCGGAATCTTTGAATAGGGCATAATGCTCATTGTCTAAAAACAAATCTGTGTTCTTGGCATCGCCTGCTGATAGCTGACGATAACTAGCATTGGTATCATTAATGTGTTTTACAATCTCATCCATATCATTATAGTTTTATAGGTGTGTTAATGCTTGAAAAACAATCTTCCGGTGAGACTGAAAGACTCATCTTTAACAATGTTGTTTTAGTTGGAGTAATTGCGGTCTTAAATCTTTCAATATCAGCGTTTAGACCATTCATATAATTGCTGCAATTATTGCAAATTGATAGGAACCCTGTATCTTCTGACATATCAAACACTCGATAAACAGCATATTCGGCAACGGCATTTGCGCAATTATGCACGAACGCTATTTCTTGACTACTGAATATGATACTTTGTTTGAAGTCGAATCTGGTGGACTTGACATCAATGAATTGTCTGACGCTGCTAACAGACCGTATGACAAAATCATATGGAAGTCCAGACTCTCTGCTTTTGTTCATCCACTCGAATGAACCGATTCTTTTTGCAGTCAGTTCTTGGCCCAAATATTCGTTTATTAACTCTTCTCCTCTTTTGCCTATGGCAGCAAACTGCTTACTTGCCTTCTCGACATCGTATGTTTTGAACTTGCGTGCAAAATCACCGACCTGCGATATTATCTCTATCTCTTTTTGAATGTCAATGCTAACAGAGTTAATTTTTTTGACCATAGCCAGTTTCAAAGGTTTATAGGCAGAATCTTGATCTGTTATTATATGTATGTTTGCCTTGACAAGGTTCTCTATAATCCTAAAATCCTCAGAACTTCCATTTATGAGCCAGAACACCAAGTCTTTGTTTTCCAAGCTCGACCATAGAAGATACCAGTCGTCATTAGGTAGTTCTTCGGCAAATTTTCTGATTTTAGACACTACAGAATCTGAACTGCTGGTTCCCATTCTAATTTTGGGACTGCGGAACGTTCCGTCTGGATTCTCAATACGATCAAAGAAACAATCCAAAATCTGACAATAAGAATTGTGGATAAGCATTGCTGTAGTGGAAGTGCTATCGTCCAAGAATGTCAGAACTTCGTTGAATAAACCGATATGTGTCTGATTACTGGTACTACTCGTGCCAAGATCTGCACCGCTTAATTTCTTAAGGCCAATGCGTTTTTCAATATTGAAGAAAGTAAACATATCATTCGTGGATTATATTATTAGTTATCAGATAATACAGTACAGCATAAATTGTATTTACACTTACTGCATTACCAGCTTGCTTGTAAAGAGCCCCATCTGCCACACCTGCATTTCTTCCTTTAACGGCAAAGTCGGCAGGAAACCCTTGGAGCATAAACGCCTCTTCCGGAGTCAACTTTCTTATAGGAAGTTTTGCCAGTTCATCCTTTGTCATCGTTTTCACTGGATTTACTCTACCGTGAGACTCTATGAAATCTTGACTATAATAATTGTCTTGACAAGCACGATGCATTTTGTGCATTGTGGCTGTCAAAGTTCGTGCAATACTCATATTGATGTCTGATTTCGATTTGAAATTTGCCGAGCCATCAGCAAGAAGGGTCGGTTTTATCTTTTCAGACAAATAATACTTGGAATCAACATGAATCTTGAGAATGTCGTTCACGCTCTTGTAATGATACGGACTGAGATTCTTATAGGTATGTTCAAAAGCTTCAGCTATGACATCAGAAGAGAAACGTTCCTTGAAATCATCTGGGACATTCTCGGTTGTCGCAAAAATCAGCAACCTGTTACGAGTCTGCGGCAAATGGAATTGAGCCGTGTTGAAAATATCTGTAAAGACATTGTAGCCCAAAGATTCCAACTCACTCTTAATACGTGCAAAAGTTCTACCTTTATCGTGAGACTTCAGATTCTTGACATTTTCCAGCAACACGTAACGTGGCATTCTTGCAGCCAAAATATCCAGAATATGGAAGAACATCTGGCCTCTGTCTTCATTGAACCCAGCTTGTTTTCCCATCATGCTAAATGTCTGGCAAGGGAACCCTCCAGTCACTAAATCAAACTGAGGAAGTCGATGAATGTTCTCTGGATTGCTCGTAAACGATACAATATCCCCCATAGTAACCTCACCATCTATATCCGGATGATAATTGGCACAATATGTCTGCACAGCTTTGGAATCGATTTCAGAATACCCAACGCAATGGAAGTTCATAATATGGTCTTTGGAGAGAAGGTCCATCGCTCTTCTGAAGCCTCCAATACCAGCAAATAGTTCAAGATGTCTCATTTGATAAATTTCATAATGCCATCACCTATAGCTTTGGCAAGTTTAACGGGAACCGCATTTCCAACTTGAGCATACCACATATTCTGTGATCCGGTAATCACATAGTCATCAGGGAAGGTCTGAATTCTGGCGGCTTCTCTGGGACTCAGACCTCTTGCATCCCACGGATGAATATACATATTACAATCGAACTTCATGTGTGATGTGATTGTCTTACATATCTGAGTTTCATCCAGTTTGAAATATTTATCCTTAAATATATCGTTTCTACGTTTGTACGGCATAATGTCCGCAATGGATTCATGCAACGAATTTGCCCCCTGTGGTAATCGCCGATATATTTCAAGATCCCGTTCATTATTATACCGGTTCTTATGGTTGTATAATTTTGTGATTTCTTTATCTCCATTAATGAACTTGTAAAAATCATTATGGATATATGTGAAATCACATTCAGTAAAGCCGGATTCGGCATCCTCAACACCCTTTGCCCCCTTTTCTTTCTTGGCTACGAGATGCGGTAATCCAATCAGTGCGTCTTTGAGTACAAACGATGGCCGCTTATGCTTATAGATCTCTTCGAATATTTTCTTCGGAGAAACGCCGACTCTGTTGCCGATCATGATAAATCGTTCCCTGTTTTGAGGAACTCCATAATCTTGTGCCCTTAAAAGTGCATAATCAAATTGATACTCGTCACCCAAATATTCCGTGAAGTTCTGCTTGATTTCATCAATCTTGTTCATCATCCCTTTAACATTCTCCATAATGAAAAATTTCGGACGAACTGTTTTTAGAAATATCAAGTACTGTTTATACAAAGCATTACGAGGGTCATCGAGTATCCTTTGACGATTAGCCATTGAGAATCCTTGGCAAGGAGGTCCTCCGCATACGAGAGTTATATCAGAAAGTATCCCCTTATACTCATCGATATGGGTATTAAGGTCAGCAATGTCACCTACAAAGTAATGCTCATCACTCAAATTGTGATTAAACTTATAGGTATTGCAGAATTGTTCCACGATTTCATTCACGAACCAAGGCGTGAAGCCAGCCTGCTGCAAGCCAACACTTAATCCACCACAACCGGCGAATAAATCTACAAATTTATATTCCCTTTTCTTGGACATACACTACACAATTAGCCGTTAATCCCCACTAATCTCATCTATCGGACGGAACAAATCTTTGATGTCCACATCCAAACATCTTGCAATCTCCACCAATGTCTCCACATTAGGCTGCATTGTGTTAGTGCACCATTTTGAGACAGTTCCAGGATCTTTCTGTAACTGCTCCGCAAGCCACTTATTGGTCTTGTTCTTATCGGCCAAGACCACCTTTATCCTATTTATGTTCTTACCCATTAAAAAAACTGTTCTGTTTCTACCATTAACTCAATAAACATACAAATATACACAATACATCTCGGAAGTCAATCCTCTTTATTGCTTTTATATGCATAGTTTATACGTTAAATCACTTTTTGTTGAAAAATATTACAATCCGCATATGCACATTAATGTGGCAATTGAAGTATTATTTGTATATTTACGGCAGTACATGTCGATGAATTTTAAAAGCATTTAAAAGAACAGATATGAACGATAAAATCAATACACTGTTGCCAACAAAACTAGATAAACATGATCCTGCTTATTCCAGCGTATTGGAATTGTATAGAGTATTGGACTGTGCAGTTGAAAAAGGAATACGGAACATTGCTCTAACTGGTCCATTCGGATCCGGTAAAAGTTCTGTCCTTAAAACATTGATGACTGATTTCTCGACAAAACATGAATATCTCCCAATATCCTTAGCAACATTGAAAGCCAATGATGAGGCCAATTCTGGCAAGAGTCAAGATAATAATGGAGATTCAAGTTCGGATGACGTCGAGACAGCATTGAATCGAAGAATCGAATATAGTATCCTTCAACAACTTGTGTATCGAGAAGAGACTGCAAATGTACCCAACTCTAGATTTAAGCGAATTTCATATATACCACCGAAAACCATTCGTAGGTACTCAGTATATGGCGTTCTGACTTTACTTGCAATACTTATCGCATTCGAACCAAAATTTGCAAGGATAGAATCATTCTATTCTTTCTTTAACTTAGGTAGAGTCGGAAACTTGATAGCTGACGGATTATGCGTAGTGTGGCTTTTGTTCATATTGTTCCGCCTATTTAGATACTTTTTTAGAGCATACGCTAATTCAAAATTAAATAAGCTGAATCTGAAGGATGCTGAAATATCAGTTGTTGAGGATAACTCAATCTTCAACAAACACTTAGACGAAATCCTGTATTTCTTTCAAGTGACCAAATATGATGTCGTCATTATTGAGGATTTGGATCGGTTTGACACTACTGACATATTTTTGAAGTTAAGAGAACTGAACCAGCTTATCAATGAGTCCAAAATTGTCGGTAGGCATATTTCATTTATTTATGCCATAAAAGATGATATGTTCAAAAACGAGGAGCGGACTAAATTTTTTGACTATATTACTACTGTCATCCCAGTTATAAACCCATCAAATTCAAAGGACATACTCCTCCGCAAACTTAAAGATAATGGATTTGAAAATGACGGCATCTCTGATGAGGACTTGTCAGAAATGGCTTTCTTTATCCAAGATATGCGCATATTGACAAACGTCGTCAATGAATATTCTCAGTATAGAGAGCAACTTTGCCACAATAATGGAAATCAGAAATTGGATAAGACGAAGTTACTTGCTATGATTGTCTATAAGAACTATTTTCCTAAAGACTTCGCAGAACTTCATCGCAGAAAAGGAAGGGTATATGCTTGTATCAGTAGCAAACGAAAGTTTGTTGAATTGGCATCTTCTGAATTGGATAAACAGAATGTGGCTGTTCAAAAGGAAGAGACGGAATATATTAATAATCTTCATCTGCAAGAAAAAGATTTGCGTAAACTTTATCTTTTTCGTCTGAATGAAAGTTTGTCATTTAATGTTTCTGACATCGTATTGAATGGCACTCGTTATAACTTAAGGCAAATCGCAGACGATGAAAACCTATTTGATGTGTTAGTCTCAACGATAGATGATATTACTTATCATTATCGTGGAGGATACTATCCAACCTCAACGAAAGTGAATTTTAGAAATATTGATATTGAGACACGTTATTCTGAGCGGTTAAAAAGACTAAAGGATGGTAAGAAGATTTATACGCAAAAGTATAATGAAATCAATCGGAAGAAAATTGCAATCAGATCACTTCCACTTAAGGTGCTTCTGACTGAATATCAAGTTGGAGCCACTGAAATGTATAAGGACATCGGATTGGCTCCTATGCAGGATGTGTTCATCCGTAGAGGTCTCATTGACGAAGAATATTATGATTACATATCATACTTCTATGAGGGAATGATGTCTTCAACTGATAGGGAATTGCTGTTGTCTATCAAACGCGACATATCATTACCTTTTGATTACCACATAGATAAGATTGAGAACTTTGTCAAGGACTTAAAAGACTATATGTTCGAGAGTGATGCAATACTCAATATTGAATTGTTGGGCTTCTTAGCACAGAGTATAAAATACAAAGATTATTTCGAGCATATTATGATGCGCATGGAGCGTGATCCAATGCCTTTGGATTTCCTTGTGCAATATTACGAATATGGCCAAGGACAGAAATTCGTTTTTGCGCACATAATTACTTGGGACGCTGTGTATTTTTGGCAGACAATTAGAGCCTGTGACCTTGAAAATAAAGATATGCTTATGGAAGCCTTCCTAAAGTTCTGTGGAGAACTATCAGAGGAACAGCAATTATGGCTTAATGAAAACTATAAATTCCTTGTGGAGCACTACGACGGATTATCTAAAGACCGTGCGCTGTTATTGGCTGCCAATAGTAATTTTGTGAGTTTAATGGAAGGCAATGATAAACTTCTGGATTCGATTATAGAAAATTCTTCCTATGCGATAAATGCACATAATCTTACATTGATCGTTAATTATTTATGTTCAAATGCTCTATCCATATCAGAAGATGCACTTAATTATACGAGAACAACAAGTACAGGAAATAAAAATGTTACAGAGCATATAAATAAAAATATTAAAGCTTCTCTTTTATGCTTTAAGGATGCTTCAAAAGATGAGAGCATTGATTCCATTCTGTACATACTTAATTGCCAGGATCTGGATGCTGAAAGAAAAGAAGAGTATCTGACCGGAGAACAAAACCTTCTGCCAAACTTTGACAATATCACAGCTCCCGATATGCAGAAGATTGCAATTAGAACATATCTGATTGATCCCAAATGGGAAAATGTCATAATGTATTTCAATCAGACGAATACAATGCCGGATGAACTCTTGAAGTATGTCAGCTACTATTCATCTGAACTGGCCTCTCAGTTATTTCCCGATGATAACGTGGATCTCGAAGAAAGCATATATGCAGAACTGTTCTATAGTAATAGATTGGAAGTGGAAAAATACACTGCATTGCTATCTTCATTTAGAAATGTATTCCCGACAACAAATGGTCTTCGAGACTTGTCAAAAGATCGTCTCGTCTCTCTTATCAATAATGGAAAGCTTCCATTTGAAGATGAGATTCTTGCTGTCATGGAGGAAACTGATGCATTCGCTGAATATCTGATATATCATTCGAGATCTTTTGTGAATAGTCTTTCAAGTCGAACATATTGTTTTTCTCCGGAACAACTTATAACCTTGTTAGGGACATCAAGATTTTCTGTTGCTGACAAGTGCTCAATTATTGAAACTGTTGATATCGCAGGATGTTTAGAATCAAGTACGTGTGCAGATAGTATTACTGAATTGTATTCGAAAGCAGCCCTAAATGGAGATAAATTAGCGTTATCTCGAATAAGTATCGACAAGAGAATCCAAATAGTAATGAAATCAATTCAAATGCATTTGGACAATACAGAACGCATCGATATACTTCTGAAATCTCTGGATGATGCTTATGCTGAATTGACAGAAAATAAGCGACCATTAATTGAGAACAATTCCCTAAATACAGATTTATTGTCCACGCTAAAAGCCGCACAGTATATCAGTTCTTATTATGCAGATTCAAGGTCTTCTGATAAATATAGAGTGATACCACGCAAGCGATAGATGAAGATATGCTTGAAATGAGGTATATGCTTTTGGGGGAGTATAGGAATTGTTCCATTGATTACTTCCGTATCATTGCAGACCATTTTCGTGAAGTCACGAAAATGGTTCGTGCGCTTATTGAATTAGAATAATCGTTTTATGATATTTCGACCGCCCGGCAAGACATCCGGCATCTCCGCATACGCTGCGATGCCGAAAGACTTGCCTTTATGGGCAGAGCGGAACCGGAAGATTGACGCTCTCCGTTTAACTCCGACCGCCAAACCTCCGGCCTTTTCAAACTCGCTCCGTTCGATAATATAGTAGCGGTGTCGAGACTTCTACCCTACAGGAACATAACTGACTCCGCACCCAAAGCACAAGTCCATACCTCGAATCATAAAGTCAAACATAATCGTATCTTTATTGTGTAACAGTTGGTGGATTTGATAAATGTACCTCTTGTAGCAGTTTGTATTGCACCGCCTCTGAAGTGGCTGGTATGAGGTTCTGTAAGGTTAAGATTATTTTTGTTTTTAAGCCTTAACTAGGGATTGTCGTTTAATGTTTTCAATTTGAGTGAGCCGCGAACAATCCCCTTCAGATTCTGCGTCTGACTCATCACAAATACCATTTATATATCTATTTCCGGTCGTTCAGGCCGGATTTGTTGTCTGTTTTTCACGGCAAGGATATAGTTTCCCCTCAGGGGCGCCACATTGACTGCATGTTTTCGCGTCAGGCCGCCGCCAACCGCTCTCTTTGTTCTATCCTTCCGGCCAACCGGACCACGTTCGCCGTGTGGATGCCGAAGAAGATGTACAGGATTTCCGTCCGCTTCGTCCTGGCCTTGACACGTCCGAGGTCGTAGTGCTCTTTCTGGGTCCCGAAGGAGCCTGTGTGTACGGAATCCTATTACTCACCAGGCTTCTTCCGGGCGAGGTCAAAGATTGCCGGGGAAAGGTGGCAGTAGCCGCCGGGATTCTTGTCGAGGTAGTTTTGGTGGTACTCCTCGGCTTTGTAGAAACAGCGGAGGGGCTGGAGCTCGACGGCGGATTTCCGGCCGGCCTGGTCCTCAAAGGACCAAAGCACAGTTTCGATCACTTCCCTATCCTCGACGTTATCGTAATAGACGCCGGTGCGGTACCTTGTGCCTTCGTCCTCACCTTGTTTGTTCAGGCTGAACGGGTCGATCATATTCAGGAATAGATTGACAAGACGCACCAAAGACACTTTCTCGGGATCGTAGCGGACGTGGACGCATTCGGCGTGACCGGTCTCGTCGGTATAGACTTGTTTGTAGGTCGGGTCGGTTTCCCAACCGTTCGCGAAGCCGACTTCCGTGAAGACTACTCCGTCCACGAGTTTGAAGAACTTCTGCGCTCCCCAGAAGCATCCGGCGGCGAACCAGATGTCTCTTTCCTTTCCGTAGAGCAAGGAGGCAACCTCCTCAAGATACTTTCTGTCAACTTCGTCAAATGTGTTCAGTTCCTTGCTGTCGATGTCAAGGACGGCGGCTATCCGGCCACGTTTCCAACAAGGTACGACAATCTCGCTGCGGCTCTCGCTTGAGCAGGCTATGTGACCGGGGAACAGCTCGACATCGGGGACAATGACAGTGCGCTCCTCGTTCCATGATGTGCCGCACACTCCCCTGCCCTTTGCGATGCGCATGCATGCCACAGGTCCTTGGAACGGCCCGAGCACAAGTTCCTCGGATGATGCCACACGGTAAAAGCCTGTCCACCAGAAGCAGAACTCACTATTAAGCATCGCAACTATATTCGACATCCTCGCTACCTCGTCAGTCTCCCCGGCAAGAAGTGCCTGAACCTGAGGCAACAGCGCAAGATATTTTTCCTCTTTTGCCATATTCATTAATTTTTCAGGTAAAGATAATGTTTTTAGTAATGTGTAAAAAATTAGTTGCATCAGTTGACCGGTTTGACAAGGTAGTT
>OIZT01000760.1_pt1 | contig 17777 bp, 17 predicted proteins | sample 1588611 | NCBI WGS metagenome assembly OIZT01 (sample SAMN03283278) | human gut metagenome | biome: human-associated habitat; material: feces | host: Homo sapiens | place: Peru | collected 2012
TACTTTCTTTACCGCCGGTGTCCATCACATACATAAACATTTCCTTACCAATATATTCAAATCGGACGCTTTCCCACTCTAAAGAGTTTTCTTCTAATTTGAAAGCCTTCGATAAAAAATCCTTGGATTTACTTGATAGTGCTTTCCCTTTAGGCAAAGGAAGCTCATACTGCAGACATCTTTTCTTCAATTGTCCAGGATGTTTTTCTTTCAACGGAGCTTCCGTAACATACGGCAAAAGCGTATTCCATATATAATTCTGTTCTTTTCCTCCATCGCCAGTCAAACATTGTGTAATAACTACCACCATATCTTTATCCGGTATGATGATGATATATTGGCCATACGCTCCATCCGCACGGAAAGCTCCCGGATAATCGCACATCCACATTTGAAATCCGTAATCATCTCCATGATTATTTTTCACATGACAAGTTCCCATTTCTTTCACCCATTCCGGAGACAATAGCTGCACACCGTTCCACTTTCCTTTGTTGAGTAACAATTGCCCGAACTTCGCCAAAGATTCAGGTTGCAAATAAAGCCCCCATCCTCCTGTATTAATAGCTTCAGGACTCTCCTCCCAGTAGACTTCCGTGATACCCAACGGTCCAAAAATACGTTGTTTCAGATAATCGACAACTTTCATGCCGGTGACACGCTGTACGATAGCAGACAACAGATAAGTGTCTATGGAATCATACGCAAATCTTTTCCCCGGTTCTGCCACCATCGGATGATGCAAATAGCTTTCAATCCAATTCGTCGCAAAAGTACGCATCTTCGTATCCACTTCAAAACCGGAAGTCATCGTCAATAAATCCCGGACTGTTATATCCGCCAGCCAAGTAGTTACCGAATCAGGTAACAGTTCAGGGAAAAAAGCCGCAAGGCGGTCATCCAATCTCAGACGGTTGTCCATGATGGCAAGCCCGACCGCTGTTGCCGTGAACGTTTTGGAACAAGAGAAAAGTTGATGTCCGTATTCCGGACGGAAAGGAGCCGGATACATTTCCGCTATGACTTTTCCATTCCGCAAAACCATCACACTATGAATCTCCGTATCCGGGAATGCCATCAAAGAGTCGAACAAAGCGATTATTTTCTCTGAAGACACGCCTTCTTTTTCGGGAATAGAGCGTTCCAAACCACCGACTTGTCCCCAACTTACCATTGGGAGCAAACTACATAGGGCACACAAAAACAAATGTTTCATATTTTTCATTGATTAATTATTATTAGTTCTTTGGTATTCAGATTTGGTCATTATACCTTCGCTTGCTTTCTCCATGTTTTCAGCATCTTTATAGAAAATCTTCACAATGCCCCTTCCCAAACAAAACAATCGGAAAATGATTCCTTTAAACGGGGCGTTTCCCTAAACAAGCCGAACACAGACGAACCCGATCCGGACATGGAAGCATAAACAGCGCCTGACGCATACATCTTCTCTTTGATTGCTTGTATGGCAGGGAATTCAGGAAAGACACTGGCTTCAAAGTCATTGACCATCGCCTCTTTCCACTGCTCCACCGGCAAAGTGATTATCTCCTTTAAAGAACGGGAAGGCCGGGCTGGTGTTACCATGGAATAGGCTGCTGCCGTAGAGACAAACACATCGGGCTTGACCAAACACAAATGCCATCCTCGCAAATCGACCGAGACGGGTTCAAATACATTCCCTATGCCGGAAGCGAAAACAGGAGTATTGCGGATGAAGAACGGGCAGTCTGCCCCAATCAATGCGGCAATCTCCTCCAACCTCTCCGCCGGAATCCGCAACTGGCAAAAGTCATTGACCAACTTCAACATGAATGCGGCATCGGCTGACCCTCCTCCAAGTCCTGCACCGAAAGGAATGGCTTTCAATAAAGCGACATTCAATCTGGGAACCGGGTAAAATTCCCTCAACTTGTTCAAAGCCTTCATCACCAAGTTCTTCTCCATCGGAGCATCGACCGGAATACCGGACGGATGAAATTCATCCTGCCCTGCCGCAGTAACTTCCAATGCGTCTTTCACCGGAATCGGATAAAAGACAGTTTCTATATCGTGATAGCCGTCCGGACGTTTACGGACAATATTTAAGCCTAAGTTTATCTTAGCATTCGGAAAACAAATCATGATTCGTTCTTTTTTGATTCAGTTATTTTCTTCCAAAATTACTATTTTATCATATTTTCCACCAAATATTCGAGTAAAAATTTTAAAGATAACCTATATTTGCAGCAAATATAAACAGAGATGGGATTAAAACGATTCGGAGTATCATTGGATGACGAGGTGTCTGACGCATTGGATCAATACGTCATTGACAATGGTTTCCCCAACCGGTCGCAAGCCATCCGTTTCCTGATAGAAAAGAACATTGCTGAAAAGAAATGGCTTTGCAACCATATCGTTGCAGGTACGATTATCATCATGTACGACCAAGCCAAGAAGGATATCAGTGCGAAGATTACCTTGATAGAACAAGGCTATCAAGAGGTGATTCTCTCCTCTTCCCAATACTACATCAACAAGAATTTTTGTTTACACATTGCGACGGTAATGGGTGAGGCACACCGGCTCACGGAGTTGTCGGACAAACTGACGACTATCAAGGGTATCAAGCACGGGAAATTGGTGATGAGCCGTGCGGATTAATCCTTTTTTTTGCATTTAAAGTAACACGAATCATTAAATACGTAACACTAAACTCTCATAAGGATGAATAAACATTTAAAAAGAAACATCTTAATAATCACTGGAGTTATCGCATTCCATTCCGCACATGCCATTGAGCCGATGGAAGTAGACAGTTTGATACGGCTCAACAGTTTGGTGGTTTCCGCCAACCGCATCGAAGTAAACCGCAACTCCGTTCCATTAACAATATCCGTCATCAACCGGGAAAAGATAGAAAGCAGCAGCGAATCCGCCTTGTTGCCTGTCTTGTCTGAACAAGTACCCGGACTATTCGTCACCGAAAAGGGAATTACCGGATTTGGAGTTTCCACGGGTGCTGCCGGAACCATCAACATCCGTGGCGTGGGAAGTGGAAACAAAGTGTTGGTTTTATTTGACGGGCAACCGCAATGGGCAGGTATTTTCGGGCACTCGCTGCCAGACACCTACGTGGCTTCCGATGTCGAGAAGGTGGAAGTAATCCGTGGTCCGGGCTCTTTGTTATACGGTTCTAACGCCATGGGTGGTGTCATCAACATTATTACCCGCCGCCAGCACCAAACAGGCAGGCGCACGCAAGCCCGTATCATGTACGGTTCGTACAACACCCAAAAGTACATGGCAAGCAATGGTTACAATGCAGGGAACTTCAGCAGCTTCATCTCCATCAACCATGACCGAACCGACGGACACCGACCTAACTCCAAATTCCATATCACCAACGGATTTGCCAATTTGGGTTACCGGTTTAATGATATCTACAAGGTCACAGGAGATGTCAGCCTTGCCAAATACAAATTCCAGAATCCGGGACAAATCACGAACCCTATCTTCGACAATAAAATGGATATTCTCCGTGGTACCACGTCATTGGGATTGGAAAACAATTACAAAAGAGCCCAAGGAGCGGTCCGCTTGTTCTATAATTGGGGCAATCACGAAATCAACGACGGTTATTATTCCGGGGAAAAGCCGAAAGATTACCTCTTCCGGTCGGACGACCACAATTTAGGTGTCCTTTTATATGAATCATTCCGCCTCTTCCCGGGGAACAATTTCACGGTGGGAATCGACTACAAGAACTGGGGCGGTCATGCGTGGAATGACAAGAACGATGGCAGCCAACAAGAAATCATAGACAAGAGTGTGAATGAGACGGCTGGATATATCATCATGCAACAAGACTTCTTCGAGAAATTCGGTATCAATGCCGGAGTCCGTTACGAACATAACAGCGCATTCGGAGGAGAATGGGTTCCGCAAGCCGGCATCACGGTCCGTCCTTGGGAAGGCACAGCGTGGAAAGCATCCCTTTCCAAAGGTTTCCGAAGCCCAAATATCCGCGAGTTATATATGTTTATGCCGAAGAACCCCGATTTGAAGCCGGAAAACATGATGAACTATGAATTATCTCTCGGTCAAACACTGCTTGAAGGGCGTTTGAACGCTGAATTATCCCTCTTCTACATCGACGGGAAAGACATGATCCGGGTTGCCAAAATCGACGGGAAACCGAAAAACGTAAACACAGGTGAATTTACAAACAAGGGTATCGAAGCTGAAGTCAATTACCAGATATTGGACAATCTCTCTTTCCATACAAACTATAGCTTCTTGCATCAAAGTGACCCTATCGCCGGTGCGCCCAAGCATAAGTTCTATGCAGGCACGACCTATTCACCCGGTAGGTTCACCTTCAACTTAGCACTCCAATCCATTTTCGGATTGTACACAGATGAAGCATGCACGAAGAAGGAAGATTACACAGTTATGAATGCCAAAGTTTCCTACCATTTCGGTCCGACAAAGGAGAAAGGGATGAATCTGTTTGTCAAAGGAGAGAACTTGACAGCGACACGTTATACCATAAACGACGGTTTCCCGATGCCTAAAGCCACTGTCATGGGCGGTATAGACATCGCATTTTAATTCATCATGGATATAGGATTATAAATGTCTATTCGAAAATAAAGCGTATCTTTGCAAAAAGAACCAAAAGCACAAATATTCATGAACAAGAATTTCCTTTGGTCTTGTATAGTAGGTGGAGTCCTTTGCGGCTTCGCCTCTTGTACAAGCACACCGACAAACAACCCGGCAGACGTGAACATCATTCCTCTGCCGAATGAAATCCAACTCGCACACGGCCATTTCTCCCTGAAAGAGGGCATGACCATCAGTTTCTCCGACAAAGGTATCCAACCGGCAGCAGAATACCTGACTTCCCTTCTGACCCGTTCCACTGGCTTTGTGTTGAACACAGAAGAAAGCGACCAAGGCAATATCCGGCTCATCTTGACTCAGGAAGCGGAAGAGAAAGAGGGAAGTTATACCGTCAACGTAAAAGCTGATTATGTAGAAATAGCAGCAGCTTCCTACGGCGGCATCATCTCCGGCATCGAAACGGTGAGACAATTATTGTCCCCGGATATAGAATCAACCGAAAGCATACAAGGTAAAACATGGACCATTCCGGCAGTCAATATCAAAGATGCTCCCCGTTTTGAATGGAGAGGATTGATGTTGGATGTTTCACGCCACTTTTATACCAAAGAAGAGGTTAAAGAGCTGTTGGATCTGATGGCTCTGTACAAGATGAATAAATTCCATTGGCACTTGACTGACGACCAAGGTTGGCGTGTGGAAATCAAGAAGTATCCGGATTTGACAGAGAAAGGGGCTTGGCGTGCATTCAATGCCCAAGACCGCGAATGTATGAGACGCGCGATAGCGGAAAACAATCCCGATTACCAAATACCGGAAGAGAAGTTGAGAATCATCCAAGGAGACACTTTATATGGCGGTTACTACACACAAGAGGATATAAAGGAGGTGGTGCAATATGCATCGGTCAGAGGTATCGACATCATTCCGGAAATAGACATGCCGGGACACATGCTTGCTGCGGTCGGCAACTACAGCGGTGTTTCTTGTTTCTCGACAACCGGTTGGGGAAAGACCTTCTCCTCTCCTGTTTGTCCGGGTAAAGAGAGCGCTTTGGAGTTTTGCAAAAACGTGTATGCCGAAATCATCCCGCTGTTCCCTTATAAATATGTACATATCGGAGGTGACGAGGTGGAAAAATCCAACTGGAAGAAGTGCCCTGATTGCCAAAAGAGGATTAAGGACAACGGTTTGAAGGACGAAGAGGAATTACAAGCTTGGTTCATCCATTATATGGAACACTATTTCAATGAGCAGGGAAAAGAGCTGATTGGATGGGATGAAATCATAGAAGGAGGATTGTCCGAAACCGCTACGGTCATGTGGTGGAGAAACTGGAACCCGCAGGTGATACCGACAGCTACCGCACACGGCAATCCGGTCATCTACTGCCCGAATGCTTGTTTCTATTTGGATTACCAACAGGACCGTTCTTCAGTCAAGAGCATCTATGAATATACCCTTGCTCCGGATTCGTTGGGCAAAAAACAACAAGATTTGGTATTAGGCGTACAAGGTAATATTTGGACAGAATGGATTCCTTCACGCGAAAGGATGCAATATATGGTTGTCCCAAGAATGATGGCTATCGCTGAAAAGGGATGGAGCCAGCCGGACCAAATGGTTTGGGAAGAGTTCCAAGAAAGAATGGTCGGGCAATTCCCACGCCTCAGCGTCATGAATGTCAACTATCGCATACCAGACTTGGAAGGATTCCATACTACCAACGCATTTATAGGAAAGACTGAGGTGTCGGTTGTTTCCCCCGATCCAAGCTGCGAAATCCATTATACGACAGATGGCACCGCTCCGACATTGGAATCACCGCAATACGAAGGAGCTATAACCATAGACACGACAACCTATTTCACTTTCCGTTCTTTCCGTTCCAACGGGAAAGAGGGCGATATCTTCCAAACAGCTTATCTCAAACAAGAGTATTCTAAAGCTGACCAACAAGCATCACCGGAAAACAATGGGTTGAAAGCGACTTGGCATGAATGCCGCGTGGACTCTTGCTCACAAATCGACCAATTCCCAGTCAAAGGCACATACGAAATCAACGATGTGACCATTCCGGCAGAGGTAAAAGGTGACATTGGTTTAATCATCAATGGATATTTCAATGCTCCTAAGAATGGAATCTATACTTTCTATTTGCTTTCGGATGATGGTAGTTATCTCAAAATAGACAATGAGACAGTGGTTGACAACGATGGACCTCACGCTCCTGTCGAAATTGTCGGACAAAGAGCCTTGTCCAAAGGACTACACCCAATAGAAATACGTTACTTCGACTATAACGGTGGAACTCTGTCCTTACGGATTTATAACCCGGATGGGCAATTGCTACCGGTAGAGTCTGGAATATATGCCTATTAATTGATAAACAATACTTTGGTATTTTATCCAAACTCATCCCGACCAATGCTCATGACCTCTTTTCCAAAAGCATACAACCCTTTTGGAAAAGAGGTCGGTATCCCGGATGATTCAACTGTTGGTTAATTGGCGTTTAAACGCTGTTAAAACATCATTTAAACGCAGTTTTAACAGCACTGAAAATTTGCACTGAATAAAATAAGCAGAAAGAGTTGGCTATTAAAAAAAATATACCTATCTTTGCACCCCGTAAGCGGTTAAGAGAGAACTTCAAAAAACCGAAACAATACACTTCTGCCTGATCGTGATGCTAGTTCAGAAAAGAAGTTTTTAGAGCGAATATGAGAAGTAATATTTTGCATAAACCGATATTTATGCCTAATTTTGCATCCCATAAAGGTATTTATGAATCATTACATGTAATAAAAAGAAGATAGAGATGTCTAAAATTTGTCAAATTACCGGAAAAAAAGCAATGGTTGGCAACAACGTTTCTCACTCTAAGAGAAGAACGAAACGTAAATTTGATGTTAACTTATTTGTGAAGAAGTTCTATTGGGTAGAACAAGATTGCTGGATTAGCCTGAAGATTTCTGCAGCAGGCTTGCGCACAATTAACAAACTTGGTTTGGATGCTGCTATTAAAATGGCCGCAGAAAAAGGTTATTTAAACGCTTAATTTGGAGGAATAAAAAATGGCAAAGAAAGCAAAAGGTAACAGAGTTCAGGTTATTTTGGAATGCACCGAACATAAGAATAGCGGTATGCCGGGTACTTCTCGTTATATCACTACTAAGAACAGAAAAAATACTACTCAGAGATTGGAATTGATGAAATACAATCCTATCTTGAAAAAAATGACTTTACATAAAGAAATTAAATAATAGGAGATTTGAAGAATGGCAAAGAAAGCAGTTGCAACATTTAAAAAAGGTGATGGCCGTACTTTCTCTAAAGTAATCAAAATGGTTAAGTCTCCGAAGACAGGTGCTTACATCTTCCAGGAAGAAATGATTCCTAACGAAGCTGTTAAAGAATACTTCAACAAATAATTATTATTTGTTTCCTCATAAAAAAGGGCTGTGTCAAAATGGATTTTTGATGCAGCCCTTTTTAGGTTTGTTAGAATTAGTAAAATGTTAGTCACTGGGGATAAGATAGACAGGAAGTTACTGATGTAAACGATTGAACTCGAATTCCGAAAACAACGCAGCAGTTTGCGATTATTACAAACTGCCTATCACTTGACTTTCCAATCCTCTATCGTTCCTGTCTTTGAAGAGAAACTTGCACCCACCTTATACAACTTGCGCCGGTCATTGGAATACGGACGGGCATAGCCTTTCTCCTCTATCTGCGACAAGGCCTCTTCCGCCGTCCCGTCAAGCTTGAACTCAAATATATAAACGGAACAAGGGGTCTCGATGATGCAATCCGCACGGCCTTCGCTCTGCTGCTTCTCTGACAACACCGTATAGGTGCTCATCAGGCGGAATATCAAATAAAAGGTGTAATGGAAGTAACGTTCACGCTCACGCTCGTCTTCCTTGCGGCGCATCGTATAAGGTATGCTCGCAAAGAACGCCGTAAGCTGTTTGTAGAACGTTGACAAGTCTCCTGCTTCCAATGTCTGGACCCAATCCATAGCCTCTACTGCCGTATCACGTTTCACTTGGAGATAATTATTTGCCACCAGGCTGACAAAGCCCTCCTTCACCTCATTGTTGGGGAAGTCCAACAGGAATGTGTTGAAACGGCGGTTATAGCCTTTTATCGTCAGGTAGCCGCTTTGGTAGATCATCGCCAATGGATTCTCCACGTCCGCCTTGTAATCTACAAAGTCTGCCGGACGGTAATACTTGCCTGTCAAATCGTTCAAGTTCTCTTGGTTATGCTGGAGCAAGCGGATGAGGTAAGTGGGCGTTCCCGTGGAAAACCAGTAATTGTCCAAGCGTTTGTCGCTGAACGCATTCAACAGGCTGAATGGATTGAACACGTCTTTCATGCCACTGCTGAAATGGTATCCGTCATACTGTGCCCGCAACATCTGGAACATCTCGTCGGCTGTCACTTCATACACCTTTGCCATCTCCGCCATCGGACTCGCAAACATGCGTTGCAGTTCCTCCGTCGTTATGCCACATAGTGCTTCGTATGTATCATTCATGCTGATATCCTTCGGTTGGTTGAACCCGCTGAACACGCTTACCTGTGAAAATTTCGTCACACCGGTCAGCAGGACGAACTGCAAATGCGCATCAGCTGCCTTGAAGGTTGAATAGAAGCCTTTCAAGATGCCACGGTTGTACTCCTCTATCTGCATCTCGTTGCCATTCGCATCCTTCATCCGAAGGCCGGAGTCCATCACGTCTAACAAGGGCTTGTCGTATTCGTCTATCAGCACTACGCTGCGCTTTCCCGTCGTCTTGTGGACATAGGCCAACAATTCCGCAAAACGTTTCCCGTAATCATAGTCCGTATTGGCAGCATAACCATTTTCTCTTTCCCAGTTTTCAACCGTCCCCTTTATAAAAGCATCTAAAGTCTCCCCTTTTTCAAAGTTAGTGCTGTTAAAGTCGATATGGAACACAGGATAGCTTTCCCAATCCTGCTCCAACCCATCAATCGCCAACCCCTTGAACAACTCCTTCTCGCCTTTGAAGTAGTATTCAAGCGTGGAAACCAACAAGCTCTTTCCGAAACGTCGTGGGCGGCTCAGAAAGTAAATCTTTCCTCCTTTGACCAACTGATAAATCAGGGCGGTCTTGTCAATATAGACATAACCGTCTTTTATAATGCTCTTGAAATCTTGTATTCCTATCGGGTATTTCATGTCTTATCGGTTTTATCAATTCTATCTTTTCGCAAACTTACACATAATTACGTGATATTGCAAGACAAACATGAACTCCCTTGCTTTTTGAATCCATGGAATACCCTGTTAGGTTATTCCAAATGCTTAGGATTCCAAGTATAACTTCCACCCGTATGATTACACTTTCCATGCAACTCTTCATCCACAAGTTGCATGATGGGACAATCTCCGTCAAGCTCCTCATAATGATGCCAAATCTTGCCACTGACCTTTTCCCGTCCAGCCTGAATATCATCCAGCTGCTCCTTTGTAAACTGCTTTTTCAATGCAGCATTCCGTTCAAGCATCTCCTTCAGCTTTATAGTTGCAAGCCGCATCGTCCCATGGTAAAATGCATAATCGGTGTTGCCCAATTGCTTGTACAAAGCATCGACACTGCCGTCCAACACCACTTTGATGCCCTCAAAAACGGGGAAGACTCCTGTAACCCTCTTCCCATAAAGAAGAATTGTTTTTTCTCTATAAGGGACACCATTTAACGATTTACCTGCATAAGATTCATTGATTGTTTTCATATTCATTTTGATTAGTCCATGACGATAAAAGCCCATTATTTACTTTTACGGTATCTTTCCAACTCATCATTGACGGATTTTAGCACAAAGAGGAAGACTGTAATATCATCTGTAAAGCCTACTACCGGAATAAAATCAGGAATAATATCAATTGGAGACACGACATAAACCATACCGGCAACAAGCGTTATCAAAGCTGTCATACTATAATCCTTGTATCTTCCGGAAAAGACATCCGACACATAGTTGAATGCCTCTTTCATATTGTCCTTGATTTCTTCCAAACTACTATTATTAAAGAATTCCTTGAACCTATTCAATAAGTTCTGCATCTTCTCTTTATCGTTAATAAACGCCTTTGCTTCTTGCACCCAAGAACTATTCGCCAAGAACTTTTTAATTACTTCTGCTGCTTCCATGGTATTATTATTTAATAGTTTAACTTTATATTTTATTCTCTTTCATGTGTCATACATTCGCACACGGATTAGATTCATCACAAATGTAAGCAATTTATTCGTTCATTATCTTCCAAATCTCAATAAAATGCAAACATACGACACTTCACACTATCTATTCCACATTTAGTCAAGAAGACGATTGAAATAGAGTAGCTTTGTCCGCAACGATGGTTTCAGCATCTTACTGCCACATTGAGGACAGCTACTTGCAGGAATCACCTTTATCGTAGCCTCAAATTCAACCAAAGGAGTTTTGAACACCGTACCACATTCCCTACATATAAATTCTCCTGTCCCAACAACCATATTTGTCAATATTTTTATAGATTAAAACCTTGCGTTGTACAAATCCCGACCGGATGATTAATGAATTCAACCATCTTCAACCGGTCAGGATTATAAAAGAAACATCACAACTTTTTAAACATAAAGAATGCACTGCTTAGAATATTTTCGTGTCATTTGATATCAATGCCTTCCAATGCCAAACGTTTCAAAACTGCATCTTTACTTCCAATCGAGTCGAAAGGTAAATGCGAAAACGGCAAGTTTACCTCAAATTGTTGTCCTTTCTCTATTTTCATTCCTCCTCCAAGGGGAATGTTTACTTTTGCAGTCAATTCAAATTTCGGCATAACTGTTTATTTATAATGTTTCTAACTCCTTAGCACGCTCTTCAGAAATACCAAGCATCTTTCTGAGCTTATCCAATAAACGTCTGTCTTTTGCTGTTATTTCACCATCTGCAGCACATTCTTTATACTCCTCCAAATACTCTTTCTCATCATCTGTGAGAGCTGGTGCCAACAGACTTTCTTCTAACTCTTTAGCACGTTCTTCTGTGATTCCCAACTTAATCCTTAGTTTCTCCAGCAAGCGACGTTCACGAGGAGAAATCTCCTCATCTTCCTCCAAACAGTATTTAATTTCTTCGATGTATTCTTGTTCGGAAGATGAATAGTCCGTATCTGACTCTTCACCTCCTGTATCATTACTGGTTACATTTCCAGAAAGAATCATCTCTAATTCTTTCAATTTCGCTTGTGCTTCTTCACAGCCTAACTCTGCCGATTTCTTATACCACTTGATAGCTGCGGACAGATCTTTATATTGGTCGCAATATTGATATATTTCACCCACTGTTTCCATAGCTTCCGCACTGCCTAAATTTGATGCCAGCATAGCCTGCTTATATGCTTTTCGATAATCTACAGGTGTATTCCCATCTCCTGAATAATAGCTCCATGAAGAGTTCGTCAAAGCTTTAAGCCATTCTAAATGGAAAAAATTATTAGCATCAAATTCACTCGTATAATCCACTAAGTCTGCCGCTTCTCGCACACATTCAACACCTTTAACCTTGTCAATTCCTTTTCCTGCGTATAACCTGCCCATGACACTTAAACCAAAGCTTTTATATACGTTATCTGGCAAGTCTGTTATTAGCTTGTAAATAGATATAGCATCTAATATTCTATTTTTATTTTCTAATACTTTTGCAGTTTTCCAAAGCGAGGAGAATCTAATCTCTGCATAGAATTTACACTTAAACAATTTACAATGATTATCAAACAAATGACATTTTTCTGAAATCAACCGCTGCTCCGCAAGCACATTGTCTTTATCATTATCAATACACAATGATTTCAAGCAATAATAAATAATGTTTGCCTCTTCGTCCGCATGATATGCTTTTTTAGCTATATTCATTCCTTTCTTACACAAAGACATATCTTTTTTTTGATTTCCTTCAGAATAAATCAAACAACATAGCGCTTGAAGGACATTAAATTTTATCTTGTTTTCATCCTGTATCGATGGTAAAGCATCATCAATCCCTGATATATACTCTAACGCTTTTGATTTATTTGTAGCAATATCTACAACTTCTTCTTGAAGAGTCACCAGCTGTTCATTGTATTTATCTTCAATGTCTCTATATACATCCTTTGAGAAGTTCTTTGATGGATAATTATAAGAACCTACACTCGCAGTACGGAAAAGATTGTTTTCTATACAAGGAACATCTTTCAAACTAACAAAGCCTGTATTTTCACTTGCTCTTTGACTGAGATTCCTCCTTGTTATACAAGGAACATCTTTCAAACTAACAAAGCCTGTATTTTCACTCGCATTTTGGCTGAGATTCCTCCATGTATATCCACATTTTGGGCAATGATACTTATAATAATTCTCAGGAATGCTATCTATAGCCAGGTTAGCCAACCCACTTATTATCCTTCCATATGTACCACCAACTTCAGTAAACTCAGTAGCTACACTTGTTCCTACTTTAACAGCTCCTTTTAATAATGATTTAGTATCATCTCCGATGGCAGTATGACTTTCCATTTGCACATACGTTCCACACTTAGGGCATCTTTGACTTATTGTATTCATGACTATTAATTTTATGTTCAACAATTATCTACAGTATTCACCTTACACCTCGTTGAATACTACAAAACATCATCCTATCCTTTGCACATCGCAATAGACAGTTGATAGGATTCCTGCCTTCTTTACATCTATTCCGTATTTTCGCATAAAAGCATCCGCTACAGCTTGTCCTCCGTTTGTTAACAACGGATTCGACATGGATGAAGTCACTACTTCTACGCTCATTCCTTTTTCAACCCGAATGCCATTCACATTCTTGGATTGCTTTACTGTTACTAAAAATAGTGGCATAATCTATCTGTTTTTAAATTAACCAATCAATGAATTATATTTTCCTATTTGTTTTTCCGCTGCCTTGTCTATTGCATCCAATAACATAGCCTTATAAGATGCTATACTCTGCTTAATTGCAGACAAATCTTTAGCAGCATTCAACATGAATAAAAAGTCAGATAAACTAATACCTATAACTTCATATACATATACTTTCGATAGTAAAGAATCTTTTTCCGCTTCATTTAATGAAGACGAAGAAATGGCGGATTGAACCTCTTTCTGATTCATTTCCATAAATTGTTCCCATTCTTTTGTCGTTTTCGTTACTGACTCACGAACTTTGGTTCTTACATCATTCTTTAACGAATCTATATCGAGCACTTGAGAGCTGGAGCTTGCAGAGGTATTACTTTTATTCTTATGTGAAAGTTTATATCCTCCATACGCACAAGCTGCTGCCGCAGCTAAATATAATAACTTTGAAGCTTTAGAAGCTTCTGAAGCTTCTGAAGCTTCTGAAGCTATTGAAGCTATTGTTAAAATGAATGACAGACCTGCTACACCATACAACATATAAGAAATTGGAGGAGTTTTTGCATCCTTACTTCTCTGTACTGATTGTTGCGGTAGCTGTCCATTAGGGACAGTGATAGCTAAAAAATATCTTTCTACCTTCTCTTTAAGCCTATCTCTCGTTTCTTCGATAGAGCGATTTATTTGATTAATTTTTTCTTTCATAACATTCATCTATATAAAGTTGATAATTCAGAAATACAAGATATTATATTATCCAACTGTTTCAGAACAGCAGATTTTTCAGTCATATCTTTTTCTAATTTTGCAAGATATTCCTCTCCTTCTTTTGTCAGTTTCTCAGCAAAGTCATTTTTCATCTTTTCTGCTGCTCTAATTGCCTCTCCCAAATTTTGCTGAACCTCTGTTGAGAGATCATGTTTAATAGAATCCGCAATGCTACGGAATTCTTCGATTAATCCTTTCTTATGATTATTAAGTTCTCTTGAAATTTCGGCAATATAGTTTTTTTCATCGAGTTCTTTTATTTTTTCATCTCTTGATGGATCATATCGCTTATCAGCAGCATCGTCCCCATGCCGTTTATATTTAGTTCTTATCTCATCTATGTCCAATGGATAACTACTCAAATCCGTTTTTAAAGATTGAGTAATTAAATCTCGATAATACCTATCATCAAATGAAGAACTCATTATCTCGCTCTCTGCATCGCTGATTATTTTTGTAAGTTCTTTAAACATCTTGTCACGATTATCTTTAAAAAGTTCTCCCCACTTATCATTCCAAGAATTCAGATAAGCATCAATCGCTGTTTCTATTTGGTTTCTTAACGCAAAAGAATTAACTTGCTTAATAGTCACTTCTTTTGTATTTGTTCCCCAAAGCTTACCTTTAACTTCAACATCTACAGTTTGTTCCTCTGTTGGAATTGTCCGTATCTCTTGAAAAGGGATATCATTAGAAATATTCTTTACGTTATTTTGTAAGCTTTTAGAAAAACCTTCAAATTCTGTTTTAAATTTCTTTTTAAGGCTTTTAAAAATAGATGATTGTCTATCCTTCTGTTTTTGAATCTCTGCAACAGTAGTCTCATCAAGCAGTTTACGACGATTCTTAAATTCATCAAGAATATGACCGATAGTAGATGAAATCTCTTCTTTGTTTTTAGCAAAGAAATTCTCGACTTTTTCTGCTATTATGGTATCCTTGTTTTGCATAAATACATCATCAAGATATCTCTCTTTTATATCAGCAATATTTGATAAACTTTCAAATGTCTCTTTTATATCAGCATCTGTAGAGAAATAATCCGGGTAATATCGCTTCATTTGTTGCACTACTCGCTTCTCCACATTGTCCCATTTATCTGCCGGCTTATGGGCAATAGAGTAACCAATACCTGCCGTTGTATCCAGTTTTATACGTCCTCGAAGTTTTTCATCAATCGTGTCAGACAATTCACGTAATCTTTTTTTGAACTTTTTTGTCTGAAGGTCAGCAATATCTGCCAAATCTCCTCGTTCCTCTTGTTTCATTTCTCGCTCGGCACCAAGGTCCTGAAGAACAGAATCAAATTTACTTGCAAGTATGACAACTGTTCCTATGCCTGAACCACCTATACGAGCATTCAAGAAACAAACATCGCCACTTCCCAAAAAATCGGTAGATGCGCTTAATAAAAATACGCCATGACAAGAATGTAAGAACGTACGCGTTCGATTTTCTCGAGAAACAACAGGGTCGTTGACCCCCGGAGTATCAACAATTCTGAGACCTTTAAGTCTCTCATCTTTCATCTTTATGTAAAGACTCTTTACAACAGAGGTATATTCTCCATTAGCTCCAACATATTGTTCAAGGACATTTTGTAAATCTTCAATGTCCGTGAACTCTTTTGAATCATTCTTTTGACCTATCTTCTGTCTTGCTCGTGAACCACAAGTAGAAACCATTTCGTGAGCAGAACGGATTCTGTCAGATGTTCTATTCTCAATTTCTTTCTTGATTATAGATTCTGATGCTTCAAGATTGTGAGCTCGTACTTCTTGCTCACATTTCTTGAAAACCTCATCTTGTTGTACAAATATTTTCCAGTCATCGGAGTTGAAATATTCCACTTCAAACGTATTCTTATCAGCATATTCAATAACAGTCAAGCCCGCAGTCATCGGAGTTGAAGCCTTAGGCAAAACATCCTCACCATTAAAAAATAGAGAATTAAGGAATGATGATTTTCCTGCTTTCACCTGCCCTACAATACCAATTTGTAGCACATCGCCTTCAGAAAGCAGATTTTCACCTCCCTCCTTAAATTCTTTGAATACACTTTCTAATTCTGTAATCTTTTCCTTCAGACCATCATATTCAATAGCCTTCAAATTAGCCAATTTCAACTCGGAATTTTGAATTAGGCTTTTTAGTTGTTCTCTATTCATATTATTAAGCATAGTTTATTTCTTGTTCAATCCATTTTGCAAATGTTGCTTTCTGAGCTAATTCTTTTGCAGATTCACCTGAATCAGTTTCTGTTGAAATCAAATCGGGGTCAACTTCCAAAAGTAATTTGCAAATATCACGATATTGATTTTCCACAGCAGTATGAAATGCATTATATCCCCTTCTATCCTTAAGAGAAGGGTCTGCATTATGGTCAAGTAGGAATTGTACCATTTGATTATTACCTGCTTGCACAGCAAAAGTAAGAGGATTGTATCCATCCGTATTACATACAGATAAATCAACGCCTTGTTCGAAGCTAAGCAAGAAATGTTTGTAATTATCTTTTTGGATACTCTCAAACACATTGGGTATAAAGTCATCATCTTTATAAAAAGTTGTTGCTTTATTTTGCTGTTTGTAGAGTCTAATGCCCATATCAAGTGCTCCCATAAATAGATTCTGATATCTTTGCATATTCTTTATGATTGCTTCTAGTACTTCTTTACGCTTAAGTAAATCCTTACATTTATTGTCCGCTAAATCATAATGTTCTTTGCTTATATCAACAAAATAGCTTTTAACACCATTTGATAAACTCTCTCTAAATTCTTTGGGAGCTAAATTAAAATGTAGTGCTCTTTTTTGATACTCATAGCATGAATTAAGTTTTTTAACAGCCTCATCAATAATTGGTGATATTACCGGTTTAAATATCAGCAGCGCTTTACTCATTATTTTCATTGAAGAAATGAGACTACTGAATGCGTTCAAAGACTCCTGATTTGCATCTTTGATATTATCAACTGCTTTCAGAACCTCATCATAACTATCTATCATAACATATCTCAACTCACTTGTTATATAACCGTCATCGTTATCTTCACTACTTATCTTACGATAATGGGATTCTCTTTCATTTTTTATAGCTACTTTCTCTTTATAAACTTCTTTAATTTTATCAAGATTAATATTAGCCCGATCTATTTCATCATCAAACAGCTCAGAAATCTGTTCTTTAAGATTATTCAACTCACTTATCCCGTTACCTTCCCTTTTTGACTCAGTCACAATAGTACTAAGCGTTTTTTTATTCTTTGAATAGTAAATCTTATTATCAAGTGTTGAAAATGCTATTATATCTATGATTTCTTGTTTAGAAAGTACATATAAAAAGAGTTTGAGAGAAGAATGAGGAAAGTTTACTGGTTATCAGTTACTTTCCTCATTTGGGTTAAAAGTGGCGAGGACAGACGAAGACGGGAATACGACAAGATGAGACAGAGG
>OIZT01000763.1_pt1 | contig 17717 bp, 16 predicted proteins | sample 1588611 | NCBI WGS metagenome assembly OIZT01 (sample SAMN03283278) | human gut metagenome | biome: human-associated habitat; material: feces | host: Homo sapiens | place: Peru | collected 2012
TTTTCCATTTCTTTTCCTTCTTAATCAAGCGCCCCAGTGCGGGCGTCCACATAACTACGCAGTTAAACCGCAAACCAGCTTGACTGGTTTGTCGGCTTTGAAAATTATGTTAGGCGATTTTTTTACAGATTTATAAAGTAAATAATTTCAATTCAGGGAAAACAATTTGCATCAATTTAAAATGTTTATCATTTGTCCAAACTTCACAATTATTCTTTATGGCAATATAAGCAATCATTACATCCTGAAAAGGAACTACGAGACCGTTCTTTTTTAGCGTTATAAATTGTCTTGCAAGCGAAATCTAGTCTTTTTCAGAAAAAGACAGATATGTAAAATCGTTCAATGCCTCTTCAATTTGTGAGAACTGCTTTTCTGAATTACTTCCACGGAGAAGTTCTGTTTTTATGACGCCACAAATAGCAATATCATTTTCTTCAAGAATATTCTTTACTTCTTCAGTAGGTTTATCCCAAAAGTCGATTATAACGTTTGTATCTACAAGAATCATAAAAGACTTGCCTCACGAAGTTCTGTAACTGAGGAAGAATCAAGATGAATTTTACCAGCTAAATCGAAAAAAGCCTGTTTATGTTTTGTCTGTGGAATTGTTTGTACTGTAAAAACTTCACTCTGTTCTGTCTCAAGTAACTTAATAAAAGCTGAAACTGATGTTAAAAGAGATTCGGGTAATGTTCTGACTTGTTCAATAACTGCATCGTATGACATACTGTACCTCCAATACAATAATTATAACATCTTTTAAGAAATTTTGTTATAAAACAATGACTTTCATCTAAATTTTTCTATCTGCTTTATAATCTCTGCTTTATTCATATTTATGGAAGAAGTTTCTCCTCGTGCATCTTTTTCATTTCCACCGCCAAAACTCAGCCAGTTAAAACTACCCATAATCATAAAAGTATCATCACAAATCAGAATTTTAGAATGGTCATCTGTATTTATGAGTTTAAAATAATTTTTATCTAAGTTTCCAAAGAAACTTTTAGAGTCATTATCAATTCCTGCTTTATCAAAACGGTTTCTAGGCTTCATTCCATATTTTATTGAAACTTTTACACCATTTTTAATAGCGTTTTTGATATAGTCTTTATAAATCTGGAGCGTTCGCCAATTAATCCACGGAGATTGAATATAAATATGTGATTTTGCATTTTCAAGAACATAAATGAAGTATTTTTTATGCTCATCAACTTCTATGGTCTTTCCGTTAGAAATTTCAACTTGTTCGACAGGTTTTAGTTTCTCTTCAATAACTTCAGGTGTTGCTTCTTCAAATCTTTTAGCACTCTCATCAAGTAAAGGTTTACAATTTAATGAAACATTTTCGCTTGTAAACTTTTGTTCCTTCATAAGTCTGTCAAAAAGCTCTGTTGCATCGGCATCTTCTTCATAATTTTGATTGAGAGCCAAGAATTTTTCATTTGCTTCAGAATCCTTGTAAAACAAGCATATATATCTATAGAAAAACTTGTTTGGTGAAACATCAAGAATATTTGTTACATCTTTTTCTTTGTCCTGAAGATTTTCAATCAAAACTTGGCGTAATGTCTTATTATCCGAAAATTCTTCGTCTAAACATTCAATTCTTGGGCGGGACTTTACATAAGGCTTGAACTCAATAGAACCTTCTATTGTTTTTTTATCATTTTGATTGATTTTACCGTTATCATCCAGAACAGTGCCAAAAATACCATCAAAATTGATGTACATAGAATCTTTTTCGGTAATGAGTTCGTTTTCTTTTTCAAGAATTTCTTTGCCATTTGTAGATAGCTTTAATTCATTCTGTTTTAAATAACCTTTTGTGGTTATTTCGGCAAGAATACTATCCAGAATTTCCTTATCAAGTTGTGTAATTTTATTCAGCTCCGAATAAATATCGATTTCCTGAATTCCTTCCAAGAACTTAGTTGTTTTCAAAACTGCTATAATGATGGGATGTACTTCTTGTGCTTTTGTATATTCATACAGCACCTTTGTTCTGTATGCAGGATAATCGATTTCACGTACATCGTACATATAAAATCCAGAATAAAAATCACTGTATTTATGAGTGAGTAATTCTAAATCTGGCTTTTCTATCTGTTTTGGTTTATTTTGCTTTTCTGCCATTTGATTTTTCCTCGATTATTGTATATGCATTCTTATTCTGTGCAATGTACTCGATAATGTTCTTAAACGGATTATTTTTGTCAGAAACTTGTGCTTGATACAAGAAATCCATATCACCGACAATTATCAAGAGCAATTTCGCCCTTGAAAGAGAAACATTTAGGCGTTTTTCTTCTGCAATAAAGTCAATTTTTGCTTTTTGCTTTAATTTTCCAGAACGAACACAGTCATAAATGATAATATCTCTGTCGCTTCCCTGAAAACTGTCTACGGTACCAATATCAATTTTATAACCGTCAAAATTCTTTTTAATTGCAAGTTTACTGCGAAGCAATTCCATTTGGGCTTTATATGGAGTGATGATACCAATGTCATAATTGATATTGTTTTTGTTCATCTCGTTTCTGAGTTGCTTTAAAACTCTTTCAATTATGCGGACATTGCAATTATTGATTTTTCCAGTACCTTTTTGCTGGTCTTCTTTATCTTTAAGTTTGCCTGTGTCATACCAAACAACACTTGAGTCAAATGAAAAAGAATGTTGCTTTTTCGCATTGAGTTCATCTGTTGTTTTGAGTTTTCCGTCATAAAAAGCATTGCTATATAAATCACAAATTTTGCGTTCCGCACGATAATTGTATTCAAGGGTATGAATAAGATTTTTTCTTCCGGGATTTTCTATCCCCTTAGCCAATTCCTCTTGCTCGACAGATTCAACTCTTTCAAATAGCCTCTGAAAAAATGAAGTTTTTGCTTCATTCTTGTCATCAATTTTTTCCAATACATCATCATCGATAACAGGAGCAAGCTGTTTATGGTCACCAACTAAAATCAGTTTTTTTGCTTTTATACAAGGAACAAGTAATTCACTCAATGTAGCGCGGCCAGCTTCATCAACAATTATTGTATCAAAATACATTTCTCTGAAATTTTTCCAAGATGAAATACCAAGCAAAGTTCCAAAAATGAGGCGAATATTACGAGTGAATAGAGTTGCTAAATCTGATTCTTTGTTCTTTTCGGTTGAGACACCAGAGTTCCCCATTTTTGAAGTTATATGCTGCAGTTTCTCTCTGAAATCCTTTTGCAAACTTTGCATTTGCTTTTGAATTTCAGGATTTTTATTTGAGACATGATGTTTATCAATACGCTGAATATTCTCTTTTATGATTTTGTTAAGAACTTTGTCCGGTGTATAATTTTGAGCAACTTTGCTCATCTTGGTTGGGTCGTTTCCAATACGAAGAATCTTATCTTCAATTTTACATATCTTTTCAAGAACATTATCAACGGCCTGATTACTTTGAGACGCAATCAAAACTTTTTCATTCGGACGAGTCTTTAAAATCTGAGTTACAATTTCTGTTATTGTTTTAGTTTTTCCAGTTCCAGGTGGTCCCTGCAAAACCAAAACTTCGCAACCATTATTCAAAGAAAGGCTTTTTACAACAGCTTCTTTCTGATTTACATCAAGTTCACTATTGAAGAACCTTTCTACATTAATCAAATCATTTTTGATAAATTCTTGCGGACGATTTATTTTTCTTAAGAAGTTTGAAATCTGTGTATTTCCGTTCTGCAATTCTTCCAAAGCCCGGTTGCGTTTGTTCCAGATAATTTCTTCAACCTGATAGTCATAGCTCAAATAATATTCTTCACCTTTTTTCAGGAGAACTCTAGGAGTTTTATTATCTTGCTCTGAATTCGTTTCGTCTGGAAGTTTGTTTTTTGAGTTTTTAGGCTCATTTTTCATGACAGTATATTTTTCAAACTGAACGGTAACTGTTTCTCCTGCTTTTGAAGTAAGAATCGTACCACTGAGTTCTTTATCACTGTCTTTTGAAGCTTGCAAAATTACAGCCTGATTGGTTTTAAAATCTTTTTCAATCTGTGATTTTATTTGCTTTATTTCTGTTTCATCATTTTCGTCTTCATCGTCATTCTCATTGATAAATTCGAATTTAAGAATATCTTTTCCTCTGTCAATTTCACGCAGAATTACTTTCCGTGTGTTCTTCTTTTCGTCTATAGTCTTCTTTTCTGCTTCAAGCAGTTCTTCTTCAGAGGCAATACTCTTCTTATCCGTTTCATAACGAGCATCCTCAAGTTTTTTTTGTAGAAACTTTTTCTGCAATTCTCTTATTGCCATGCCAGCATTATCACAACCGTATGTTGAATCATCTTGTCCCTTTATAACGAATTTATCATCAGTTGGAAGCCCAAACCGTTGCTGACGTTCAATAACATTTGGAGATTCAATTAGGTGAAAACAAAAGAAATGGTCTTTCAAGTTTAAGTTACGGTCATAAGCATCTCCAGAGCAACAAAATACAAGATTTCCTATGGCTATTTTAATTTCCTCACGGTCGTTTTTGTCTTTTCCAAATTCCCAGTATGCACGAAAACCATATATTTTACTCTGAATATCTGATTTTTCTGTATATCTTTCGCAGTCGTGATTTTCGCGATAATTTTCCAGAACTTTATCTGAAATGCAAATAGCAAAAGTTTTATATGGAAGAATTTGACTTAATAAACTGTTCAATTCTTTGCGAACTTCAATCAGGTTTTCTCGTTCCGAAGGAATCTCTTTCAACATCTTTTTTATAAGTAGAAGAAGACTTGCGTTCGTACTATCAAGTGTTTCTTCTTCTTTAGCAATTTTGCCATAAATCTGTTCTAAAGAATTGAAACCTTTGTATTCATTAAGAAATGAAAAAGAATCAAATTGAGATTCAATCAAAAGATTGAGCATACAAAGACTGAGCGAATATATATCGCTTTCTTTGTAACACTCATTCTTTAAGATTTGTTCAGGCGCATAAAACTGTTTATTTGGCTCGTTATTCAAAATTGCGTAGATATAACATCGTCCAAAATCAAGCAAATATGCATTATCATTTCTGTCTACAATTATGTTCTTTGGATTGATATTTCCGTGATAAAATCCTTTTTGATGAATATAATCTACTGCATCAATAATTTGAAGATAGCATCTGATAAGGGAAATATAATTTGATCCAAACCATTCGGCTTTCAGAGTTGAATATCCTTCTCCAAAATCTTTATCAACAAAATAGAAATTGGAATTATCTTCTTCAATCTTCAAATTACTAATATTTTTATGAGAAACAGAATTAATATTTTTTGCAATTTCAGAATACTGCCCACTTTGTGGTGTTTTTGAAACGATTTCTATTCGATAATCACAATCGTTATAATTTCCGATTTTAAGAGAAGAAGATTCTTCTTTAAGAATTTTATATTTACCTAAGATTTTGTCAGTCATTATATCTCTCTGTTTTGTTTAGAATGTTTATTTTCCTTTTCGCTGATTGGGATTCAATTGTTTTCCACGGTTTCCTTGATTCTTATCATAGGTTATATTTGTGTTCCGCGTGTACCTTTATTTGCATTTTTTATATCTGCAGCATGATTTTTTCCTGCTGGACGAGTTTTTCCTTGTTTTGCCATAGTTTCCTCCATTTTCCCCAAAAGCGCCCCAGTGCGGGCGTCCGCCTAACAACTGCTTAAACGGTGGCGCGGCTTGACCGCGACATCCGCTTTGAAGCTTTGTTATGCTATTTCAGCTATAAAATATCTTTAAGTTTCTTTGAGAGAATTTCCTTGCGTTTTTGATAGAATTCATCAAAGTTACTTTGTTCTAAATCAATATCTGGAATTAGATGAGAATCAAAAAATTGTTTTCTATTATTTGTTTTCTTTAATTCGTTCTCAACCCAGTTTTTTAATGGTATTTTACCTTTTGATTCATTCTCATTTGCATCGAGCATTTGCAAATTAACGATGGAATTATACATCCAATACGGATATTTTTCTTTTAATTCGTCTGATAATTCATCATACCTATCATCTGGGTGTAAATGATCTTTATGGAAATTATTATTTTTATAATCCAAATTCGGATATAACATTGCAAGTATTGTAAAACAATACTTATTATCTTTTTGTGTTCCTAAAAGAGCATCTATAAATTCATCATCTACAGCTGTTAACTGTCTATAGATTTTCTTTGAAATTTCGTCTGCGGGAAAACTACTTACAGAATTTTCGATATATTGTTTTTCAAAATCCTCTGTAAATGCTTTTCTAGCATTTGTTAATGTCGTATCCGAATGACTTCCGAAACCTTGACGAATAAGTGCCGAGAATAACCATTTTTTGATAATTTTCCTATCTTCATCAAAGGCTTTTACATTTACAAAGTTTTTATAGATTTTTCTATGATAAATGTAATAAAGAATCGGTAATGTTGCGTTATTTGAAGTCAATGTATAACTATCCAATCCATATGCACGGAGCAAATCAAATAGAGAATCTATGGAATCTCGTATATTTATCCAATTGTCTTCCAATAATTTGCAGAAACTTTTTCAAAAACTATTTATTGAAGATTTTATCATCTTATGGAACAAGAATAAAAATGCTTTCATGATAAAGTCAATATTTATTGAAAAACCTTTATCATTTGTTCTGTCAACAAGTTTTGTAATTTCTGTTCGTGCATCGCTTTTCCAGTTTGCAATCATAAGTGAAAACATAATGTCGGAGAAGGACAGTGTTGTTCCACCTGAATTTATTCTTGTAAATATATTTACAGCTTTGTCAGGATTTTGTTCATCCTCTTCATAATAATTAATATGAAATTCATTGAAGATAGCTCTTTCTAATAAACGAAGCATTTTTTTGCTGTCTTTTGAAATATTATTTTCATCACAAAAATCATCCAAATCATAAGCACCTAGATGTAAATCCAAGATTTTTCCAACCCTAAACCAAATATCACTATTGTCATCTGTGTACAAATCATTGTTTTCTGTAATTGAAGTTTTTTCAAAATAAAATAAATACTTTCTATCGACTTCTTCATTTGTATTCGTTTTTGTAATACACAAATATAATTTTCTTTCAGGGAATGAATTCGGATTATTTTCCCAAGACCGGCGATACTCATGATATGCGTAACTCCCACACAATCCTAAATACAGAGATGTTAATCGTTGCTGACCATCAAGTACTGCATAAAAGTCTTTTGTAATAGAACTTTTCAATTCATTATGAGTTTTATATTTTTCAACATATGAATTCAAGAAATTATAAAAATTAAAATCCGTTACCGTAGCACCTCTTACTTTCCAAAAAAGCATCGAGCTAATAGGGTAGCCTTGCATGAGAGAATCAAAAAGCCTTTCAATTTGTTCTGTTGTCCAAACATATTCTCTTTGAAAAGCCGGTAATAAATATTCTTTATTCTCTATACTTTTTAGAGCCTGGTAAATTGAAATTGGTGATTGAAAACCAGCCATTTTATATTTTTCCTCTATAAACTACCAGCCCAGTGGGCTGTGAGCATAACAACTGGTTGTACCGCAACGGGCTTGACCCGCTGTCGGCTACGAACCTTTGTTAGGTTTTGCTACACTTTTAACAGTACTTTTTCCTGTTTTTTTGAAACAGCAAGTTTCGGATATGTAATTATTTCTAAGCCCATTCCAAGACTGTCGAGATAATCTATTAAAGTCGATATTTTCATATCCTTTCTTTTTTCTATTTTTGAAACTGACGACTGTGTGAAATTTGTCATTTCGGATTGTTTTATATTTTTTTCTTCTCGGAGCTGTGCTAGACGTATAGACATAATATCCTGTTCTGCTTTTATGTGAGCTCTTCTTACAGCTTCGGGAGACATATTACTTTCCATCATTTTGATTGCGTCTTTCATTTTCCAACTCCTTTTCATGTTTCTCTATGATTACTTCAGATTCAGCAATTAAATCTTTGTAAAATTTCTTCTGATCTTTTCCTTTCTTATCTCCGCCGGTAAGCAAAAATGCCTTCCTTTCGGTATCAAAATAATAGGCAACTCTCAGTACATGTTGTTGTGTATGATTTCTTAATTCTTTCAGGTTCATGTATTTTTTAGAACCATGAAGAGTATCTGAATATGGGCGGGGAAGTTGTGGGCCATACTGTCGGAGTAAAAGAACTCTTTGTAATACAGCTTCCTTACTTTCTTCGTCCAAAGTTAGAAACCAGGCATCATATTCATCGGATGAATCAACATTCCACATGATTTTATTATATGAATTAAAGTGAATATTTGTCAACACAAATAATGGCGGGCTTGACCCGCCGATTTGAAATTTATCTGCTATCCATTTTGCAAATTTTACACACAGAAATATTCCCAATCCTAAAATAATAAGAAATAAAAAAATCATATTATTTATCTCCTAGGATTAATAATATGAAAGCTCCAATTAATGGAGAAAAAATTAAGGAAATTGCTAAAAAGCCTCCAAAACTTCTTCCTCTGTTGCTTGCTCCATTTGCAACAACAAATGAAAGTACTAACCATAAAATAAAAACAATAACTCCCATAAAATCCTCCTAAAGACTTTATATTAAATCTGTTGGCTGATTTTATGCTTTCAACGAAAGTGGCGCAGTGCGCCATCAACCTAACAATGAGTTAAACCGCAAACCGGCTTGACCGGTTTGTCGGCTTTGAACTTCTTGTTAGGCGTTTTTCTTTACAAATTAAGAAGATGTTTTATATCTTCATTTTTGATTTTATTATAACTTAATAAATCAATTCGATATTCAATATCAGAAATATTTTCTGGCAACGTATTAAATGGATTTATTATATTGCAGTCATAAATATTTATGTCTAAAAGTTTTAACTTTTTATTAGAATAGTCTGCTGTATTAAGTCGTGATTTTTCTTTTTCTAGATTAACTATGAAATTAAAATCAGATGCTATTATATCAATATCTTTTAGTTTCTCTTCCAATTCTTTTAAACTAATGCCTGAATTGTTATTTTCAACTATGGAAATTGCCAAATAATTTGAATCGCTATTGAAAAGCTGCGAATGTTTAATTAGCACATTATTTACTGAATTAGAAGTTTTAACTTCGATATTTTTGTTTTTCACAGAAAAATCATATTTTGAATAAGTTCCTGACGTATGCCAATATGATGATAGATTAATGCTAAATTTCGTATAAAAATAATATATTAATGATAATTCACCAAACAAACCTAAAATATTTTGCTTTTTTTCTTTACCGACATTTTGAAACAAATCGACCAAGGAATTAAAAAACTCTACAAAGTTTTTTGAATCCATTAATTCTATATGTGCCAAGCATAGATTTATAAAAGATTCAAAGGCTGATATATTTTCATTAAATGAAATCTTATATTCAATAAGGTTATAAAATCCTGAATCAAAATTCTGTAAATTTTCAACCGAAAGGATGTTTGCATTTGAACGGAGATGTAAATACTCTGTTTCAAGGGAATTTTTCACAACTGAATCATTATTTTTCACCATATAAATAAGTTTTTTATTATTGACAAAAAATCCTGCACTATCAGAACATTTTTCAATTAAATAAAGTTTATTATCTATTGGAGCGTCATTTATTGCATCTGTAATTTTATTCAACAAACTCATCTTCTTCTCCTTTTGTAAAATAAACTTTTTCTTTTGGAACATAGATAGCGAACATATATTGAATTAAGGATGTGTCATAATTATTCTTATCATTTCCCGGAGCAACATTATACAATTGTATATTAACTTTATTCTCATCTATTAAGACAAATCTATCGCCTAAAAATGCAGATTTATCTTTATTGAGACTGCTAGCTCCCTGCTGCAGAGGCTTGATTCTCGGCTCATTTTTGTAAAGAGAACGGAATCTAGGAGACTCTTTTTTTATGTCACCTATCTGAATTAATACAACTTCATCTGTATCAAGTAATTTTAACAAGGCATCCTTTTGAAATGGCTCATATTCAAATACATTTTTAACAGCTTTTACAATATCCTTCATGGACTCTGCCTTTAAAAGAGTGTAATATCCAGTAATTTGACCAACTTGACTTCCATTTTTTGTTTCTTTCCAATTTGAATTATTTATCAAATTATCAATTATTGCGGCATTTTCCTTTATTATAGAGCGGTCTTCAACAATAAAACGCTGAATAACCCAACGTTTCTTAAACTTAATTTTTTGGAACTTTGCCTTATTCGGGCTTGTAGGTCTTAATATCGTATTTTCGCCAGATATGATAATATCATCTATACTCATTTTACCGACTTCAATATCTGCAAATTGTTCCCACAAATCCTCATCGATTTCTGCAAGATTCGTAAATTCCTGTGCAATAGGTGAACTTGTAAAGATTTTACATAAATGGAAATACTTGCTTCTGTAACCAAACCATCTTGCGCGCTGGAGAGTGGTATCCATATTCCCAGATTTTTTTGCCCATCGAGTAAAATAAGTTGTAATTAAATTATCAAACGTTAAACCACGCTGCAATAAATCTCCACCAATAAAAATCTTTTGCGTAAATAATTGCGGATTTGCCTGGGTTTCTTTCCCTTCTGAATTCTGTAAAATCAACTTAATAGATTTTACTATCTTAGGGATAACATCATTGATTGAGTCGAATGTGTCAGGCTCTGAAAAATATTTATCAAAAGTTGATTTGAACTCATTTAGAAATTCAAATTTATTTTCATCATTATTTTTGAATGACAATTGCATTTGGTCGATGTAAGAATCTATCTGATTATATACTCGTTTATGTTCAGCTTTTTCCTTGGCCGTATGAACAATCATATCAGAATAAGTTCTAGTTTTGCTTTCAAGAAGCAGTTTCATTGCAGAAGTGATAATAAAATAGTTTATTGCTTCACGCAAAGAATTGGAGATTGTTGTTGTATCAAACGAATCATCATCGTCAATAATTTGTATAGAATTATTGTCACTCAAATGATATTGCAAAGCACCATCATAACCAATTGCTGGACTTATAAGCCATATAGATGCTGGCCGTAATTCGCTCCATTTGTCTAAAAAGATATTAGCTTGTGGTGTTGCAGTTACTGAAAGATAAAGAGGATTATTTAGTAAATTTTTTATTTTCTTTATCTCTGCATACGTTGCGGAAGCATCATTTTGTTTGTCTTTTTTTGTATTTAAGCTTGCCTGGTCTCCTTCGTCATCGATAACAAAAGATTTTAAGCGATTTTTATCCAACTGCGATAAAAAGTTATTTACAATTTTCATTGCAGGTGGACGCTTCATAGAAATCAGGATAATAGGCTTTTTTAGCTCAATAAAGTCATTTATAATATCTTCCGTCAGATTTGTTATATCTTCTTTTTCTTCTGTTGAGAAAATTGCCGGACTATCACTTTCATATGTTACGGTATCTTCTGCATCAAAAGTTTTCTTAAATCTTTTTGTAGTTTGCCCCAATAGTTTTGAATCATAACCGCCGTAAATGACTAAGAAATTATATCCATTATCAAAAGCTAATGCGGAAAACAGTTCCAAATTTGATGTTTTTCCAGACTGTACTTTACCGACTAACAAGGAGTTGTGATTTGTATTTTCAGAAAGCTGCCCTTTTATTTTCTGAAATATTTTGATTACATTAGCTGCTATATTATCAGCACCATTCTTGCCATAGCTATTTATGTGCTTATTATGGATTCTTTGATAATATTTTCCATCAATGATTACTGGTTCAAGTTTCTCGTCAGCAAATTCATATTGTTCCATAATTATTCACCTACCACTGATAAGAAGTCATTCAGAAAATTTCTAATAGATGTTGACGGAATCTTTCCATCTGAACCAGCCAATTTAGCTTTCTTTTCAGCTGCCATAAATGCAATGACAAACTTTTCTATTATAGGTTGAAAGTCAGGATTCTTTGAAAAAGGCTTGAAGAACTGATGATTTATATTTATATAAAGTTCCACCAAATCATCGGTGTCAGTCTTTACATCTATCCAATTTGTTGAATCGGCTTGTTTCCATGAGATTTTAAAAACAGTTTTTTGAATCTGATTCATTTGTATTGGATATTCTCTAACTGATTCGCTTAATTTTTCTTCTTTATTTGATTCAACTATATATTCATCAAATAACTCTTGCTCAGGAGTTTTAGTTTGTGAAGAGGATAAATTGATATGACCGGTATTAATTGCAGATATTTTTTCTGTATAGGGCTGTACTTTTTCCAAAGTGTTGTTCGAAGTTTCTTCGGAAAGAACATTTTCATCGTTACGTTCTTGAACTGTTTTTGAAGCTAAAGATATAATATTCTTTATTCTAGGTTTTAGCGATTTCAAAAATTCATCTTCAAGACCGTTATCCCAAACAAAACCGTCTTTTGCCTGATTTACAGGGAAATCATCTAGATCAATTTCACCATATAATTTATGTGATATTGTGCTTTGAGCCTCACCAAAAATTTCTGTAGGTTTATAATTTTGTCCTTCACCACCAATGATTACTCTATTTCGCCTAAACAATGCAAAGCCGGCATTTGCAAAGCCACTTTTTCCTCCCGCTTTTCTGTCTTTTAAAATACCAACAAAACCTTTGACTTTATAGGCTTTCTTTTTAAACTCAAAGGTGAAGTCGATATTTTTCTTCCATACTTCACCTTTATATGAAAGTGGTTCATAGGGAGTAAACGACAGTTGTTTTGAATTATTTCCGGTTATAAACTCTATAGTAACTTTTCCACTTTCCAAATCACGACGATACATACTTTCTAGCAAAGTACAAATCTTGTCACGAGTTTTTGATGATATTTGCTTTGTAAGATTTTTTATATGGACAGTTGTACCATGTTCTGATTTGGGACAGTTGCTTTTTTGAATTTTTACAGAATTAATTTTCTGTTCACGTAACAAAGGTATATTTACTTCGGTATAATATTTATTTTCGGAATCAAGTTGAGTTGTTTCTACGCTCCATATCTCACCAAACCAAGATGCAGCAGTCTTTAACCCCATTCCAAATTCATTTCGGGTATCAGGATGGTCTGATTTTGAATCAAGTTTTACAGCCCTTTTAAAATCTTCAATTTCCATGCCATAAGCATCATCTGTTATGATAAGTTCATTCTCATTTTGAAGATATTTTATTTGTACGTGAACTTGTCCTATTTTTTCTTTCTTTAATTTTGCCTCATTTGAAAAAAATGACTGTGTTGAATTATCCACAAATTCAGCAATGGCATACCAAGCCTTGTAGCTTAATCGTGAGAACACGCCCAAAATGCCAGCTTCTGGTCTTATATCCAATTCTTCATTTGCCATTATCTTATCTCCAAAAGATTTTCTGCAATTCGTCTTACGACATCAACATTTACCGCATTTCCAAAAGCCTTGAATGCCTCGGAAATTGTATTCGGTACATTTTTAAGTTCTTCCATGCCTTGTAGTTTTGCGGCTTCTTTTTTTGTCATGTATCGTCCTTGCTTTCCGTCTGGTGTTGTTATCCAAGGGAAAATAGGAATTTGAGTTGTTGTAAGAACAAGTGCTGGTGAGTATGTTGGAAGTTTTACACGAATTCCAGACGGCCTAAACTGTATTATTTTGTTATCAAGAATTGGTTTTGCATTTTTATCGATTCCACAGTTCCACTCAAATTTTTGATGACTGTTTTCAAAGCCTGGTTTTTGAATCTTTGGTAACCAAGAATCTAATATATCCTTGTGCTCATTATAAAATTCCCTGTTCCATTTTATAAAGTTCTTTTTCCAAACAGGAAATTCTTCATTAGGCTTCATAACAGTTTGGGCATATATGGGAAGTTGCAAACGCATATCATCAGCAGAATTACCTTGCAGGACAACACCAAATTTTCCGCGTCTTCCTTCAAGAGTTTTTCTTTTCTGACGACAAGGCGGAGTTTTTTCATATTCATAATCAGCTCCCCATTCCATAGCCCAAATTGGAAAAGAGGGAATTGAGATTTTGTTTTTAGTAAGTAAATCAAGAAACTCTTGCCAGGCTTTTAAATGTACACGCGTTTGTTCTCGTAATGATAGAAAATCATCGTCACTTTCATCTATGACAGATTTAATGTTACATTCAACTTTTTCTTCATGCGGAGGAAATTTAAAATCCTTTAGACCGCCCTTTGATTTTAAGCGACCTACTATATAGATACGCTTCCTATGTTGAGGTATTCCAAAATTATGAGGGGAGATAATATCGCATTTGACATCATACAACTTTTCTAGATTTGTTCTTATAACTTCCCAAGTATTTCCATTGTCATGTGTTTGAAGATTTTGGACATTTTCAAGCAAAATATATTCAGGTGTTTTATCCTTTAATATATCCATAATTTTCCAAAAGAGATTGCCTCTATCTTTTTCATCATTGAATCCCTGTTGTTTTCCAGCTTTTGAAAATGGCTGACAAGGGAATCCTGCACAAAGCATGTCAAACTTTTTTGGAATATCTTTATCAATATCGACTTTGTTTATATCCCCAAAGCAGTCAATACCATAGTTTTCCTTGTAAAGAATTCTCAAATCTTCCTTTAATTCGCTTGCAAAAACGCATTTACCACCTAGTTTTTGCATTGCTAAATGAAAGCCTCCAAGACCAGCAAATAAATCTATAAATGAAAACTGATGTTTATCTTGATAATTTAAAGGAGCGTTTTTTGTGCTATATTAAAAGGTGAATTTTTAGCAGATATTAATTTCTATTTTATTATAGAAGAAAAAGGATATAGAATAATGAGTGTTGGAGAAAGAAAAACTAAAAAAGATGTCACTTTAAACGCTCCTTTTCTATATCAAAGGAACTCTTTGGCAAAAGTCAAAATTCTCACTGAGAATTTTTTAAAAGTCAGTGAGAATTTTTAAAAACTTACTGACTTTTTGACCAAGACTCACTGAGAATTTCAGCTTCTGTAATACTTACTCCATGTCTGATTTATAGTTTCCTTGAATATTGTAAATGAAGAGTGATAATGGTCATTATGGATTAAATAAAAATTCTTTTTATCCAAGTAGGTATCGCGAAGTTTATTAAAGTGACCCGCCGATTTCAATTTTTCAAATCTTTTATAAACTTTCTTGCTTTTAGGAATTTTATCCCAGTGATATGAGTTTTCATCTGCTTTCTTGTTATGAATTAATCTGCAAAAGTCTCCGTCTTTGTTTTTCGCTAATATAGCGACATCAAAGCTGAACTGCAATTTTCCACCAAATACAAGACGAGATGTAATTGCCGATGTTGAATCTTGGCAATTTCGAAAAACAGGCTCATTTTCAACAGTGATCTTATTCAAAAATGACATTATGTAATTCTTCAGTTCTTGTGGATTTAACTGCGAAATTGACACATTTAGAAATTCAATGTTATAGTCGAGGTCAAAAGATTCATTTTCATTTCTTGTAACAAGATTTTTCATCCCGCTACCGACAAGATAGAAATCAACTTCGTAGCCTTTGTTTTTCAAATCTTGTTTCAGCTGATTTAATTTATCAGAACAAAAAATTCTGAATCTTCGGCTTTCGTTTTTGGGTACATAAGAATACATAGCAACTCCAATAAATAAAAATATGCCCCAAACCTACCATTCAAGATTAGCACTCAAATCGTTAAAGAATATTCTATTTAATGAAAAAAGTCTAGAATCTATTTATGTTCAAATTTTCAGAAAAAACTTGCCGATTGCCGCTAAAATTTATTATCTTTAGAGCGTATCTTTCGTCCGAAGATATGGGCTCCGTCGGAGTTCCCAGAGAAAAAATCGCTAGCGGAGGTGCTTATAAGGTACTTCAAAAGTAGTTTAATCATGGAGGGTACATTCTATGATGTATTCTGTAACAAAGAGACAGAACCCGCTCGACAGACAGGCGGATTCTAAGTATTATGCGTCGGCTGAGTACGGCGAGGAAATCGATGTCAATGCATTGGCTAAGGAAATTTCCAAGTCCTGCACGCTGACCCCGGCAGATATTGTAGCAGTTATCGAGAGTTTCTTGGATAAGATGCCGCAGTACCTGAAAAGTTCTAACCGCATCAGACTGAACAAGTTTGGAATATTTAAGCTCTCGTTCAGTTCGATTGGGCACGAGAAGGCAGAGGACGTAAGTTCGAACGATATTAAGAACCTGCGTGTCCTTTTTACCCCAAGTGCCGAGCTTAAAAAAGAGCTGTCTGATGTGAGCTACACAAGGAAGTAGGTACAGCTTCTTGAGGTAGCGCAAAAACAATTTGTACTCAAATATCAGTCCCGCAGTGACTTAAATCTGCGACATAAAATTAATTCATTATTAATTCACGGCTGCTAATCTTTGTTGCAACAGATGCAAGCCTAAACTACGAATCAAATCCCCTTCGACTGCAAAGCCAGCTCCGACAGGGGATTTTTTAATTTGTGGGAGATAAATCTGTTCAATTAATTTTTTCCTTTATTTCTGTACAAAAGAAGTTTTTCTTTTAGCCCGTAAAGGGCGTACAAGGGATTTTTACTTTTACAAAGGAATTTTTATACTTTAAAACCCAGCGGGCCAGTGGCCCGTCCGCCTAACAATTGCTTAAACCGCACAGGCCTTGAGCCTGTGTCGGCTACGAACCTTTGTTATACGTAATTATTGTTCAACTACTGTTGTACAATCTAAATATTCTTTTTTGAAATTTTCTAAGTTCAATTTATATCGTACAACAACACTTCTAAATTTTAAATCTTCTGGATTTAAAGTTTTTTTATATTCTTCACTTCTTTTGATGGATTCATCAGATACTCTTTTATTATTAATATTCCACCAATCACAATGCTCAACAACAACAACCGTTTTTCCATCATATTCTAAATTTCTTAAATATGCGCCGCTGTATACTTCTTTATTTGATTTCAAATCAAAAATGGAGAAACCTCTAACACCTGGACTTGTACCATAATCTTGAAACATATATTTCTCATCGTCAGAAATTATGCACCATGCTGATTCACAATCATACCCCATATCTGTCATATGTGTAATTTCATTTGTTTTTGGATTCCATCTAAAAGTTCCAACCGGATCAGAATACATAAAACCTTTAATATCATCAGACCAGACAAAATAATATGATTCTTGATTTTCGAATTTATGTGGATAGACTTTTACTATTGATTTCGTTCCATCTCTATTCATTTCCAGATTGAGTGATGAAATTCTTGATTCGGTTGCAGAATTTACTTTTTCAACACGAAAAGTACTTACATTAATTTTTGGATCAATATTTACATATTTTGAGAAAACCCATCCATACCAACCAAAATTATCGCAAGCGTAATCCTTTATTATGTCATTTTTTTCAACCTGAATTTTCAGCCAATAACCTTCAAAACCATCTATTTTTTCTCTTTTATCAGAGAATCCTTTTATTATAACTGTATCGCCTTTATTTAGCTTTCCAATTTTTAATGATGATGTAGAAGGTTTTAATCTTATATTTAAGTTATCATCATTAACTGTTGTTTTTGCAACGGTTCCAAAATACTGTCTGTTATCCAATTCTAATTGATAATCATTGGCATAAAATTTAAAAGAAAAAAATACCAATAAACATAGTGTAAAAAACCTTTTCATTTTTTTATTTACTCCTAAGCACCCCAGTGCGGGTGTCCGTATAACAATTGCTTAAACGGTGGCGCGGCTTGACCTCGACATCCGCTTTGAAGCTTTGTTATGTGATTTTTATTTAATTAATAATTTTAAT
>OIZT01000764.1_pt1 | contig 17706 bp, 19 predicted proteins | sample 1588611 | NCBI WGS metagenome assembly OIZT01 (sample SAMN03283278) | human gut metagenome | biome: human-associated habitat; material: feces | host: Homo sapiens | place: Peru | collected 2012
GCTTGGGAACGAGTGGATGCGACTACCCTGGTCGCATTGAGTTTGACAAGAAACAGAAATTCTCGAAATCTCGAAACAGCCGGAGCAGGCGTATGTGGATTTTCCGCACGTCCGCACGGAACATGCTATACTGTGCGCGGCGGCGTGCGCCGCGTTTTCAGGAAGGAAAGGACAGGACGGAAATGGTCGAAAAGATGTGCGGCATGGTGGTCTGCGCGCTGGTGGCGCTGGGCGGTTTGGCGGCGCCGGAGGCGGCGCGGCAGGGCTTTGTGGTCGTCACGGACCATCTTGTGGCCGATGGCAGGGCGGACGTGTCGGACGCCCTGCAGCGTCTCATCGACGCGAACCCCAACCGCACGCTCTACTTCCCGGACGGCACGTACCTCCTCGCGAAGCCCATCCTCACGCCCGCGCATCCGCGCCGGAGCGTGGACTTGCGCCTCTCCCACTACGCCGTCCTCAAGGCCGCGCCGGGGTGGTCCTCCTCCGAGGCCCTGGTGCGGCTCGGCGCGAGCCATCCGGCGAACGACATCCGCACGATCGGCAGCAACTACGGCCTCACGGGCGGCATGCTGGACGGAAGCGGCGTCGCGAACGGCGTCTCGATCGACGGCGGACGCGAGACGCGCATCCGCGATGTCGCGATCAAGCACGTGCGCGTGGGCGTCCACGTCAAGCGCGGCGCGAACAACGGCTCGTCCGACTGCGACATCCTCGACGTGAACATCGTCGGCAACGGGGCCACGAACTCCATCGGCGTCCTCGTGGAGGGCTACGACAACACCTTTACGAATCTGCGCATCGCGGACGTTCACACGGGCGTGCTGCTCCGTTCGGGCGGCAACTGCCTCCGCAACGTCCATCCGCTCTACACCTGCAACTATGCGGACTACGGGACGAGCTGCGGCTTCAACGTGCGGGCCTCGAACAACTTCTTCGACTTCTGCTACAGCGACCACTTCAGCATCGGCTTCCTGGAGGCGCCGGGCACCTCGGGCGTCTACCACAAGTGCTTCTGCTTCTGGTATGCGCCGAACAAGGGCCTGCGCCACACGGCGTTCCGCGCGGAGGGCGCATTCGGGTCGATCGTGCGCGACTTCACGGTCGGCTTCTGCAGGGCGGAGGCGCTTAACACGGTGCTGGAGGTCGGGAAGGACGGCGGGAAGGGCGTCTTCGACAACCTGCGCGTGAACGCGCGCGAGATCAACGAAACGGCCTGTGCCTACCGCAGGCACCTCGTCGGCAAGACGTTCTAGAACCGTCCGCCGCCCCGCCGGGAGGGACGCGCTTGTCGCGTCCGCCCGCCCCTCGCCCCGCCCGTCCGCCCCGCCGGGAGGGACGCGCTTGTCGCGTCCGCCCGCTGGCACAACGGCGGCGGGCGTTCTTTTCGGAATTGACGGACGATGAGATTGCCCTGCTGGAGAAGGTCGTATGTGGCGAGAGTGAAGACGCATGAAGATGCAATGAAACGTAAACGATCCAATACCGCGCCATCGTGGGGGCGTAAAGCGGTAAGTGCGAATTTTATTCCTAAAGGCGGCGGTCATGGACGCTCGGAAGCGCGTTCCTCCCGTGGGACGGTAGGCAGGGGAGAGCTTGGTGGTCGCGGGGCGACGTACCCTGCCGTTGGGAAAAACGCGGTAATTTGGAATCAGGAAACTGTTAATCGTTGCGGACGTATGCCGTTGAGCGCCCCCTGCCCGTCTTGCTGATTGTCCCCTCGTCAAGCATGGCTTTCAATGTCATTTCAACCATCGCTGTGCTGATGTCCGGACATTTGGCGAGTATGTCGCGCTTCGTCACCTTGCCAAGCGTTGCATTCACTACGGCGCGTATGCGGTCTGCCTTGCTCATTCGGGACGTGACGATGCCTTCCACACGAGATTCGAGTTCGCGGTACGCTTTCAGGATTATGCCAAGCGTGTACTGCACAAACGGCCTCATGTCGCAGTCGTTCTCGCGCCAATTCCCAGAACTCGTCTGCAACGCCTCGTAGTATTCGGCCTTCGAGTCCTCTATGAGCATTTCGAGGCTTATGTACTTGCCCACCATGAAGCCGGAGCGGTAGAGCAGCAGTAGCGTGAGCAGACGGCTCATACGGCCGTTTCCGTCATGGAACGGATGAACACAGAGGAAATCGAAAATGAACATCGGAATGAGCATGAGAGGATCAAACCTCCCTTCATCGACCGCCCGACGGTATTCCGTGCAGAGCGATTCCATCGCATCGGGCGTTTCAACTGCGCTTGCCGGGCGAAATCTGACGAACGTGTTTCCGGCGGCATCGGTCTCTTCGATGACATTGTCGTTCAACTTCCAATGCCCCCCGATTCCCTGCGGCAACTTGGAATAGAGATCTCGGTGGAGTTGCAGCAGCACGTTTGGCGTGATGGCGATGAAGTCGTGGCTTTCGTGTATTGTCTTGAGAACATCACGATACCCGGCAATCTCCTTCTCGTTCCTGTTTCGCGGAATCGTTTTCTGCGACATCAGTTCGCGCATACGTGCATCAGACGTGGAAATGCCCTCAATGCGGTTTGAAGATGTGGTTGATTGCACTTTTGTGACTTCAATCAATGCATTGAGTACGTCTGGCCTTGCATTGAGGTAAAGCTCCTGCTTGCCTTTGTATTCATGTATAGCAGAGAGCAACGCCGTTATTTCCGGCGTGAGAAGTTTCACAGGGGCGTTCTTGTAGTCGAAAATGTGCATAATATTTCCTTTTTGAGTTGCCTAAATTATAATATTTTCTGCCCATTCGCACAACTCGATTAGGCAGAAAAACTAACGATTAGGCAATTCCCCATGGCATAAAATTGCCCTATTAGTGGAAAGGAAATGAAAAACGATGACTACACCGACAATGAACAAGATGCTCAAGGTCTATCTCGAATCTGCACAGGTCGAGAGTCTGAAATGCGGACGACCGAATGAGGGAACCGTGAAGAACACCCTCGTGGGCTACCGGCGTTTCATGCGCTGGGTGAACGACCGCAGGGAACGCTGCGGACACGACCGCATGGTGCTCGACGAGGACTTCCCGCTCGTCTCGGTCATCAAGCCGCCGCTCATCCACAAGTACCTCGCCGACATGCTGAAGGACGGCACGCGCCCCATCACCGCGATCTCGTCGCTCTACCAGCTGCGGCAGCTCTTCGCCAAGTGGGTTCTGCCGTACTACGAGGACCGCGGCTGGAAGATACCGCCGTTCCCGTCGTTCGGGCACCGCCCGAAGGCCCCGCGCTACCGCCGCCCGGACGAGGCCACCCTCGCCAAGGTCAAGGAGTGGTACGTCGCCCTGTGCCCGGGGGAGCTGTGGTTCGCGGCCACGATGATGCTCGAGTTCGCCATGCGCAACGGCGACATCATGCGCCTTAAGCGCGACAACTTCGTGGAGCGCGACGGGCGCGTGTTCCTGAACTACACGCCGCGCAAGACGGAACACTCGTCCGGGCGCGTCGTGAAGTGGCCCGTGCATCCGTCGATCTGGGCGCAGATGCGCACACTCTTCAACGGCGACGATCTGCCGGAACTCGACGAGGCCGTGTTCGACGAGCTGAACGCCGCCATGCGCGCCACGATGCAACCACGGCATCGTCGCCTTTCAGCAATCCGATGCAAGTGTCTGTGTCGAGCAGCTTCATAGCGACACCTCGCGTCCATGCGTCCGTGCGTCGTAAATGTCATCAATGATTTCGCCGGACGTCCTGCTGTCGCCCCAAGTTCCGATAAGCGAGTCCATCTCGCTCTTTTGGCGGGCGACGGCAGAATCGGCCATCCCTTCAATGGGCGGCGGCGGTTTCAGGCCGTGATTGGCCACCCACTCAAAGATGAAGAGGATTTCACCGTTGAGGCTACGATGATTCGATTTCGCCCGCATCTTCAAGGAGGACAGCGTTCGCGAAGGCAAATTCCGTACTGTTAGGCACGACATATCAACAACTCCTTTCTGAAACTGTTTTGCAACTGTTTTGGCAGTATAGCCTAGATCGGCGGTGGAATCAAGAGGGGAACGGAACGGGCGGGAGGGTCGCGCTTGTCGCGACCGTCGGTAGGGCGCGATGACCCCATCGCGCCGCACGGTCGCCCCGCAACCGCCGCATTTTGCTGTTGTACGCTTGCTGTCCTTCCGTCGCCGCCACAATTTCCAATTACCACCTCTCTCCCCACGGCGGCGCAGTACAGGCCGACGGCATCACCTCGGCTAATACGGTGGGTATTCTGGGATGTCCGTAGCTGCAGACCAGTTCTATATGATCGGCATTCAGTTCGCTGACGTAGGGAACGCAGAAGAAAAGGCGGATTTCAACAGTTTCCTTTCTACCACTTGCACTCCAGGGCAAATTGGCGATGGTTCCGATTCTACGTGGGGAAATGCCCCGATGATTCAGATGGAGCGTCCTACACATTCTACTATTACATCAGCGATGCCGATGATGGTACGATGCGATATGATCTTACAGGCTGGACGGATTCACTCGGCAATCTCGTCACTGGTGCACAGGTTGGTGTCGGTGCGGCATTCTGGATCAAGAGTGCTACCGCAGGAACGTTACGTACTCTCTCTAAACCTAACTGCGACAGTTAGGTTAACCGCCATCAGGGATGCACTCCGTCGCGTTTGGGTCTTGCAGTTGTCTCAACGTACAGATCTGCTGGGACAAATCTTTACGCACGGCCTTCGGTTGCGACTACGTTGGCCGATTCGATGGTGGAACCTGCTGTGGCGCGGGAGTCGTAGGACACAGCACCAATTGCCTCTACCGAAATTGCCCAAAAAATGTTATTATAGAAATCGATTCTCGAGGGGAAGAAAGAGAGAAAGACGATGACCTTTACGGTGAAGTACAGAGAGAAGACCGGCGAGACAAAATCGTTGGTTCTTGACGTTCAAGACAAGGACGCCTTATGGGCCGAGCTGAAAAAGCGCGGCATATCGGCTCTTGCTGTGCAAGAGGGTGCGGTGAAGATGCGGAGGACGGGCGGAAAATCGCCGTCTGCCCTGCGCGGTATCCTCGCGGGGGGCTGTTTTGTCGCGTTGGCCGCGCTTGTCGCGTGGTTTTTGCTGAATGATGGTTCGCCCGCGCCCAAGGGTGCAGACGCGCCAAAAGTGAAGCGCGTCAAGGAGGTTCTGCCTGCAAAGCCGAAACCGCCGAAGTCCGCCGGAACGAACAGGGTGGAGAAGCCGGAAACACCGGTCAGGGCAGAGCCGGTGGTGGAGCAGCCGCAGCTGAAATCCCGCAAGGCGCCTTCGACTGCGAAGAAGTATCCGCGCCGCGTCATACCCCGCAAGCCAGAGCCGCCGCAGAAGTTCAAGTACGACAGCGACGACCTTCTTGGTGCGTTTCTTGAAATCGTCCCCGGCACCCAGATGGAGGGAGGCCTCCGCTTCGACAAGATCGGGCGCGACTTCGAGAATTCGCTGACGGAGGACGTCGCGCTTGCCGAGGGGCAGGACAATGAGTACAACAGGGCGCTCCGGGAACAGGTGCGTGAGATCAAGAAGGAGATTCAGAGGGTCATGCGCGAGGAGAACAAGACCTTCGGACAGGTCATGCAGGAGCAGTTTGACCAGTTGATCGAGATGGGTCAGTACAAGCGCGACCTTGAACAGGAGCTGCGCCAGATCCGCAAGAGCGGCGAGTTCACCGCAGAGGAATACGACAAGTTCATCGAGGCGTCGAACAAGATGCTGGAAAGCAGAGGTTGCTCGCCGCTCAAGGTTCCGAAGGCCACCTATTACCAGCTTGAACGCTATCGCAGGATGCGGGAGGCCAAGGAGGCTGAGCAGAAAGAACAATCTAACGGAGGAAACTGAAAATGAAAATATTCTTCATCGCAGCTGCTGTGCTGTGTGCGGTGGCGATGTTCGGGGACAACGAGTTCCCCACGATACCGGTCATGGACAAGCCGATGAACCAAATGTCCAAGGAGGAGCTAAAGGCGTTCTATGCCAAGCGCAAGGCCGCCCTCGATGCCCTGCCTCCTGAACAGCGTGAGGCATACCGTGCCAAGCAGCGGGCGGAGCGCATCGCCTACGCGGGCGGCATCGTTCGCAAGACCGAGGGCAAGGGGCGCGTCGTGTACGCGAACCTCCAGCAGACGGTCGAGACAAAGGACATCGCCAAGACGATGAACGTGCTCGGAAAGTACCTGCGCGTGAGGATCGACACGCTCGATGCGACGGCTGAGGACGTGATGGACGTGAACAAATACCTTCTCGGCAACGAGGCGAAGGCCGTCGTGATCGTGGTTGACAACGCGACTGATCCGGCGATCCTCGTCGCACCGGAGGATAAGTGGGCGAAGGTGAACATCGGCAAGTTCAAGGACAAGAACGTGAAGAGCCGCACCCAGATGGAACTGCTCCGTGCGTTCTGCTACCTCTGCGGCGGCATCGGTAGCGAATACAACAACCCGCTCACCGGCTTCATCGGCAACCCCTCGCAGCTCGACGATTCGCCCGTCGCGGAGCTTCCGATTGACGTGATCAACCGCTGCTCGCCCTACCTCAAGCAGCTCGGCGTGATTCCCTACATCGAATCGACCTACCGCAAGGCCTGCCGCGAGGGCTGGGCTCCCGCACCGACGAACGACGTGCAGAAGGCAATCTGGGAAGACATCAACGCCTCCAAGGAGCGCGGTCCCGCAAACGCCCTGCCAATCCCTTCTCCGAAGAAGAAGTGATGAGTGGTTAGTGCCTTGTGAAGTTCACATATGCATATAAGACCCCGGACGGAGTCCGCCACGAGGATTCCATGAACGCCTCTTCGCGAGAAGAGGTGTTTGAGACTCTTCGCGCACAAGGCATCAAAGCGATCAAGGTGGTCGCCGCCGATGGGTCAAAGGCGAATGGTGAGATTCGCGGCGTTCGCAAGCGCGTCGTGGCGGCATCCATCGTCGTTGCCGCGCTCGCCGCCGGACTCGCCGTTTACCTGGCAGGGCGCGTCGCCCCGCGACCGCCGCCGGAATCACCGCCGACCCCGGCGACCGTAACGCCGTCCGCGCCCCCCGTCGCCTACCGCAACGCCAAGCCGCTGGCGCGTCAGACGATCAACGGAGACCGCCAGCGCATCGAGGCCGCCGCCGCGTCGCTCACAAACGCCGCAGAACGGCTCATGGCGGCGTTCGCCGAGCCGGGCCGCCCTGTCCCCGCCCTCGCCGCCACGCGCCCCGCAGACGCCGAATTTGAGGCATCGTTGCGCGAGCCGATCCGCATCGCTTCCACGGACTTCACCGAGGCTGTCGATCTCAAGCGAATCGTCGCCAAGATCAAGAGCGATCTCCGCGCCTACCTTGCCGATGGCGGCGACATCGACGGCTACCTCGAAGAGCTCGCCAAGCGGCAGAAACTCGAAGTCGCCTACCGCGAGAAGGCGGAGAAGCACCTTGCCCGCCTCTGCGCCCCCGCGCCCGGCAAAAAGGCCAACAAGTCGGAGGCATACGATTATTGGCTCAAGGCGAACGCACAGTTGCAGTCGATGGGCATCTACCCACTCCCCCTGCCCGACGCCCTGCGTGGCTACGAAGCGACCCTCGACCTCGACGAGTAAGGCGGCGGTTCTCGTTTTGGTGCGCACCGAAGGAGGCTCTGGTGCGTAGCAGAGCATGAAATGGTGCGCACCAAAGCGGGCGACGGTGCGTAGGGAAGCATTTTGAAGTTCCGAACGGACAGACTATAGGAGACAGGAAATGGGCGACATGACCAATTTGAAGAATGAACTCGCATTGGCGACGGTTAATGCAATGATCAAGGCTGTAAGAAGAGTGCGCGAGAGTGACGAGGGTGCGACCCTCGACCCGAATCTGCCGCCATTTGCCAATCTCGATCCTGAACGTTACGATTATGTCGAGAAACTTGTCGCGGCAAACGCACACATGATGCCGTCCGTGACGCGGTTCCACGCGCTCTGCAACATTCTTTCAAGAGGCTTCAAACTCGCATACGAAACGCCTGTCGATATCGATTTGGCTAAACGGAATTGGCTTTCGGCCTGTCTTGAAATGATGACCGAAAACCCGTTGCTGAATCCTCGTAATGACTGGAAGATTACGCTTACGATACCCGATGCCCAGCTCCTTGCCGCAGCTTTCGCAAAAGCCGTAGGGAATATGATAAAGTGGGCGGATTCCGTTCGCCAGACAGAACCGCTTGCCGATATTGATGAATGGGGCGGCCTTATCGCCGCGATCTACAAGACGTTTATTGCAGGGCACGAGGTTTTCCATGACAATGAATGGAAGGCCGAACTCACCGACAAGGCGATTCTCCGGCAGAACGACAACGGCAATATGCAGATAGATGACCGCAACATCCGTTCGATTCTTGCCGCCTGTGAAGTCCATCACGCCGTAGCCTCGTACAAGGCCATCCAATTGCCGCCGGACAAATTGACCGAAGTCAACTGCGGAAATGCCGGGATCGAGTTCGATCACGCCTATGTTTGCCAGATTATCGATGCCGCACTCAGAATATGCCATCAGGACATGGTAGAACGGATAACAATGCACAACGGCACGGACAATCTGGCGGAACGCCGTGCGGCACTTTCGTTCACCTCTGGCAAGAACACATGGTTCGACTATTATGTAAAGGAATACTGCGCCCCCGCGAAATGGCATCTCTCAAAGTGCCGCGACCCAGAAGTTGAAGAAGCAGACCTTCCGGCTAATTTCGGCATACTCGACAAGATATCCCAGCTCATGTGCCAATTTCTGGTTGACGACACCGGCGGCTCGGAATTGGCGATGCAAGTCAATGAGGAGTGGGAAGACATACACGCCACTTTCGCAACCCGCTGTCTTGGCAAGGCCATGCCGTCGTTTGCTGAACAGGTTGCCTTCTGCACCAAGCTCTCGGTGTTCATGGAGCATTTCGCCAAGGCTGCGGACTCAATAGGCCGTACTCCACAAAAGCGGGAAACGCCGGAACAGATTCATAAACCGACCCTTGAAGATATCTTTTCGCTTTTGACGGAGAACACGGACTTGGTTCGTGCAATGAGCGACAAGATGAACCAAGTCAATCCACCGCAACCCTCCGCCTCGCAAAACGCACCACAACAGCCGCAACACACTGATGGTAAGCAAATCGCCCGCCACCGCAAAATTTGCGGCTACATATTCGCGGCTCTACAACAATGGCGCGAAAGTCTCCACGCCAAACTCATCGAGAGCAAATACGCCGCTGGAATCGTCAAAGCACCTACCTCTCGCGAACTGACAGACTTGATAAACGCTCTTCATACGGGCGAGCAAAATTGGCATCCTCTCAAAGAGAGCAAAGTCCGCCGTCACCTCGAAAACGCCATAGGCATGAAGATTGACGATACGAAGTTCGTAGTCAATCCAGAAAAACACGCCAGCCCCGCAACAACCGAAAAGCGCAGACTTCAGATCACGAAGAACGCTCCCGTATATGTCGATCACGAAATCTGTCTCTACTGGGCGGCCTTGTCTTTGGGACTCAACAATTTTGTGTTGGCGAAGCACAACACCATAAGGGTAAACGCCCGCCTCAAGGCGAGTTCCGCTGTGTTCAAGGATGCCGTGGGCCAAGCTCCGAAGCTTTGGCCGAACTGACCATAGACTGGTCATAGCCTCTCCCGTTTCCCTATAAGCGAGCCGCCGAACCCCACAAGGATTCGGCGGCTCGCTTTTTGTATTTTCTGCACGTGCCCTGACACTGCGCAGACCATAAAGTGCCAGCAAAAAGTGTCACTTTCGTTTTTTGCATCCAATCCGTGCCGCATCCTTCACCTCCTGTGCGCCAAAAACGCCCCGAAAAAAGTGTCAGTTCAAAGTAGGGCGTAGGACATTGAAGCCTACAGAAAGCGAAGGTAAAGATGAAGAACTACGACCAGGACGATAACGGCGAAATGCCGAAAATCGAGAACATCGCCGATTCTCGCGACTACATGGACGCGATTACGGCGAAAATGGATGCGGACACGCTCATGTCACTCCTCTCCAAAGAGGAGCGCACCGTGCTTGCCCTGCGTCTTGCGGAATGGAGCGATGCCGAGATTGCCGCGAAGATGGGAATCGACGAGGTGGATATCGCGCAACGCATCATTCCCAACATCGCTCGCGTGTACGTGAAGCTCACAGGCGAACGCGGCTAAACCGCTTTCTGGCCCGGAGAGAATGTGGCGAGTGCCGCATACTTCGGGTAGGAACTAACAAGTAAACAGGAGTAATCCAATGAAAGAGCAACTCAAATCGCTTGGCAAGTCGCTTCTACAGGCACTTGCCTCCGGCCTTGTCGCGTGGCTCGCCACCGTCACAGCCGGTTGCACAACCGTTATCGTCCCGAATGACGATGCGGAAACGTCTGCTGTCACCGTAACGGGAGCGATCCCGTTCGGTGTTCAGTTCAACACAGGAAACAAAGGAGAATAACCATGAACAAGCCATCCATGAAATACCGCGTCGTGCAGGGGCGCAATCCCCGCACGGGCGGCACAATCCAGCGTCCGCAGATCGTTGACCGCGAGACGTACTACCTCGACCAGGTCGTGGAGTACGCGCTCAACGCGGGCTACGTTCGCGGACAGTTCCACGATATGCGCGGCGCGCTCAACGGCTTCATCGAGGCCATTCAGCAACTGGGCAGGGACGGCAAGGCCGTCAACCTCAACAACTGGTTGCGCGTCCACGCCGAACTCACGGGGCAGGTCGGGGAATCCCGCCAGCTCTCTTCCGCGAACGAGCTGCACGTCGTCATCACCGCGCTTCAGGACTTGAAGAGCGACTGGACGAAGTTCAGCTGGACGAACGTGGAGGACTCCGGCGTGATCCCGAAGATTGACACCATCCTCTCGCCGGGCGGCAAGCCCTGGGAGGTCGTGAAGACCAAGGGCATCCTCGCCACGGGACGCAACCTCTACTTCGACGCGGCGAAGGGCGACACCGCCTCCATCACCTACGGCGAAGGGGCGGCGGCTACGACCATCAACATCACACCAACCGAAAGCGACTACTCGCATATGCTCTTTGCATGGCCGACTGCGCTTGCGGACGTGGATGCGGGAACGAAGCTGACCTTCTCCTTTCGCACGTGCGCCGGGATCGAGGGCGGTGCCGTTTACACCATGACCAAGCAGGCTACGCTCGTCGCGGCCTCGTAAGGCAATCGGGGAACGGGGAATGGGGAACGGGGAACGGTGTTTCCTGTTCCCTGTTCCCTCTTACCTCCCAAAAGGACTAAAGCCATGATAATCACAAAGACACTAACCCTTGTCGCCGCGCCTGAACCGACGTGGCGCGGGACGCGGATGCAGCTGAACGTACCCACCGACGCGGCGGTTTTCGGTATCGCCGTCGCCACCCTCGCCGAGGGTAAAGAAGCCGTCACGGTGGATTGGGGCGACGGAACGACGGATACCTTCACTGGTGGAATCGACCATGCCACACACACCTACGCAAGCGCGGGACGCTACGAAGTCCTGATTTCGGATGATGCGATTGGCATAGGAGTAACCGGCAGAACCGAATCTTTCCCATATACGGAGGGCGTGAGATGGATCGAGTCGTTGGAATCGAACGCGGCGAACCTTGAACAGTTTGAGCGTTATGCATTCAGCGGCGCGACAAATCTGACGCGGATCGAACTCGATGAAAGCGGTATGTCAAAACTCCATGCGGGACTGTTCAAGGATTGTACTTCGCTCGCTGGCTCGCTGCATTTCAGGAATGTATCTTGGGTCGGAAGCCTCAAAGGTACGTATGCGTTCACGGGTTGCCACGACATCACGGAGATACATCTTGCTGCGAAATACGAATCGAAGATAACAGAATTGTCGCAGTACCAGAACGATCCCACGCTCGGAACGGGAACAGCGGTCTGTATCTTCGACCTCTGATCCGCACAGCCCAGTTCCCTCTGGCCACAGTAGGCTTCTCCATCGAATCGTCCAACGTCGTCGGCTACCAGAACAAGGACGTTCGCGAAGGTCTGTCGCAGCAGGCTTGCCCCTTCGATCAGATTGGCGTTTCGGGTGGCGCGCTCGACATCCAGAAACTCATCCCTGTTGACGGCGAAGGGAACTGTGTTGGAGATGGCGAAATCAACATCCAGTTCTATTCCCGTACTGGCGCTTTCCAGAAGAGTTATGCCTACTATGGCGAAGGCGAATGGGACGGCGAGAATGTCGCTGGTTGGTTTGATGAGAACGAGGGCGTCCTCGCAGTATATACATTTGACGCCGGAGAGGCGTTTCAGGTGTCGGGCAACTCCGCTTGTAAGTTCGTCTATTCTGGCGAAGTAAACATGGCGGAAACGGATGTGCCTGTTCGTGAGGGCCTTTCTTTCCAGGCGAACATTCGTCCTTGCTCTACTAACATTCAGAACATCGTTCCAGTTGATGATCTGGGCGACTATGTCGGTGACGGGGAAGTGAACATCCAGTTCTATTCCAACACGGGTAAGTTTCTTGGAAGTTACGCCTATTACGGCGCGGGTGAATGGGACGGCGAGAACATTGCTGGTTGGTTTGATGAGGACGAGGGAGTTCTCGGCGATTACACATTCGCACCCGCTGAGGGATTCAAGATTTCTGCGAATTCCGCAGCGAATCTTCGTTTCCCTGAACTCTAAAATGATTTTGTACGTGGGACAGGCCCATGTACAGAAAACAAACAAAGGGAAACGAAAATGAAGAAACTCACGTTTATGTTTGCGGCGGTTGTTGCCGCTGTGAGCGCACAGGCAGCGTCCGTTTGGTGGACGTGTACAGGCGTCAAGGACAGTTCGGCTACTGCCGTGAACGGCATCGCCTACTTTCTGACTACGGACATGCTCTCCTACAGCGATGCGCAGGCACTTGCTGGCAAGGGTGCGGATGCGTTCACAACCGCTCTCGGGTCGGCGTATTTCTACACAGGTTCGGCTGGTGCATTCGGTAAGACATCGGCAAATGCCGTGTCGAACGAGGCACTTGGTATTACTGGCGGTACGAAGTATTCAGCATATTTGATGATTTTCGATACCACAACGATTACGGATAACTCGAACTACTATTTGACAGCGACCAAGGACTTCACCGCATACGAGGGTGCGACAGATGTCGCCTCGGTCAAGTGGGGCTCGCAGTCTGGTTCGACGACTATTGGCGCATGGTCTGCGGTCAGCGACGTCCCGGAGCCCACGAGTGGCTTGCTCATGCTGATCGGCCTTGCAGGTCTCGCACTCCGCCGGAAGCGCGCGTAATGCACATGGGAGGGTCGCGCTTGTCGTGACCACCTAACGCAAAGAAGCCGTCGGATTTCTCCGGCGGCTTCTCCGTTGTCTGACGGAACCAGATTAGACGCGGCGGCGGCGCAGGGCGAGCCCCGCGAGGCCGACGAGCATCAGCAGACCAGAGGTCGGCTCTGGGACAGAACCGACTGAAGACCACGCAACCGCCGTCTTGGTGTTGTCAAACTGACTACCCCACGAAACCTTCGTCGAATCGTCTGCACCAGACATAGTGTCAAAGGTTTTTGTGCTTGTGAGATAGAAGTGAGACGCATCCGTCACCGTGTCGGTGTCAAAGATCATCAAATATCCAATATAGGATGATCCGTCTGTAAGACCGAGCGTCGCATTCGGAACTGCATTCGCAGATTTGACGGAGAAAGTGCCGCCGGAACCTTGGAATGAGTAAGCCGAGCCAAGTGCGGTCGTGAACGCATCCGCGCCCTTGCCAGCGAGTGCCTGCGCGTCGTTGTAGGCCAGTATATCCGTGGTGAGGAAGTAGGCAACGCCAGACACGGTGTCCGATTCATTGCCTGCTTGGACATAGGTACACGTCCAGTTTACGGACGCAGCCTGTACTCCAACGGCCATTGCGACCGCCGAGAGCATAAACATGACTTTCTTCATTTTCGTTTCCTTTTCCGTTTTCAGTTTCTGCACGGCACACTATGCACCGCACAAAGTCGTTTTACATTTCGGGGAAGCGGAGAAAGCCAGCTTGTGCTGCGTAGAGTTTGAAACCCTCGCCAGCGACAAACTCTTTGTCCGCCAATTCCTCGTCTTCGTCATACCATCCCGGAGTGGTCTGCATCGGGCCAAGTTCCTTGGCGAGATAATAGGTGTACTGCATGGAGATTTTTCCACGATCCGTAAAAATCTGAATCGTAATATCGCCATCGCCAATAGCCTCTGCCTCATCGCCATTGCCATTCACAGGGGTAATGCTCTGGATGTCAACAGTAGTCGGGCGTACGTTCGCCTGGAACGAGAGGTTCTTGCGGAACGGGACATCCGTTTCAGCCATGTTCACCTCGCCGGAATAGACGAAGTGGACAGCGGAAGCAGCGTATACCTGAAACGCCTCGCCAGAAGCGAAAGAGTAATCAGCCTCTTCTTCATCTTCGTCGTACCATCCCGGAGTTGTCTGTGCTGGGCCAAGCTCCTTGGCGAGGTAGTAGGTGTACTGGTTGATGAGTTTGCCACGGTCGTTAATGAACTGAATCGTGACATCACCATCACCAACCGAGGCACCTTCGCCATCGACGGGGATGAGGTTCTGAACGTTGAGAGCGCCATCGGCAATGCCGATCTGGTCGAAGGTACAAACCTGTTGGGAGAGGTTCTTGCGGACATCCTTGTTCTGGTAGCCGACGACGTTGGCCGATTCGATGGAGAGGCCTACTGTGGCCAAGAAGTTTCGCCTAACCAAACAACCCATCTGCCGAATCTCAAACGGCGATTGGGCAGATGGGGTGCATGGTCTCGTCAGAGGTCGAAGATGCAGACTGCCGTTCCCGTTCCGAGCGTGGGATCGTTCTGGTACTGTGACAGACTGGTAATGGCCTCCTCGTTTTCCACCGCAAAGTGTATTTCCGTTATGTCGGGACATCCCGTAAAAACGAACGTCCCTTTGCGGCTGCCGACCCATGTCACGTTCATAAAATGCAACGCGCCCCCAAGCGACGTGCAGTCTTTGAATTGTCCCGCCACGAGGTGCCTCACGCCGCTTCCGTCGAGTTCGATCCGCGTCAGACTCGCCGCGCCGCTGAACGCATAACGCTTGAATTCCACAAGGTTCGCCGCGTTCGATTCCAGCGCCTCGATCCACGCGACACACTCCGAGTACGGTGCGGATTCGGTCTCGCCGTTCACGCCGAAACTCTCCACGTCATCCGAAATCAGAACTTCGTAGCGTCCCGTGTTCGCGTAGGTGTGTGTGGCGTGGTCGATTCCGCCGGAGAACACGTCCGCCGTTCCGTCGCCCCAATCCACCGTCACAGCTTCAGTGCCCTCAGAGAGAGTGGCGACGGCGATTCCGAAAACCGCCGCGTCGGTGGGGACGTTCAGCTGCATCCGCGTCCCGCGCCATGTCGGTTCAGGCGGCTCTACAATCACCGCCTTTCGTACAACAACTTTCATGGGATTTCCCATCCCGATGCGCGGCAGTTCTTATCACGATGTCAGAGTCGTATCATCATGGGCCGATGGTTCTGCCCCTCCCCCCAGGAAAAAATCCGGTCCAGCCCCCCTTGCACGCGAAGACGATTTTTGATATAGTACAGAGTGCAGGGCATAGGAGGTTTTCGGTGGATGCCGGGTGAACCGAGTGTGCCCAACGTTAACGGAGAGACGGAAACGATGGAAAAGTACGGTAGAGAAAGCCATGAAACAAGCGGTCTGGGTACCGCTTGCGTTGGCGTATCTTCTTCCGCCCTCGACCTTCGCGGAACATCGATCCACTCCGGCACACTGAGTTGTGCTGGAACACAAAGGAACAAGACAATGAAGAAACTCATGATTGCAGCCTCTGCGGCACTCTTGGCCACAGTAGGCCTCTGTATCGAATCGGCCAACGTGGTCGGCTACCAGACGAAAGCCGTTGGGAAGAACCTTTCCCAGCAGGTCTGCACGTTCGATCAGATCGGCGTGACGGGCGGTGCCCTCGACATCCAAAAGCTCCTTCCCGTTGATGGCGAGGGTAATGAGGTAAGTGGCGAGGTTACGGTTCAGTTTATCTCCCCGCTCGGAGTATTGCTGACATCGTACACCTACTACGAAGCAGGTGGATATGACGATGGATACGCTGCTGGTTGGTATGACGACGATGGCGAGTTGACCACCTATTCCTTTGATTCCTCTGAAGCGTTCTTGGTTTATTCAGGTACTGCTTGTAACTTCCAGTATTCCGGCGAGGTGAATATGGCCGAAACGGATGTGCCTTTTGGAAAGAATCTTTCTGTTCAGGCGAACATCCGTCCAACGACTGTAGACATCCAGACGGTCATCCCTGTTGATGACGAAGATGCTGAAATTAGCGGTGACGTTACAATTCAGTTTCTTACTTCGCTCGGCGCGTTGCAGACATCATACACCTACTACGAGACGGGTGGGTATGACGAGGGCTATGCCGCTGGTTGGTACGATGACAATGGCGAGTTGGCTCAATACTCCTTTGCCCCCGGCGAAGGCTTCATGGTTTACGCTGGTACGACTGGCTATCTCCGCTTCCCAGAACTCTAAACGATTTTGTGCCATGCATAGTGTGTGGCGCAGAAACTGAACAAGAACAAGGAAAACGAAAATGAAGAAACTCATGGCTATGCTTGCGGTGGTAGTTGCCGTCGTGAGCGCACAGGCAGCGTCCGTCAAGTGGACGTGTACTGGTGTCAAGATGGACGGTACTGCCGTTTCCGGCATCGCCTACTTCGTGAACGCGGCGACACTCTCGCAGGAGACGTTCGCGACTTTCACGAAGGCATCTGACTTCACGTCCGCTCTGAGCGGGATGTACAGCTGGACGCCGACAACGGCGGGCAACTATGGCAAGACGGTCACGAACGCAGAACTTGGTCTTACCGATGCCACAACTGGAAACAGCGCGTACCTCCTGATCTTCGACACGAACTCAATTACTGACGAGTCAAAGTATTACACGACGGTAGTCAAGACTTTTGACACCTTGAGTGGTGATTATACTGCGACAGTCGGTTGGGCAGGTCAGGGTAGCCGCATCTCGTCTGTCGGTTGGACTTCGGTTAGCGACGTCCCCGAGCCGACGAGCGGCTTGCTGATGCTCGTTGGCCTCGCGGGTCTTGCGCTCCGCCGCAAGCGCGCGTAATGCACACGGGAGGGTCACGCTTGTCGTGACCACCTAACGCAAAGAAGCCGTCGGATTTCTCCGGCGGCTTCTTCGTCTTTATCTGATCGAGTCAGATTACGCACGGCGGCGGCGCAGGGCGAGGCCTGCAAGACCGACGAGCATCAGCAGACCAGAGGTCGGCTCCGGGACAGAGGCCGAAGACCACGCTCCAGCCGTCTTGGTGTTGTCATACTGGCTACCCCAAGAGACTTTCACCGAGTCATCAGCACCCGAATATGTCAGAAGCGACTTCGTGCTTGTCAGATAGAAATTTGACGAGTCCGTGACAGTCGGAGTATCAAAAATCATCAGATAGGCATCATAAGAAGTTCCATCTGCAAGACCAAGTGTTGCATTCGGAACCGCATTCGCAGCTTTGACTGTGAAAGTTCCGCCAGACCCAGTGAATGAATATGCCGATCCAAGCGCGGTGGTGATGGCATCCGCACCCTTGCCAGCGAGAGCCTGTGCATCGCTGTAGGCCAGCATATCGGTCGTGAGGAAGTAGGCAACACCAGACACGGTGTCCGATTCATTGCCTGCCTGGACATAGGTACACGTCCAGTTGACGGACGCGGCCTGTACTCCAACGGCCATTGCGACCGCCGAG
>OIZT01000766.1_pt1 | contig 17625 bp, 18 predicted proteins | sample 1588611 | NCBI WGS metagenome assembly OIZT01 (sample SAMN03283278) | human gut metagenome | biome: human-associated habitat; material: feces | host: Homo sapiens | place: Peru | collected 2012
TTGTTATACCTCTTTCTTTTTCTTGATCCATCCAGTCCATTTGAGAAGCTCCATCGTGAGTTTCACCAATTTTATGGATGTTTCCACCTAAATATAGAATTCTCTCAGTAGTTGTTGTTTTACCAGCATCTATGTGAGCCATGATTCCTATATTACGTGTTTTTTCTAACGATACATCACGTGCCATAAGTGTTCTCCCTTCTTACCATCTATAATGAGCATATGCTTTATTAGCTTCTGCCATTTTATGAGTATCTTCACGTTTCTTAACTGCTCCACCTATTCCGTTTGAAGCATCGATTATTTCAGCAGCTAAATTTTCTGCCATACCTTTTCCGTTTCTTGCTTTAGCATATTGGATTAACCAACGAAGTGTTAAAGCGTTAGCTCTATCTTCACGAACTTCCATAGGTACAGAATAGTTACTTCCACCTACACGTCTACTCTTTATTTCTAAAGCTGGTTTAATGTTTTCAAATGCTTTATTTAAAACTTCTAAAGGATCATTATTTGTTTTTTCTTTTACTATATCAAGTGCATTGTATAGTATTTTTTGTGCAGTTCCTTTTTTTCCATCTTGCATGATACCATTGATTAACTTAGTAACCATTTTTGAATTATATATTGGATCTGCTAAAACATCTCTCTTAATTGCTTGTTTCTTACGCATGTCATTATCTCCTTTCTTATTAGTAATTTATTTATTATTAATTTTTCTTAGGTTTCTTAGTTCCGTATTTACTTCTTCCTTGACGTCTTTTATCAATACCAGCAGTATCTAAAGTACCACGAACAATATGATAACGAACACCGATAAGGTCTTTAACACGTCCACCTCTAATTAGAACAACGCTGTGTTCTTGTAAGTTATGTCCTTCTCCACCAATGTAGCAAGTAACTTCATATCCGTTACTTAATCTAACTCTAGCGATTTTTCTTAAGGCTGAGTTTGGTTTTTTAGGAGTTTTAGTAGATACACGAGTACAAACTCCACGTTTTTGTGGTGAAGTATTATTTGTTCTCTTCTTATCTTTTGAGTTGTATCCAATATTTAATACTGGGCTTTTACTCTTTTTAGTTTTGTCTGTTCTACTCTTTCTTACTAATTGATTAATTGTAGGCATTATTTGTCTCCTTTCTTAATACACATTTCCAGGTGTATCAAAATCACTATTTTTTTAAGTTTTCTGCACGAGAAAACCTGAAATCTAGATAATCATATCATTAAAAAAGCTTAATGTCAACGATATTTTCTAAAGTTTTAACGTTTTCATTAAGTTTATTCTATATTTTCAATATTTAGTATTTTATAACTCTAATTCTATACTCTTTTTAGATGTTATTTCTATTAGTATTTTTGATAATATAATTAGTAATATTATGAATAATATTGATGCAAATATTTCAAAAGTGAAACTACCATAATTGTTTTTTATGAAATATTCTCCATAATACAGATGTATATTATATATCTTAGTTATTTCTCTTTCTCTCATAAGTGGTGTTAAAGCTACTATACTAAGGGGAATTAATCCTGAAATAGCCACCACTATTTCTTCTTTTATAAGTTTATACATACTCATAAGTACTACTACTATCATATTTAGTATAATATAACTTCTAATTAGATGGAATATTAAATATACTAAGTTACTAATATTATAATATTTTATTAAGTCTACTCTAGTATTCATACCAGTTCTTAATATAGCTATAATCAGTACTAAAGCTATAACAATCAAATATATAATTAAGTTTGATACAAATATAAATTTAGTCATTTTAGAAAAGAATTCCTTATAGTTTTTCATTCTAATGAGAAATTCATAGTTCTTTGTAAGTTCTGTTAAGATATTGTAAGAGTTAAATATAAATAGAAATAATAAGACCATTATAAAGAAGTTCCAAGTAAATGTGTCATATATTCCATTAATTAGTGTTAATTCTTTAGTTATATAACCAAAAGCCATAAATGAAAGAAGAGTTATTATAATAATAGTTACTTTGAATCTAGTATTTTGTAGTAATGATATTATCAATTTAAAATCGTTTTTCATTTTATACGTTCCAATGCACCATTATCAAATTTATAGACTTCATCTGATAAAACATCTATATCTTCTTTAATATGACTTGTTACTATAATTAGTTTATTTTGACTTTTTAACTCTAATAAAATATTTCTTATTTTTTCTACTGTAGACTCTTCTATTCCATTAAATAGTTCATCAAATATCATTACATCAGGATTTTCCATTAATACTTGTGCGATAGCTAATTTTTGTTTAGTACCCAGTGAATATTCACTATATTTTTTATCTTTCTCAGTAGTTAAGTTTACTAGTTCTAGTGTTTTATTTATTTCAGTGTCTCCTATTTTATTTTGTATGCTTGCTAGTAACTTTAGATTTTCATACCCAGTTAAGTCTGGAAAGAATGTTGGCTTTTCTATTAGAGCCCTTACACTTGGTGGAAAACTATTATTACTATTATAATTCACATTATCATAAAGTACTTCTCCAGTTGTTGGTTTATAAAATGAACAAAGTATTTTTAAGAATACACTTTTACCACTACCATTTCTTCCAACTATACCATATATTTTACCACTTTCGAATTTTACATTTATGTTTTCAAGTACAGTTACTTTTTTAAATTTCTTTGATAAATCTTTAACTATTATTTCCATATTAACCTCTAATTCTTTTCTAATTTTATTATTATTTTTTCTTTATTTTTATATTTTAAATATACTAGTAGTGAACTTATAAGTGATACACCTAAACATAATAAATTGAATGGTATAAGTTCTCTTTCTTTATAGTTGTACATATCAAAGAAGTCAAAGTAGTTTTCTGCGTTTTTAAAGTTTTTTAAGACAAAACTTATTATAAAGAATGTATTAGTTAATGTTATACCATAATATACCATAACCGTTTCTATTACTGTTACTAGGTAGTTTCTATTTTCTGGTACTAAGATGAGTCCTATATTTATATAAAAAATGCTCATTAATATTGTATTTAATAGATATGAAAATATAAATAATATTGGATGACAAAGTATTTTCGTATTAAATGCTATACTTTGTGTAGTTACTTCAAATGTACCACTTATCATGTATGAAAATATTAAGACATAAATAGTTATTAGCGGCCATAAGAATATACTTTTATAAGAACTTTTAAATACATCTTTTATATAACTTTTATAACTTTCCCTAGTTAACCTATTCTTTATTTCATTTGATTTAAATCTTTTACTTATTTCATACATAGATGACATTATTATTAAGAATGGTACTGCTAGAAAATATATGAAACTATATTCTGAATCATTAAGTATTTTATCAAATGTAGTTAGTGTATCTCTTTTAGGTTTTTCTTCGTTTCCATTTATTTTTGTTAAGCATATTTCATTAGTAGGATCAGTCTTTAAAACTTCTTTACACATTTCTTTTGCTTTTATACTAAAATCTTCTGATTCTTTGTCGTTAATAATTACTTTAATACCTAGAAATGTTGTGAATATAAATAATATCATGAATGATATAAGTAATACTTTGTTATTTTGAATAAATTTTTTCATAAAATTCTCCTACTTAAATGCTTCGTTTATTACTTTTTCTATGTTTATCTTAGATTCATTATTTCTCTTGAAGTATGCTAGATACTCAATATTTCCATTTCCACCTTTTATTGGAGATGATGTAAGATTATTTATATAGTAATTATTTTCTTTAAAACTATTTATAACATTTTTTATAACACTCTCGTGTACTTCTTTATTAAGTGGTACTCCTTTGTATTTATCAGATATTTCTTTTCCACACTCAAATTGAGGTTTTATAAGGCATATTATTTCTTTTAGATTGATTAATTCTTTTAATTTATTAGTTAGTTTTGTTACTGATATAAAAGATACATCAATAGAAGCAATATTTGCATCATTAATAATATTGTTATCTATGTTTCTAAAGTCAGTATTTTCATAAAGATTAACTTTATTATTTTGTCTTAAGTTCTTATCAAATTGATTAGTTCCAACATCTATAGCATATACTTTCTTAATACCATTTTGTATAGCGCAGTCACTAAATCCTCCAGTGGATGAGCCTATATCAATTAAAGTTTTATCTTTTAAATCAACTTTAAATTCTTTTATTGCTTTTTCAAGTTTTAAGCCACCACGAGATACATATTTTAGCTTTTCACCTTTTATTTCAATTATATCAGTGTCTGTTACATCAAACGCAGGTTTAGTTATACATATGTTATTACAATAAACAATTTTATTTTTTATTTCATTTTGAGCTTTATTTCTTGTTTCAAATATTCCTCTTTTTACTAATTCTATATCAATTCTTGTCATTTTCTTCCTTTTGTAGTTCATTTTCGTATAGAGTTCTATATATTTCATTATTTTTATATAGTTCTTTATGACTACCTATTCCACATATCTTACCATCGTTTACTACTATTATTTTATTACAATCTTTTATAGTTGAAAGTCTATGAGCTACGATTAACATGGTATATTCACTACTTATATTGTTTATTGCTTTTTGTATATTTGCTTGTGTTTCGTTATCTAAAGCACTTGTTGCTTCATCAAATAATATAATGTTAGTTTTTCTTAGAAGTGCTCTTGCAATAGCTACTCTTTGACATTCACCACCACTTAGTGTTACTCCACCTTCTCCAACTAAAGTATTATACTTTTTAGGAAGTGTCATTATATAATCATGAAGTTCGCATATCTTGCATACATTTTCTATTTGTTTTTGCGATGCAACTGGATTCACTAATAGTAGGTTTTCTTTAATAGTCATATTAAATAAATATGGTTTTTGGCTTATGACCGCGATATTATTTCTAAGACTATATTTGTCTAAATCATTTACGTTATATCCATCAATTAATACCTCACCACTTGTAACTTCATAAATCTTGCTTAACAGATTAATAATCGTACTTTTGCCACTTCCACTTTTACCTACTACTGCAACTGTATCTTTTGGTTCAATAGTAAAGCTTATTCCTTTTAATACTTCATCTTTTTCATATTTAAAATGCACATCTTTAAATTCTATCTTTCCATATAGTTCATTAACTCTTTTATTACCATAATGTTCTTTTTCATATTTAGTATGATCTATTACTTCAAAGATACGTTCAGCTGATAAAGCAAATTCTTTTAATTGTCTTTCAGACCAAGCTAAATATAATACTGAAGTGAATAATCTATCTTTATATAAGAATACTGCGATTAATGATGAAACTGTTATTACATCGAATTTAACAAAGTAAATAGATAAAACAATTATTACAAATGTAAATATATTTACTGCTGATGATCTAGCAAAAGTATAATTACCATCAATTTTCATACTTCTCATTGTATCAGTGTATAATTCATCTAGATTTCCATTTATTTTATCTTTAAAGTGTTCAACTATATTTAAGAGTTTTATATCATGTGTTCCTCTTATTCCTTCATTTATAATAGTTGTATTTTTATCTCTTAATTTATTTCTTCTTTTTTTATAAGCATTCCATTTATCCATTGCTCTTTTTTCTATTATATATACAGTTATTGTTCCAAGTATTGTAATAATACCTAATATAAAATTTATATAAAATATATATACGAATACAAATATATTTGAAATTATTCTTGATACATTTGCTCTTAATGCATTAAACGCCATAACAACATTATTTGGATCTTCTGTAATTCTTGTTAAAAAAATGCCACTTGATGTTTTTAGTAATTCTTTGTTGTCTATATCAAAGTATGATGAAATAACATCTTTCTTTATATTATTTGATACTGATTCTTGAACTTTAACATACGCTCTTGTAAAAATGATATTATCAATAAATTCCATAATAAGAGCTAGTATTAGTATAAATACTGAATATCCTACTGCTTTGTCTAATGCTCCACTAGTCGAATAATCTAATATTTTTGCCATAAGGGCTGGACTAAATGAATTAAATATACTTAATACTAAACTAAATACAATTAGTATGGTTATAGCTTTCTTTTCTTTAGCAAAATAAGGAATACACTTTTTTATGTATCTCCATACTTCAGATTTTGTTTTTTTATTTTTATCTTTTACATCTTTTTTCATAAGTTTATTATACATAATAATTTTGATTATTAAAAGTAAAAAAGAACTATATTTCTATAATTCTTTTTCTCCTTTGTTTTTGAATTGTATTATTATTGGTGTACCACTAAAATCTATGTTTTCTCTTATTTTATTTTCTAAATATCTATAGTATGAAAAGTGTACCAATCCTTTAGAGTTTACTTCTATATCAAATCTTGGTGGTTTAGTTCCTGATTGATGTGTGAAATATACTTTTAGTTTTTTACCTTTAAATGATGCTGGTGGAGTTTCTATGAATGCATTTCTTATAATATCATTTATTATACTTGTTTTAACTTCTTTGATTGAGTTTTCATAAGAAGACAATACTTCTGGCATAAGAGTATGTATTCTCTTTTTAGTTTGTGCACTTAAGAATACTATTTTAGCATAATCCATGAATTGAAAATTATGGCTAATTGACTTTTTCCATTCTTTCATGCTTTCATCTTTAGAATCAATTGTATCCCATTTGTTAACTACGATTACTACTGGTTTTCCTGCTTCTAAGGCGTAGCCTGCAATATGTTTGTCGTGTTCTACTATACCAGTTGTAGCATCTAGTACCAGCAAGCATACATCGCTTCTATCTATTGCTTTCATACTTCTTAAAAGACTGTATTTTTCTACTGCTTCAAATATTTTGCCTTTTTTACGAAGACCAGCTGTATCTATTAGTGTGTATTCTTCTTTATTATAAGTGAACTTTGTATCGATAGCGTCTCTTGTAGTACCAGCTACATTACTTACAATAACTCTTTCTTCATTAAGTAATGCGTTTACTAAACTTGATTTACCTACGTTTGGTCTACCAATTACAGCTATTTTAATATTATTATCTTCTTCTTCATATCCTGGTTCATATCCATCTGTAACAACTTTTAGTAAATCATTTACACCAGTTCCATGTTCTGCTGAAATAGGAATATACTCATCAAATCCTAAACTATAAAATTCATATATATTTTCTTGTCCAACTTTGTTATCAACCTTATTAACAGCAACAATAACTTTCTTATCTTGTTTTTTTAACATATCACGTATAAGTAAGTCATTAGTAGTAAGTCCATCTTTAGCATCAACTACAAAAATGATAGTATCACTTTCTTCAATACCAACTTCTACTTGCATACGGATTTCTTCGTTGAAGTCACCTTCACTTAAATCTATACCACCAGTATCTATTAAATAAAATGGTTTTTCTTTGTAGGATGCTTCACTATAAATTCTATCTCTTGTTACTCCTGGTTTATCTTCAATAATAGCTACTTTTTTACCAACTATTCTATTAAACAAAGTACTTTTACCAGTATTAGGTCTTCCAACTAGACATATTGTTTGTTTTGCCATATCCCCTTCACCTCGCATACATTATACAAAAAAATTAATTATTTTTCTAGTCTAAATAAAAAGATTGATTAATATCAATCTAATTACTCTTTAATGTGAAATAACCTGGTATACTTTCTGCATCTATTCTGGCATATGTTTTATCTATATAATTAGTATCATATTTTGTACCATTAGCACCAATCAAATTTGTTGTGTTATTAAACATCATATCGCTATTTGTAACATTACTAGTATCAAACTTATTTGTAGCATAAATAGTTGTAAGATTTGTGTTATCTTCAAACATATGACTCATATTAGTGACATTGGATGTATCAAAGTTACTTAAATCTAACGTTTCTAATAAACAAGCATTAAACATTGATTCCATATTTGTAACTTTGCTAGTATTAATATTACTAAGATCTATTTGTGTTGCTTCACTTTTTGAAAACATATTACTCATATCAGTAACTTTATTTGTATATGCTTTCAAGCTTATTGAAGATGCTTTACTATTAGAAAATGTATTACTCATATTTACTATTGGTTGACTATTCATATATGTACAAATATTAGAAGTTACAGCATTTGTACTAGCTTTGTCTGTAAGTTGTACTCCCCAACCATCATCTGTTATATCTTCCCAAGTTAACTCAGAAGAACTTTCAGTTCCTTTTTGTTTGTAGTTATAAGTATATTCATAAAATGTATAGGAACTTCCTTGTGATAATTCTATAGGTTGGCTATTGTTTTCAATTTCACAATATAACTCATTATCTTCTAATTTTCCTTCTGTGTCTACATTAGTGTAACCACTTGGTACTTCAACATCTGCTAAAGTATTTGTACTATATCCTCCACTTACTTTAAAAGTAATTGTTTGAGCTAAAGAAGAATTATTAGTTATTCTTAATCTAACATTTCCTCCAGAACCTACATTTATTAAACCATTTGGTGCCATATACATAATCATGCCTTCATAAATACTATTTGTTTCATCACTAATTTCTTTATAATAATATGTAACACTCTCTAAATACTCAATAGTAACATTTTTATTATTTTCATAAAGTAATTTATAATAACTATTCACCTTATTGTCATCAATGATTCCTAAATCAATATACTTTTGACTATTTGGTTCTACTGTTATAGTATTTTCCTCTTTGTTATCAATAAGAATAGAATATTCTAACTCTCCCATATACATCTCGGCAGCTCTTTCATTATCAATATTTACTTTGAAATATGAAAAACTATATGTAAGGAGAATACATATTGCTAAAACTATTGAAATAACACCTATATATTGTTTTACATAGTTTACTACGTTTTGCATTTTACCACCTATTCTATACATAAATATAATACTATATAAAAAGATTTAAATCAACTTTATTAAGTTAATATTTTATAGTATAATTTCTATGTGATGTGTTATGAAAAAAATTGAATATAAACCTTTAATACTTACTGTAGCATTAATTGCTTTTCAGTCTTTATGCTATTTTATATCAAAATCGCTTGGAGGCAATCCTCATTTAATTGGTGGAGTTATAGATAGCAAGATACCTTTTAACATGTGGTTTATTATTCCTTATTGTATATGGTATTTATTAATATTTTTAATTCCTTATTATCTATATAAAAAGGATAAAAATATATTTGTTAAATATTTTGTATCTTATACATTAACTACTTTTATAGCAAACATAATATTTATAATATATCCTACTTATGTAGATAGGCCTATTGTAACAGGTACTAGCATTTTAGAATTAATGACAAGAATAGTATTTTGGGTAGATACTCCTGCTCAAAATTGTTTTCCAAGTTTACATTGTGCAGTTAGTATGTTATTTATCTTATATATGTTTGAATATAAAAAATGCCCAAATTATTTAAAAATATTTACATTTATTATATCTATATTAATAATGATTGCTACATTATTTATTAAGCAACATGTATTTATTGATTTAATTAGTGGAGATGCTTTAGCAATTGTTTCATATATTATAGTAAGTAAGTTCAAAAAAATTAATAAAAAAGTAAAAGAACTATTAGCACTTTAATAGTTCTTTTTATTCGCTTCTAAGAGCATCTATTGGATTTAGGGAAGATGCTTTATAAGCAGGAAATATTCCAAAGATTAGACCAATTAATAATGAAACAGATACTGATAATATAATAATATTTACTTTTAAAGTATAACTAATACTAAAGAGTGTTAATATGTAACCTATAGAGATGCCTAAAAGTATACCTATGATTCCTCCGGTTATACAAAGCATTAAAGATTCTATTAAGAATTGATACATTATATCTTTCTTTTTAGCACCTAGACTTTTTCTAATACCTATTTCTTTAGTTCTTTCTGTTACACTTACAAGCATTACATTCATCACACCTATTCCACCAACTACTAAGGATATACTTGCGATACCACCTAATAGAAGAGATAAAGTATTTGTTATGTTACTCATAGATTCTAATATACTTGTACTTGATGTAACTGTGAAATAATCTGTTGATATTTGATAGTTGCTTCTAATAGAATTTTCTATTTCATTAGTACTTTTATCTATATTAGTTGTGTCTTTTATCTTTAATAATATGTTATTAATAGATGTGTCTGTATTTAAATACTTAATTGTGGTTATTGGGATAAGTATAGCGTTATCAGTACTATCTGACTCTTTTAACACACCTATTACTGTATAGTTATCATTATTAATCTTTATTGTTTCATTTATAGGGTTTGAAAGATTAAAATATGTTTCAGCTGCTTCACTGCCTAAAATACATACTTTACTTTTATTTTCTATATCAATTATAGATATATTTCTTCCTTTACTAAGTTCTAAAGATGAAATATCTAGATAATTACTATCTGTAGCAATTAGTGATGTTTTAGAACTGGTTTCATTATTTCTTGATACAGTAGCATTTACATTTTTGAAAGAAGAAAAACTTTCTACATTATTAATATTTTCTAATTTATTTAAATCTTCATATTTAATACTATAGTCACTACTAGTTATATTTACTGTTAAAATATTACTTCCTAGAGAAGAAACTTCATTTATAACACTTGTAGTACTACCTTCTCCAATACCAACCAAAATAATTACAGAGGAAATACCAACTATTAAACCAAGCATAGTTAGACAAGATCTTAACTTATTAGATTTAATATTTTTATAAGCTATTTTTATTAGATTTTTTATTTTCATTTAAGACTCCTATTTTACCATCTTGTATTTGTATAGTTCTTTTTGCATGTGAAGCAATATTCATGTCATGAGTGATTAATATAATTGTTTGGCCATTATTATTTAATTCTTCAAATATTTTTATTATTTCTTCACCTGTTTTAGTATCTACTGCACCTGTTGGTTCATCTGCTAAAATCAGTTTTGGTTTTGATACTATTGCTCTTGCTATTGAAACTCTTTGCATTTGTCCACCTGATAGTTCATTTGGTAGATGGTTTAATCTATGAGATAGGTTTACTTTTTTTAGTGCTTCTTTTGATAAATTAGATGCTTCTGATTCACTATATCCTTGATATAAAAGAGGTACCATAACATTTTCAATAGCTGTTAGTTTTGGTAGTAAATTGAAGTGTTGAAATACAAAGCCTATACTTTTACTTCTTAGAATAGAAAGTTCATTATCATTAAGCTTTTTTATTTCTTTATTATCTAGATAGTATTTACCAGAGTGTTCTGTATCTAAAAGACCAATTATATTCATAAGAGTACTTTTGCCACTACCTGATGGCCCTATTATTGAAATGAATTCGCCTTCTTTGATAGTTAAATTTATATCATCAAGTGCTTTTACTTTTTCAGTACCTAGAGTATATGTTTTTGATATATGTTCTAACTTTATCATTGATTTCTCATTCCACCATTATCATTTGGTTTAAAGTCACCACTTGGTTTTTCCATATCACCAAAGTCAAAATTTCTATTACCTCTATTAAACATATTAGTATCATCTGAAGATGCGCTAATCATTCTTATAGTATCATCTCCACTAAGTCCACTTTTAACTTCTACATAAGCACTATTAGATATACCAGTTGTAATTATTGCTTCAGTTGTTTCATTATTAGAGTCCACTACTAAAACATATTTTTCAGTTCCTCTAGTTTGGACTGCTTCGATTGGAACAGCTATTACATTTTCGCTCTTTTCTATTTCTATAGAAGCACTACCACTCATGCCAAGTTTTATATTACCATCATTAGTAAATGACACTTCTGCAGTATACTTAGTTCCACTTGAAGAGTAAGAACCTATATTATTTATATAAGTAATTTTTCCTTCGTATGTTTTAGTTTCATCATAATTTAAAGTAATAGTTACTGTTTGATTATTTTTGATCTTATTAATATTGCTTTCGTCTATAGATATTGACATTTTTAAATCAGTTAAACCTTTATATTCTATGTAGTTATTACTCTTAATTTTTTCTTTAGAGTCTGGTACATTATAAGAAGTAATAACTAAATCACATGGTGCTTTATAGTATGTTCCATTAGTATATTTAACTATCTTACTACCTTTCTTTACGTAATCCCCTACTTCATAATAAATAGTACTAAAATATTTATATGTATTTAAATATTCAGTAACTGTATCACTCGTTACTTCTCCTGTACTTGTTAGAGTATTTGTAATAGTTTGTGTGCTAACTTTTACATCCTTGTACTTAGTTTCAGTTTCACTTTCTTTCTTTGGAATTAGTGATAATATTGCTAAAATAAGTACAATGATTATGCTTAACAATATTATTATTTTTTTCTTCATATCTTTCACGTCCCTTCATTAACAATATAAAAATTTTTTGTGTGTAAAATATGAAGTTAAAGTGTCAATTTTTAAAAAAACATTCTTAAAATACTAGTCTTAATAGTATAATATAAATATAAGGATGTGGTTGGTTATGATTAAGAAAAAACATCTTAAAAAAAGTGTTAAATTAGTACTTAAAAGAATGGTATTTATAATAGTATGTGGTCTTATATTATGGGGGGGATTTCTATGTATTAGAGACATAAATAATCCTGATAATGATAAAGATACTAGTGGAGGAAAAGAAGTAAATAAAGAAGAATATGTATATAAAGAAGAATTATTAGCTCTTGGTTATGATGTTAAAGATATAGATGTAATATCTACTAAGGTTAGTAATGTGGATGTTAAAAAGTATTTATTAACTGAAAAGTATGAAGATATTACTAAATTTATTGCTAGTCCTTATTATAAAGTAGAAAAAACTAGTAGATATCAAAGTTATTATAATAAACATAAAGAATATGATACAGATAATATTGTTATATATGTAGAGATTGGTCTTGATGTAGAGTTTTATACAGAGATGGATGAAATAACTAATTATGATGATGTGGATGCTTTAGTAAATAAATATCATAAGTTACCTAGTAATTATGAGGCTAAAGATTTAGTTACATTAAGTAAAGATTATAGTTCTCGTGGTCATAAAATTAAAAAAGTTGCTTCTGAACCATTAATGAAAATGATTGATGCTGCTAGAGTTGATGGCCTTAATTTACTTGTTATATCAGGATATAGAACTGAAAGTACTCAAAGTGGTTTATTTAATAACTCAGTTAAAAGAAATGGATTAGATCATGCTTTAATATATTCAGCTAAACCAGGACACTCTGAACATCAATTAGGTTTGGCAGTAGACCTTAATAGTACTGAAGAAAGTTTTGATCAAACTAAAGAATATAAATGGCTTAAAGCAAATTCATATAAATATGGATTTATAGAAAGATATCCAAAAGGAAAAGAATTCATAACTGGATATGGCTATGAACCTTGGCATTATAGATACTTAGGAGTAGATTTAGCTACTAAAGTATATACTGAAAATGTTACTTATGAAGAGTATTTGGTAAAACATGCAAAGTAACTTTTGAGATAAATAAAAACTTATAAAATAAAAATATTAATGTGCAAGAAATAGTAACAATAATAAATTTTACTATTTCTTTTTTTGTATAACTCATTGTTTTAACTTCAGTAGTAGCCTTCTCTACTTTAGACACATTTTGTGATTTAAATACATTTATTGTATATTCTTCTTTATTATCTAGAGTTATCTTTATAACATTTTTAGTTTTATTAAAGTTACCATTACCAATTATATTAACTTTAGAAGAATCATTAGAAAGTTCATAATTAATATCTAATATTTCTTCATCAAGTATATTTAGATTATATTCATGTACATCTTTATTAAAATTAAGATTATATCCTTTAATATCTATATTTAGTATTTCACTTATATCAGTTTTATTCTTATAGTTTTTAAATACGTTTATTTTAAAGTCTCCATACTTATTAGAAGTTACTATAAAAGATTCTTCATCTTTTTCTAAAGTGAATATTCCATGTCCACTTACTATTTCATCTTTAGATGAAGTTACTTCTATTTTAATTTGATCTTTATTTGTAAAATAGTTATATACTTTTATATTGTTATCAAATATTGGAGATAAGTCTTCATTATTAATTTTTATTCTTTCTATAGCATTAATACTAAATGGTATTAATAAGAAAATACTTAATATTATTTTTTTCATATTAATAGTATTTACAATATAAAAAAATAAATTCACTTTGGAATTTATTTTATAGTTTTTATTATTATTTTCTTTGGTCTTTTCTTTTTCTTTTCTATTTTGAATGAATCAGCTAGTAGTTTATCCATATCATCTACTTTTTTATTATAGAAGATAGTACCTAATATATCTCCTTTGTATACTTTTTCACCCAGTGTTTTATTTAGAATCACTCCGACACTATAATCTATTTTATCAGTTTTTTTGTGTCTTCCAGCACCTAAATCAAATACTAGTTGTGATAGTTTTAAAGAATCAATATTGTTAACATACCCTTCTTTTTCTGAAACGACTATGAATTTTTTAGCTTTGCCTTTTAATTTTTTAATGTCTCCGCCTTGAGCTTTAATCCATTCATAGAATTTATTTTTAGCATGTCCACTTTCAAGCAAGTTAATTACTAGTTTTTTAGCTTTTGCTTGACTTATTCCTTTAGCACTACTTATCATTAAACTTGATATATATACTGATAATTCATATAACCTTTTATCATAAATTCCATTAAAGAAATCTATCGCTTCTCTTACTTCAAGAGCATTACCTATATTTCTTCCAAGTGGGATATTCATGTCACTTAGAGTACATATTACTTTCTTACCATAGTATTCTCCGATTTTAACCATTGTCTTAGCAAGTGAAGTAGCACTTTTTATGTTCTTCATAAATGCACCTTTACCTACTTTAAGATCTATTACTATTACATCACTTCCACTAGCTATTTTCTTTGACATTATTGAACTTGCGATAAGTGGTATAGAATCTACTGCTCCTATTTCATTTCTAAGAGCATATATTTTTTTATCAGCAACTGCGATTTTTTCACTTTGACTTATTACTGCGCAGCCTACTGTATCTAACATACGCAAAAATTCTTTCTTACTTAGTTTTAGTTTGTATCCAGTAATACTTTCTAGTTTATCAACTGTACCACCTGTAAGACCTAAGCCTCTTCCACTCATTTTAGGAACAGCTACACCTGCACAAGCAACTATTGGAGAAACTATTAATGTAATTTTATCTCCTACTCCACCAGTTGAATGTTTATCTACTACTTTTTTATCTAAAGATGATAAATCAATTATTTCACCACTTTTAATCATTACATCAGTAAGATAATATGTTTCATCCATAGAAAATCCATTATGATAAATAGCCCATACAAAACTACTCATAGTTTCATCATTAATTCTTCCCTTTACATAGCTATTTACCATATATTCTATTTCTTTATATTCTAGTTTTTGTTTATTATTAACTTTTTCTGTAATTTCAACTGCTTTCATAATTCACCTATCCTATAGAATATTATACTATAAAAAGATTTCTTTTAAAATATGTTTTAAAAAAAATAAGATCATTAAATCTTATTCTTCTATTAATTCTTCCTCTGTTTCTTTGTATTTTGGATTACTTAGCATAGTATCTTGAAGGGATGATTTAAGTCTATCACAACATGGTTTAAATGATACATAAGTTATTCCTCCTCCTACTAGTCCACCCATTACTGGTATAGCTTTCTTGAAGAATCCTGCGAATACTTCTTTGGTCATTTTCTTACCAAACCATTTTGATACATTTCTTACTATCGGATATATTGTTCCTTTAGTTAGTGCTTTATTCATGAGTTGTTTTTCTACTCCGGTTCCTAATGATTTTGCTAGTACTTTTAATGCATTGTTTGCTCCTGCTACTCCATACATTACACCAAGACAAATCGTTAAAATATTTATTGTTTCACTATCAAATTTGTTATTCTTTTCATCAACGTTTATTTCTGGGAATCCATACAAATACATTAATTTTTGTGTTGCTCTTAGCATGTAACCATAATACTGAACTATATCAGTTGGTATAGTTGCTGCCATTGCAAGCCCTCCTGGCATACCTAATAGTGTTGATATTCCAGATACGCAGTTTCTTTCGTATTTAATAACTTCGTCTGCAATTTTATCTATTTCTTCTTTTTTAATTCCTGCGTGCATTGGATTATGTTTTATTGCGTCTTCAATAACTTTTTCATCATAATTTTTATATAGTTCAGCTCTTAAGAATTCACTTCTATTGATTCTTATTCCCTTAACTCTTAACCCCATTATTATGATGTCTTCTATATCAATACTTCCATTTCCATTTTCATCAATCATTTTAATGGCTTCGTCTTTAACTTCTATTATTTTGTCTTTTGCTTCTATTGTTGCTTTCTTTGTAAATTCAGTTGTATTATTGATTGTTTTCTTCGTTAGTTCAGCAGTGCTATCAATTGTTTTCTTTGCAAATTTAGTTGTACTGTCTATTGTTTTCTTGGTTACATCTTTTGTAATGTTACCTGCGGTTTTAGTAAATTCCTTTACTCCTTTTGTTATGCTTTCTTTGTTTATCATATATACTCCTTACTGATAGTATACAAAACAAGTTGTCTACTATCAATATAGTATTTGTAATTTTCGCGAATTATTTTTTATATTAATTTATATTCTCTAACAATAATTCTATCATCTGAACAATATTCTATTACGAACTTATTTTCTTTCTTACATATTAATATTCCTATAGTATTATTATTAGTTATCTCTTTAATATTTTTATCAATATAATTCATATATTTTTTTACTTGTGAAATATATTCTACTTTAAATTCTGTTACTTTGAGTTCTATCACTACATAAGCATTATATTTTATATTAAATAGTAATAAATCTATTTTATGACAAGCATCTCCTATTTTAATTTTATATTCACTTCCAATGAAACTGAAATTATTTCCAAGTTCTTTCATAAATGATTCAATGTCCTCTAAAACTAAATCATGAAGTGCTCGTTCTGTTACTATTTCTTTATTCTTATTATTTTTTATTAATATTGGATTAGGCACTAAATCTTTTATTTCAATCTCATTATTAAGTATTAGCTTATTTTTAGTTTCAATAGGTAATCTTTCATATTCTTTATTTTTAATTTTTTCCCTTAATTCTCTTTTTGATAATTTTCTTTCAGAAGCAATGTTAACATAATATAACAATTTATTTTCATCTTTAATAGATAATAATTCAGAATAATGACTCCATGTTAATTGTGTCGCCAGTGGCGACACTTTTTCATCACTAAACATATTATAGAATTGTTTCATTCTAAATAAAGTTCTTCTATTATATTTTTTACCAACTTCAACAACTAACTTTTTGGAATATTCTTCAATAATATTATCTCCATATTTTCCACCGGCTTCATTTAATAATTTGCCTATTTCAAAATACGTGTTAACAGTGTTTCTTTCTTTTGAATAATCTTTAACTCTTTTATATATTTCGTTATTTATTAATTTGTTTTTTATCTCTTCATAATAATTCATATTTATTTTTTTGTTAACGTTTCGGAATATAATAGTCAAATATTGTTTAGTAATTAAGTAGCAAAAGCAGAATTAATCTGCTTTTCTACTACTTAAGAATGATACTTTTTCTGCGAC